>Ga0316190_10000050_pt1 | contig 61572 bp, 54 predicted proteins | sample Eddworburrow2_MG_FD_204929 | JGI IMG/M metagenome (GOLD analysis project Ga0316190, IMG submission 204929) | Coastal sediment microbial communities from Maine, United States - Eddy worm burrow 2 | ecosystem: Environmental > Aquatic > Marine > Coastal > Sediment | place: USA: Maine | collected...
GTGAGCGACCCCGGTCGGACGACCGCCTGGTTGTGCTCCCGCTCCGGGCCCGCGCACTCGAAGACGATCGGGCGCTCGATGAGCCGACGCTGGTCCTGGCCGTCGACCTCTTTGCCGCCGTCGACTTGGCCGCCGTCGACTTCCTGGTCCCGGTCGACTTCCTGGTCCCGGTCGACTTCCTGGTCCCGGTCGACTTCCTGGTCCCGGTCGACTTCCTGGTCCCGGTCGACTTCTTGGCCCCCGCCTTGGTGGCGGCGGACGACCTGGCCCTGGAACCAGCCGCCGTCGAACGCTTTTTGGCCGCAGAACCAGCCGACGAACGCTTCTTCGGGGCAGAACCGGTCCTGGAGGACGTCGTCGCCCTCGAACCCGGTGACGCCGCGCGCTTCTTCGACCCCGCCTTGGTGGACCTCGCCTTGGCGGACCCCGATCGGGACGACGACGAACGACTTCCGTCGGAGGTCGAAGGAGTCCTGGTCGCCTTGGAGCGACTCTTGCTTGTCGCTCTTGCCCTGGTCGTCGAGGCCCGACCGGCGGTTGACGATGTCATGAGTGGCCAACCTCCTCCCGAACCAGACGGGTGAAATCAAGGCCACGCTCGGCGTAGTTGGGATACCAGTCGAACGAGGTGCAGCCCGGTGACAACAGCACGGCGTCGCCCCGCCTGGCCACCTTCTCGGCCGCGACCACGGCTTCAGCCATGGACCTTGCGCTCAGCACCGGCACCAGGTCGGCGAACACCGCCGCCACTTCCGGGGCGGCGTCGCCGATGGCCACCACGTGGTGGATTGGGGGCACCAACGTGGCAAGGGTGGCCATCGACAGGCCCTTGTTACGTCCTCCTGCGATCAGCACCACGGAGCCGAAACCGCCAACGGCCGCCTCGGTGGCCTGGGGAACGGTGGCTTTGGAGTCGTTGTACCAACTAACCCCCGACCACTCCCCCACCAACTCCATCCGATGGGGCAGGCCCCGAAACGAGGCGAGAGCGGCCACAACCGAGGTTGCGTCGGCACCGGCCGCCATTGCCGTGGCGGCGACGGCGAGGGCATTATCGACATCATGAGGTTGGGCGCGGGCCAAATCGGTCACCGCCATCAGCACCCCATCCGGCCCGACCAGTTGACCGTTGGCAACATGCCATTCGGCGGCCGCGTCACTGGTCGAGAACCGCACCAACTTTCGGTCCGGGGGGAGGTGGCGCGACACCACCGGATCGGCAGTGTTGCCAATGGCGACCGCTTCGGGTTCAAGGTGGCCCCAGATCGACGCCTTGGCCTGTTCGTAGTGGGCCAGGGAGGCATGGGCATCGAGGTGGTCGGGGGCGAAGTTGAGCCAGGTGGCGACGTCGGGCGCGAACCGGGCGCTGTGACCCAGACGAAACGACGATGCCTCAACCACGAACACGTCGATGTCGGCTTCGCCGATGGCGGTCACCAGGGGCACCTCGGTGTTCCCAACGGCGGCCGCCCGACGCCCGGCCCGGTTGAGGGCGTCGGTGACCACGGTCGTCACCGTCGTTTTACCGTTGGTGCCGGTGATGGCCACCAGTGGCCGGTTGTCCCATTGCCGAGCCAGGTCGAACTCGCTGCGCACGGCGAGTCCGACCTCGGCGGCCAAGGCAAAGGCCCGGTGATGGTCAGGAACACCCGGGCTCGGAAGCAACACCGTGGCCGATGCCACCAGCGCCGTCAGCTCATCGTCGGTCGGAGCCTCAATCAGGCGCACGCCGAGTTCCGCGGCCTCAAGCCGGGTTGCCGCCGTTGGGCGATCTTCGATAATGACCGGGTCGTGGCCCCGGTCGAGCAGGGCTCGACCAACAGCTCGACCGACCACACCAAAGCCGAGCACCAGGGGCGCGGCGAGGTTGGTCTCGGCGTTCATGACTCTTCCGGGCAGGACGGCCGGGATGGACAACACATACTCCTAACTGCCCGCCGGCCAATCATCGTCGAACATCCGCCGTCGCCACCCAGTCGCCGTAGAAGAGGCCAAGCCCGATCAGGGTCAGACCTCCCGCTATCAGCCAGAACCGGATGATTACCTTCGTCTCCGCCCACCCCAACAACTCGAAGTGGTGGTGTACGGGAGCCATACGAAAAAGCCGTTTGCCGCCTGACAACCGGAAGTAGCCGACCTGGAGCATGACCGAGGCCGTCTCGACGACGTAGATGCCGCCGATGATGGGCAGCAGCAGGTGGGTGTTGGTCACCAGGGCCAGGGCTGCGAGCCCGGTACCGATGGCCAACGAGCCGGTGTCCCCCATAAAGATCTCGGCCGGCGCGGCGTTGAACCACAAAAAACCGGCGCACGCCGCCAACATCGACACCGCAACCACGGCGATGTCGAGGGCGTGTGGGACTTCGTAGATGTCGACGATGTTGAGCGGGTCTGGCGACTGGCGGAAGATCCAGAAGCCGATGATGGCATAGGCGGCGAAGGAGAAGATCCCGGCCCCGGCGGCCAGTCCGTCAAGCCCGTCGGTGAGGTTCACGGCATTGGAGGTGGCGTAGATCAACAGCACAGCCCACACCACCCAACCCACCGACCCCAGGTCGAAACCGGGCCACCCGAAACGGGCGAACGACAGCTCGGTGTGCACCCCGGTGAGGCGCTGGGTCAGGACGGCGAACACTGTGGCGACGCTCAAAAGACCAGCGGTCTTGAGCCTGGCGTTCAGGCCGAGGTTGCGTTCGCGGTTGACCTTGATCCAGTCGTCGAGGAAACCGACCATGCCTGCGGATCCGATGGCCGCCATTACCAATAGCCCGGTGTTGGTGATGGTCGACTCGAACGAACCACTCAGGTCGGTGATCATGTCGCTGAGGCCGTAGGCGCCGAGGGCACCGGCGACAATGGCCAGGCCGCCCATGGTCGGGGTCCCCGCCTTGATCATGTGCCCCTGGGGGCCGTCCTCGCGGATCGGCTGACCGATCCTGCTCTGGGTCAGCACCTTGATGAGCACCCTGGTCAGGAACGCCGAAATGGTGAAGGCGATGGCTCCCGCCAGCAAGAGCCTGATCACGCCAGTTTCTCCAACTCTTCGATGGCGACCTGACGGTCGTCGAACTCGACCACCCGGTCGCCGATGATCTGTTTGGTCTCATGCCCCTTGCCGGTGACGATTACCAGGTCGCCAGGGCGGGCGAGGCCAACGGCGGTGGCGATGGCCCGACGACGGTCGGCCTCGACCATGATCTCCGCCCCCGAGCCTGTCTCGGTGCCGTTGAGTATGTCATCGATGATGGCCTGAGGATCCTCACCACGGGGATTGTCGGAGGTGATGATCATGACATCGGAGTCCAATTGGGCCACCATGCCCATCTCACCCCGCTTGAGTCGGTCACGATCACCGCCACAACCGAACACCACCAACACCCGACCGGCCGCCACCTGGTTGGCGGCGCCGAGCACCGCAGCCAGGGCCTCGGGCGTGTGGGCGAAATCAACCGCCACCTTGAACGGCTGTCCGACGTCGACCAACTCGAAACGACCGCGAACGGGGCGGGTGGCGCCGAGACCGGCCACGATCACGTCGTCGGCCACGCCGAGGGCGCGGGCGGCCGTGGCGGCGGCCACGGCGTTGAGAATGTTGTGTCGGCCGACAAGATGCAGCACCACGGGCAGGCCCCGCCAGCGGAAATGGGAGCGGGCACCGTCGACCACGATGTCCTCGGCGTCGTCGAGGCGGTAGCCGTGAAGATCGACCTCAGGATCGTCCAACAGCCTCCCGCCGAGCCGGAGACCATAGCCATCGTCGAGATTGACAACTGCGGTTGAGGTGTACGAACTGTCGAACAGTGCGGCCTTGGCCCGGAAGTAGGTCTCCATGTCGCCATGGAAATCGAGGTGGTCACGGCCCAGATTGGTGAAGACAGCGGCGGCGAAGTGGATTCCCCCGACCCGTGACATCTCCAACGCGTGGGACGATACCTCCATGGCCAGTGCCGTTGCCCCGCGGGCCACCGCCCCTCGCAGCTGGCGTTGCAGCTCCGGCGCCTCGGGGGTGGTCCTGGCCCCGGTCATGGTGCCAACGATGTCGGCCCGGTCGCCGTTCTGGGCCCAGATGTCCACCAGCAACTGGACAACGGAACTCTTCCCGTTCGTCCCAGTTACGCCGACAACGGTCAGTTCCCGCGACGGGTATCCCTCGATCATGCAGGCGACAGGCCCCATTGCCCGCCGAACGTCGTCGACAACGATCTGGGGGGCGTCAACGGCGAGACGTCGCTGGGTCAACAGTGCGGCCGCACCGGCGTCGACGGCGTCGGCCGCGAACTGGTGGCCGTCAACATTGGCCCCAGGTACGCAGCAGTACAGCCAGCCCGGCTTGACCTCCCGTGAGTCGTGGGTGACCCCGGTGATGGAGGTGTCAGAATCTCGATCGGCAACCGCTCCAAGCTCCCGCGCCACTTCGACCAGGGAGGACATCATGGTCCGTCGCCCTCGGGCTCATCACCAGTGGCGGCACCAACGGCCAGGCCCCGGCCTGCGATCTCGGCTGGGGTCGGACCCACGGCCGGGTCACTCCTGACCCGGGAACTGTCCCCGGCTGCCACCTCGCTGGGAGGGATGGCCAGGATACGAATGGCATAGTCGGCGATCTCGGAGAACAACGGGGCGGCGACCTCGGCCGCGGTGATGGCCGACCGTGGCTCATCGACCACGACGATCAACGACAACTGGGGGTCCTCGGCAGGAAGGAAACCGGCGAAGGTGACGACGTAGCGGCGGTTGCCGTCGCTGCCGTAGCCGAAGCCGTTCCCGTCGTCGAACACCTTCCATGCAGTCCCGGTCTTGCCCGCCACCTGGTACCCGTCAACCGCGGCGGCGGCCCCGGTGCCACGGTTGACAACCGCAACCAGCGCCCTGGTCACCTCAGCTGCGGTGGCCGCGCTGATCACCGGTTCGATCGTGGATGGAGCCACTTCACTGATTCGTCCGTCGGGGGTCTCGATGGCGGAGACAATCATCGGATCAACATGGTTACCACCGTTGGCCATCACGTTGTAGGCAGTGAGCAACTGCACGGCGGTCACCGACATACCTTGGCCGATGGGGATCGAGCCGAGATCGGCACCGTGCCACTCGTCGGGAGTACGCAGCCGCCCATTGCTTTCTCCCCCCAGCTCAAGTCCGCTGGCACGGCCAAAGCCGAAGGCGGTCAGATACTGGTGCACCGTCTCGGGCGCCAAGCGCTGCGAGACGCGGATCGTTCCCACGTTCATCGAGTCGGCCAGGATATCCGAGATGGCGAACGGCGCCGGAGGGTGGGGTGGATGGTCCTCGAAGGTCTTACCCCCGAGGGTGAGTTCGCTGGGAACATCGATGAGCGTGTCGGCGGTATAGGAGAGCTCCTCCATCGCGGCCGCCAGCACCACGGGCTTGACCACCGAGCCGGGCTCGAAGGCATCGATCAGGGCGCCGTTGTAGCCGGCAACGACACAGCGATCCTCCTCTTCATCACGCACCGCGGTGGCGATGGCCAAAATGGCACCGCTGTGCGGATCGGCCAACACCGCGGTGGCACCCTTGGCCCGGGCCAGCTCACAACGATCGACCAACGCCTGTTCGGTCACATACTGGATGCGATGATCCAAGGTCAGGATCAGGTTGTAACCAGCCGTCGCCGGGTCGATCTTGCGGTTACCGACGCTGATGCTGCCGAACCGTCCCCCTTCGAACTGCTCGGTGCCCGGGACGCCGGTCATCAGGTCGTTGTACTGGGCCTCAACCCCGAAGATGCCCTGTTCGACGTCGGGATCGACGCGCCCGACCACGGCGTTGGCCAAATCACCGGCGGGGTAGATACGGTCTTCCTCCGGCTTGGTCCACACCCCGATCAGTGCATCGGAGGTCTCAGCCCCAGACTCGAGCTGCTGGATTCTGTTCACCGCCTCGTGATCGACATTCCTGGCGAGCAAGCTGTACTTGTCCTTGGGCGACGAGGGCTTGAGCTCCTCGGCCAGGCTTGCCGCGTCAATACCGAGGATAGGCGCCAGGAGGGCGGCTGTCGCTCCAGGGTCGTCCACCATCGAGGGATCGGCAATGATGCGGTGGCTGGGGGTCGATGCCGCCAGAACAAAACCGTTGCGGTCAAGCACCGCACCCCGGTATGCCGCCAACTGCCGGGTCCGGGTTCGTTGATCCTCGCCCAGTGAGCGATAGCGCTCGGGCCTGACGGTTTGTAGGTCGACAAGCACGGCAACGAAGCCCGCACCGACGATGAGAAAGATCACCAGCAGGGCAATCAGACGATTTCGGGGGTTGATCGGTTCGTTCGTCCGTCGAAAAGTGGACCGCCTTTTTGCAGCTCTTGCTGATGATTTGGTCTTCATCCCTGACCAAAACCCCCAACGGCCGCCAGATAGACCGGGCTTTCGGCCCTGACCATGCCCAGCTTCAACCGGGCGTGCTCATTGATCAATGATGGTGACGATGCCTCATCGACGGCCCGCTCAATGCGCGCCTTCTCGGTTTCCAGCTCGGTGATCTGGGTCCGGATGAGGTCGAGTTCGTGTTGCCCGGCCACGAGCTGGGCGTGGACAAAGGCTACGGCGAAGAACGCGTTGACCACGATGACGAACAAGGCCACCATGGCGATGCGCCTCCTTGATCGTCGACGGATGGCGTCCTGATCCAGCACGCGCAGGTCAGGGCGCTCAGCTGGTGACCGACGCGGGGCGGGATCGGCATGGTTGTGACGGGCAACGGCTGCGGTCATGAGCGGAGCTCCTTGCAGGAGAGGCGGCAGGGTGGAGGCGATTGGCGGGCGGCGGTGATTGCTGGGTGGAGGGCGGGTTGGGGTGTCATGCGGCCCGGCGTTCGATGGTGCGAAGCCGTGCGCTGGTGGCCCGGGGGTTCCGGTCCTGTTCGGCGGTTCCGGGTCGGCGGGCCAGGGGCCGGCCCAGTTCGAAGTCCGGCTCGGCGGTTGAGATCGGGAGACCCGGCGGGTCGATCGGTCGTGTTCGCCGACGGAAGACGTCCTTGACGATGCGGTCCTCGCCGGAGTGATAGGTCAGCACCGCTCCCCGACCACCAACAACCAAGGTGTCAAGGGCGGCATGGAGGGCGGGCTCGATCACCTCAAGTTCGGTGTTGACCTCGATGCGGATGGCTTGGAACGTCCGCTTGGCCGGATGGCCCCCGGTGCGGCGGGCCGGGGCGGGGATGGCGGAGACCACGACCTCGGCCAAACGGACCGTGCCCTCGATAGGACGGGCATCGATGATGGCCTTGGCGATCCGTGGAGCGAACCGCTCGTCGGCGTTCTGGCGAAGAATCCGGGTCAGGGTCTGGTGGTCGTAGTGATTGACGATGTCTGAGGCATTGAGCGGGCTGTTGTTGTCCATACGCATGTCGAGAGGGCCGTCGTGACGAAAGCTGAAGCCCCGGGCGGGGTCATCCAACTGGGGTGAGCTGACGCCGAGGTCGAAGATGAAGCCGCTGAGACAATCGACGCCGAGCTCGGTCAGAACCGAGGCCAGTTGATCGAATCGAGCCTGTCGCAGTTGAGCCCGTGGACCGTGGCCCGCCAACGTCCGACCAGCCGCCGCCAAGGCGACCTGGTCTCGGTCGATACCGATAATCCGTAGGTCGGGTCGAGATCGCAGCACCGAGTCGGCGTGCCCGCCGCCACCAACGGTGGCGTCGAGCCATTCACCGGCAGGGATGCCGGCGACAAGGGCAACGATCTCGTCGACCATGACGGGTCGGTGAACGAACGACTTGGAGTCGTCGGGGGCAGCCATCAGTCGACGGGCTCAACGTTCACTGGATCGGCCATCGATAACCTCCCGGGCTACGAACACACGCCAGGATTTCTCTCCTGGACGTGCTGGAGGGGACAGCGGGCGGAGTTGTGGGGCAAAAGCTCCCCCTCCTGCATCCCGGGAGGCAATCGATGAACGATTCCGGCTCTATCGGCTTCGCCCATCCTCCTTTCCTGATCTGGTTTTTCGGTTACGTGTTGTCATCTGATCCCGCACAGCTTTCGTAGTCGCCTTCATTGACCACGGACCCATTGGCCAGAAATCCGTTGATCACAGACCCAGCCGGGCAACGGCGTCAGCCAACTCGGCAGAGGTCTCATCGGTGTCCTGGTCGGCGGCGTAGGCATCGGCGGGCCAGATCTCGACCCGATCGAACAAGCCACTGACCACGACCTGGGCGTCGAAACCCAGATTGTTGAGTAGTTCCCGCGGCAGGGTGATCCGGCCGGCCGAGTCGAGCTTCACCTCACGAACGCTGTTCATGAGTTTGCGGAAGACCCGCATCGAGATGCGACCCGCTTCGGATTCGATTTTCCACTTCTCAGCCACGGCACGGAAGTCATCCGGGCTCCAGAGCCCGATACAACCATCCAGTTGCGTGACATAGCCGCGTTCCGCGACATGAGCGCGAAATGGTGAGGGCAGCACAACTCGACCTTTTCCATCGAGCGCATGTTCGTGCTGCCCAACGAACATTGCTTCACCCTCTCTCCTATCCCTTCGGACGCGGCGGCAGAGCCCTTCCCACGCCAGCAACCGGCCCGGTCATCTGTCCGGGAGGCTGCTGAGGTCGGAATTCGTTCGTGTCACCCACGTTGCGGGAGCATCTCCCACTGGGAGACAGAATATGACACTTCCCCCCACCTCACAAGGAATATGAGTCGATCTGGGTGAAATCATGGACACACTACTGCAAACGTGTGTTCGATCGACTTCGAGCCTATAGGTGCTGACCAGGGGATTCGCCGGACCCGTGTCGCGTGTCACTGAAGTGGGGCGAAGTGGGGCGTAAAGGGGCCGAAATTTCAGCTAGAGCTATTGACATGGTGCACAATCGTCGATCTCAAGGCTCACCAGAGCTCGTCAAGGGCTGGAAGGTGACCACCGTCGACGACTCGGCGCAGGCCCTCCACAACCACCCCCTCGGTGTCGACCCGCACCCCGAAGTCCGTTTAAACCACGTCACCCGGTCGGCCCTGGTGCTGGGCAGCAGTCAGTCCGACACGGTGATCGACCGGGCCTGGGCGGCAGCCGAGGGGGTCGACGTGGCCCGTCGTCGGTCGGGAGGGGGAATCGTGGCCCTCCGGCCCGGCCTGGAGACCTGGATCGACGTCATCGTTCCCTCCACCTCTCCCCTCTGGTCAAACGATGTCGGCCACGCCTTCCATTGGCTCGGCGCGTTGTGGGCCACGGTGGTCGAGGAGCTGATCAATCCCCGACCCGGCAGCAACACCGCAGCTGGTGACACCCCAGGCTCCGACAGAGCCCCCGCCGACCGACACGACATTCGGGTCCATCACGGCCCGCTCCAGGGCGGTGTCGCCGGAAAGCTGATCTGCTTCGCCTCCCTCGGGCCGGGTGAGGTCACGGTCGAGGGCCGCAAGGTGGTTGGTATCTCCCAACGTCGAACCAGAACGGCGGCCCGCTTCCAGAGCGTCGTCGCCTGGCAGTGGGACGCCGGATTGCTGCGTCGCTGCGTAACCCAACGGGCCTGGGCCGAGGCTGACCTTGACCCGGCGGAGATCCCGGCAGGCCTGGGGCCGGTCGCCCCCACCAACTCCGACGACGAGGCCGATTGGGCCGGCCGCACCGAGCCAAAATCGGTCGAGAATACCTTTCTCGCCAAGCTGCCAGCGGCATTCTGAAAGACCCTAAACTGAAATCGACCTCTCACGGCGGCCGCTCAGCCACTAACTTGACGCCATGTCCCGAGCGCTTGTGCTCAACGCCACGTATGAACCAATTGGGGTGGTTTCATCCCGACGAGCCGTGATCCTCGTCCTCGACGAGAAGGTCGATGTCCTGGCCGACACCGGACGGCGCATCGGTTCAGCGTCGTTCTCGGTTGCGGTGCCGTCGGTCGTGCGGCTGCGCTACTTCGTCAAGGTGCCCTACAAACGCATCGCCCCGCTGAGCCGTCGCGCCGTTTTCGCCCGCGATCAGGGTCGTTGCCAGTACTGCGGCAAGGGGGCCGAGAGCATTGACCACGTGATCCCGCGGTCCAAGGGTGGTGGTCACGTCTGGGACAACGTCGTGGCCTGTTGCCGTCGCTGCAACACCTACAAGGGCGATCGACTGCTTGAGAATTGCTCACTGAAGCTGGCGACCACGCCAACAGCCCCGACCCAGTACGTCTGGGTCAAGGTGGCGGCCGGTACGGTTCCCCCGGCCTGGACCCCCTACCTCGGCCAAGCGGCCTGATCGGGACGCCCAAGTGCGTCCCGCTGGCGGTCGCGGGGCCTATCTTGTCTGCATGCAACCGAACTACACCGAGCAGGCCGACGTCTTCCGGGCCAAGGTCCAGAGTTTCCTGGCCGAACATCTCCCGGCCGACTGGCAAGGTATCGGGTCGCTCGACGCCGAGCACGCAGCCACCTTTACCTCCCAATGGCGTGACACCTTGCGCGACAACCGACTTCTGGCCGCCACCTGGCCCCAGGAGTACGGGGGCGCAGGTTTGAGCGCGCTGGAATCAGTGATCCTGGCCGAGGAGTTCGAGCGGGCAGGTGTTCCCACCGGCGGAAGCAACGACGCCTTCAGCATCCAGATGGTTGGCAACACCATCATCGAGTGGGGCACCGATGAACAAAAGAGCCACTTCCTGCCCCGGATCATCTCGGGTGAGGACATCTGGTGCCAGGGCTACTCCGAGCCCAATGCCGGCTCCGACCTCGGCAACCTCGGCTGCAAGGCTGAACTCGACGGCGACGAGTGGGTGATAAACGGCCAGAAGATCTGGACCTCGGCCGGACATCTGGCCAACTGGATCTTTGTGCTCACCCGCACCGAGCCCACGGCACCGAAGCACCGGGGCATCAGCTTCCTGCTGTGCCCGGTCGACCAACCGGGGGTCGATGTTCGGCCAATCGAGATGATCACCGGTGAGTCGGAGTTCAACGAGGTGTTCTTCACCGACGCCCGCACGGCCAAGGAGAACGTGATCGGCGAGGTGAACGGGGGTTGGGCGGTGGCCATGACCCTGCTCAGTTTCGAGCGGGGCGAGGCAGCAGCGACGACACCGGTGGCCTTCCGAGGCGAACTGGACCGTCTGCTGGAACTGGCAACCGAGCGCGGCATGAACAACGATCCGCTCATCCGCCAACGCTTGGCCTGGAGCTACTCCAAGGTCGAGATCATGCGCTATCTGGGGATGCGAACGCTGACCCAGTTCCTCAGTGGCTCGCGCCCCGGCGCCGATGCGTCGATCTTCAAGCTGTACTGGTCGGAGTACCACCGCACCGTGACCGAGCTGGCGGTGGACATCCTCGGAGCCGACGGCATGCACATCGAGGGCAAGCTGCCGAGCAGCGCCTTCTCCACCGACTCCGCCGGTGCCCCCAACGACTCCGGGAGTTGGATCGGTACGTTCCTCAACGCCAGGGCCGGAACCATCTACGCCGGGACCTCGCAGGTTCAGCGCAACATCATCGGCGAGATGGTCCTGGGGCTCCCCAAGGAGCCTCGGGCCGACTCCGGACCGTGGAACGAGGCTCCAAAATGAGAGGCCGACCATGATCGGCTCCGCCTTGAACATGGTGAAGGCACTGGCCACACGACCGGGACTTTGGCCGACGGCGTGGCGGGCCGGCCGCGACCACACACCCGCGGGGTGGTGGCGGCACCGGCCCTACCTGCCACTACCTGATCGGGCCTGGATGAAGTTCCGGCTCGTCACCGCCTACGGCGGAGACGGATCGGGGCCGATCCAAGCCGAGGATCTGATCACCTGGCTCGAGTGGCGCCGCCACTTTCCGGGCTGAGTCCGTGGTGGAGTCGACGGATCACCCCCCGTCGATGGCACCGATGGTCATGCCGAGCCGGCGGAAACCAACGGCCCCCGCCCCAATCAGGGGGCCCTCATCACCACAGCCAGCAGGGCGGATGACGGTCTGACGACTGAAATCGAGACGACAGACGCGATCAATCTCGGCCTGGGCGGCGGCGAAGAACCGATCGCCGTAGCCGAGGGCAACCGATCCGGCCACCACAATCAGGGGTAGATCCAGGAGGTTGGCCACTGACCCCGCGACCCGGCCGACCAGGGTGCCGGTCTCGGTTCTCACCTCAGGCCCGGCCTCAGCGGCGGGTCGCCCGGTGTGAAAGGCGATGGCGGTGCCCGACACCTCGGCCTCGAGCACCCCGGACACATGATGAGGGAGTTGACGGCCCGGAACCGAGACAACAACGTGACCGACGTGACCGGCATTTCCGGCGGCCCCTTCGAGCAGTTTCCCGTCGAGCACAATGCCGCCGCCAACCCCGGTCGAAACGACCATGGCCATGAAGTTTCCCAACCCCGCCGCGGCGCCTACCCAACCCTCGGCCAGCGCCAGGGCCTTGGCATCGTTGTCGACCGCGGTGGTCAGTCCGGTCAACTGCTGCAGGCGGGAGGTGAGAGGAAACCCTCGCCAGGCCGGAATGTTCAACGGCGAGACATACTCGCCTCCGCCGGTCATCGGGCCACTGCAACCGACACCGCACACGGCAAAACGTTCGAAGGGCTCAAAGCGCCGCACCAGCTCTTCGAGGGCGGCGAAGAGTTCCTCACCATCGGTATCAACCGGTGTTGGCATCTGCTGTCGCTCCAGCAGCACACCCCGGTCGTCGACGACACCTGCCGCCAACTTGGTGCCACCGACATCGACGGCCAGACTTGGACTACTACCGAACACAAACTCCACCCCATCGGCGGTAGACATTAGATGTACCTACCTTCGCCGGGGCGGGAATGATCTGAAGGGGCACAAGATTGTATATGCATGACCCGACCGGACGGTACCGCCGTTGGTCCGAATCCCCCATCTGCGCAATGGGCGATAGCCTGCGCCTTGAACGCACGGCCATGGAGGACGCGTGAGCACAACCGACGCCCCGACCCTTGATGAGACTCGGGCCTATCAGCTCTCATCGGTTTTTAACGCGATTCGCGACAACATTCAGCAAGTTGTTCGAGGCAAGCAACAAGTAATCGAGCAGATGCTTCTGTCACTGTTGGCCGGGGGGCACCTGCTAATCGAGGACGTCCCCGGTGTCGGTAAAACGACATTGGCCAAAGCCCTGAGTGCCTCGATCGGGATAAACATGGGCCGGATCCAGTTCACCCCGGATCTACTTCCAGCTGATGTCACCGGCGTCAGCGTCTGGAACCGCAACACTTCAACGTTTGAATTCCGGCCAGGTCCGATCTTCACCGAACTGGTCCTGGCCGACGAGATCAACCGGGCATCGCCCAAGACCCAGTCGGCCCTGTTGGAAGCAATGGCCGAGAGCCAGGTGACCGTCGACGGGACCACACGGCCGCTGCCCCGACCTTTCATGGTCGTAGCCACCCAGAACCCGATCGAGCAGGAGGGCACCTATCCCCTGCCCGAGAGCCAGCTCGACCGCTTTCTGATGAAGATCTCGGTCGGCTACCCGGCCAGGGCCGATGAGCTGCAGATCCTGGAGACCCATGAGACCGACGGCCTCATCGACCGACTGCAACCGGTGGCCAACCTGAGCGACGTCGCGGCCATGAACCAGATGGTGGCGTCGGTACACATCGCCCCCGAGCTACGCAATTATCTGATCAACCTGGCCGACGCCACCCGCCGCCACCCCGCGGTGGCCCTCGGCATGTCGCCCCGGGCCACGCTCAGCCTGCAAAGGGTAGCCAGAGCCCGAGCGGCGTCGCAGGCCCGGACCTATGTCACCGATGATGACATCAAGGCAGTGGCGGCTCACGTTATCTCCCACCGTATGATCCTTCGACCCGAGGCCATCCTGCAGGGCACCGCGGCCGATACCATCGTGGCCGACGTACTACGAGCGGTACCTGTGCCCTACGATCGAATGTGATGCGTCCAACGCGTGCGGGTTTCGGACTGACCGTAACGACGATTGCCTGCGCGATCGCGGGGCGGATACTTGGCTTGCTCGAGCTGTTCATCCTGGCCGCCATGGGCACAACGGCGCTGGTCCTGGCCGCTATCTACACCTCAACCGTTCGCCTCGACCTTGGGGTCGGACGTTCGGCCACGCCGGCTCGCCTCCGGGCTGGTTCGCCCGCCCGCGTCGACCTCGTGCTCCACAATCGGGGACGACGAAACACGCCGGTGATCTCGGCCCACGACAGTGTGCAGGACTCCCGGGGGGCAGCCCTGATGCTGGCTCCGGTGAAGAGCGGGGCCAGCGCCCGGATCGCCTACCGGCTGCCGACCAGCCGCCGAGGTGCGGTCAAGGTGGGGCCCCTCGATCTAGCCCTTGGCGATCCGCTCGGGCTGACCCGGGCCAACCTTCGGGCCGCCGAGGTCACGACCCTGATGGTCCACCCACAGCTGATCGGGCTGAAACCGTTGCTGGCCATCGCAGGCCTCGATCCCACAGCGGAACAGCAGCCGCGACGGGCCTTGGCCAGTAACGGTGACGAATTTTTTGCCCTACGTCCCTATGTTGTCGGTGACGAACTCAAGCGCGTCAACTGGCGGGCCACCGCCCGAACCGACGAACTGGTGGTTCGCCAGGAGGAACGCCCCAAGACCGGTCGAGTCACCGTCATCCTCGATCTACGACGCGAGATGTACGACGAGAACAGCTTCGAGCGGGCGGTGTCCGCTGCGCTCAGCGCCCTCCACAGCGCGTTTCGCGGCGGCGATGCCCTACGTTTCCTCACCTCGGCCACCAGCTCGGCGCTCACCGACATCCGGACCCGGGCCGATCTCGACGCCGTTGATGAACAACTGGCCCTGATCAACAACACCGAGTCGGCATCACTGGTTGGCACGTTGGAGGAACAAACGCGCATCGGGCGGGGCGGAACGCTGGTCATCGTCACCGGCTCCATCGCTGCCCAGTTGGATGTCGCCGTCGCCAGGGCCCGTCGCACCTTTGGCTTGGTCATGGTTCTTGCCTGCGAGTCCGGGGCCGAACACCCGCCGTGGACGATCACCCATGACGGCCACACCGACCTACCGTCACTTTGGCAGCAGGCAATGTTGATGGGGTCGACCTCAGCCCCGGTTGGAGCACCATGAAGCGCGAAGGCTCACCCTCCATCGTCCTTGAGGTGGCAGCCGCCCTGCTGGTGCCCTCGGCCGCGTTCGGGTTCACCCGGGTGTTCGACGCCGGTGCCGCCATCACGCCCCTGATCGGGGCTTCGCTGCTGTCAACGGCGGTGGCGGTCCTGCTTCGACGGACACGTGTTCCGCTGTCGTTGGCCGCTCCCCTGTCCGCCGCTTTCCTGCTGGCCCTGGTCATCAACCGCTTCGCCCCGGGAACGGCCATGTTCGGCCTGATCCCGACCGGGGCCACCAAGGACCAACTCGACCTGTTGATCGACGAACTGGTCCTGAACTTCCAGGAACTGAAGACCCCGGTGCCCGGGCTGGACGCCTTTGTCGCCTCAGCCATGATCGGCGCCTGGGTCATGGCCTTCCTCACCGACTGGGGCGCGCTCAGGCTGCGACTCGCCTTTGAACCCGTCCTGCCGGCGGCCCTGCTGTTTGTCTTCTCGGCCGTGCTGGGGGCGGGTAACAGCCAGATCGGCGCGACCCTGATCTTCGCCTCCGCCGTTGCGATCTGGGCCGTAACCCAACGATCGGTGAACCTGGCCGAGGGCAGCACCTGGCTGGCCAACGATCGGCGTCGAGGATCGCTTGGCGTGGCCCAGGCGGCAGCCGTACTGGCCGCCAGCGCCGTCTTTGTCGGTGTCATCGTCGGACCTCGGCTTCCCGGCGCCGCCGCCGATGAGATGATCAGCTTCCGGGACGCGGGCGACCCTACGAGGGTCGTCGTCAGCCCCTACGTGAACATCGAGTCCCGACTGGTCGAGCAGACCTCGGTCCAGCTGTTCACCGTCACCACCGAGCAACCGTCGTACTGGCGCCTGGCCGGCCTCGACACCTACGAGGACAACATCTGGAAGGTGGCAGGCAACTTCTCGCCCCAGAATGCTGACCTCCCCGACCAGGGAAGCCAGGGCGGACAACGGGACGAGATACTCCAGCAGTTCTCCATCGATGCGCTGGACGCCATCTGGCTCCCGGCCGCGTTTGCCCCGACCAAGATCGTCGAGACCACCGCCAACATCACCTGGAACGCCGACACCAGCTCGCTGACCGTGGCCAACGATGTGCCAAGCAGCGATGGCGTCGACTACCAACTGCTGTCCTCGGTGCCACGGTTCACCTCGGAGCAGCTACGAGCGGCGCCCGACACGGTTCCTCTTCACATCGCCGAGCAGTACCTGACCCTTCCCGAGGTACCCGCGATCGTGGGGCAGGAGGCTTCCCGCATCACCGTCGATGCCCCAACCCGTTACGAGAAGATGCTCGCCCTTCAGAACCACTTCCGGGCCTTCGACTACAGCGTCGACCTCAATCCCCGCACCGGCGACCCCATCGAGCAGTTCCTCCAGGAAGAGGTTGGTTTCTGTCAACAGTTCGCAGGCACCTTCGCCATCATGGCCCGAAAGCTGGGAATCCCGGCGCGAGTGGCCATCGGCTTCACCTGGGGTGACCCCTTCGATACCGCCGAGGACGGCCGCAAGATCTACCGGGTCACCGGCCGCCAGACCCACGCCTGGCCCGAGGTGTGGTTTGAAGGTTTGGGTTGGGTTGCATTCGAGCCCACTCCGGGTCGAGGTGCACCGAGCGCGGTGGAGTACACCCAGGTACCAGCCTCCCAGGACTCCCTGGTTCAACCCGACAACCCAGGCGCAGCGATCACCACCACAACCTCACCCCAGGTGGCGGCACCTGGGGTGAACGATGAGCCTCAGTTCGGCGAGTTCGATCTCGATGATCAAGGCGGCGGAGGGGTAACGCTGGAGACCGGCGGCATATCCACCAAAACCATTCTGTGGACCTTGGCCGTGCTGGCCGTGCTTGGTGCCTACCTCGGCGGTTTGCCCGCCTGGCACTTCTACCGCCGTCAACTCCGTCGCAAGCGGGTGACGAGCCCGGCTGATGGGGTCGAGACCGCCTGGGCCGAGGTGGCCGAGTCGTTGGAGCTGAGCTACGGGCTCTCACGTCAACCATCGGAAACCAGACGCGAGTACGCCCACCGGCTGGCGGGCGACATGCGGGTCCCCCGCGATGAGATGAACGGATTGGCCGACAAAGCCACGGTTGCCCGCTACTACCCCGGCGGTCTTTCCTCAGCCGACGCCACGCTGGCCGACAATCTGGCACAACAAATCGAAGCCTCGGTCAACACGCGGGTACCCGTTCACCAACGGTGGAAGCGGATGATCGACCCCCGACGCATACTGAAGCCGTCAGCCAGGACGACGATCTCAACCTCTGACCCGGTGGGGGCAGAGGAACCGACGAGCAACGGTTCGACACCGCATCAGCCAGTCTGATCCGACCGGGCCCAACAACAGGACGGCTCTGATCTCAAAGCCGTCGTCGGTTGCTGGCCTCAGCCTGTAGTCCGACCACTCGAAACGAGTTTGGCGCCCACCTCAGTCGTCGGAGTCGCCCGAGGCGTCGGTCCGGCGGCTGATGTTCGGATTGGCGGCCCGGAAGGCGTTGGACACCTGGTTGATGCCTGCCCGCCCCATCATCCGCAGGTTCCGCTCGAAGCCCAAGGCGCTGATCAACATCAGCAGGAATCCCCCAAAGGCGAACAGGAAGTGGATCTGGAGCGCCGACACCATCACCGCCGCCCCAACGATGAAACCAAGCACCGACCATTTCAACGAGCCAAGGGCGTGACGGTAGACAGTCGTCTCACCGACTTCCTTAGCCAAACGCGGATCGCTTTCGTGGAGATTCTTTTCTATCTCTGCGAGAATCCGCTGCTCGTCTTCTGAGAGTGGCATTCGGTTGATCCTTTGACAGATGCTCAGTGTTCATTCTCGCGCATCATCTGCGGACGGACAACGCGGTGGGAGAGAGATTCCATGGTAAAACGCCCCCCGACTGATTCCTGATCGACGTTGAGGCTGCTCCTACTGAGGTTAGCGGTCAGGACCCCATTGGCCTTGTCCGCTGATCTTGGAACCCAAACCGTCGTCGCCAAGAAGGGATGCAGGCCCGATCGCGCTGCGGCCAAACCGCGCCCGAATCTGATCAATTACCTGGTCAGCGCCGGTCCACGCCTCGACCACTCCGCCGGCATCGTCGGCCTTCAACAGGTCATCGAAGCTAAGCTGGTCGGCCACCTCGGCGGTGAGTGAGGCCGCCCCCAGGCCGAGGAGCCGCACCCCGGAGTCGATGGCAACGCCATCAAGTAAACGTGAAGCCGCATCGACGAGAATCTTTGCACTGTCGGTCGGATGTTCCAGCGTCTGGGCCCGGGTCATGGTCTGGAAGCTCGGGTACCGCACCTTCAGGGTGACCGTCCGGCCCCGCAGCCCGGCCGCTCGCAGCCGAGCGGCGACGGAGTCCGCCATACGCACCAGCTCGCGCCGCAGGAGCACACGGCTGTCCAAATCTCGACTGAAGGTCTCCTCGTGGCTGATGGACTTGGTCGGTCGGTCGGGCTCCACCGGCCGATCATCTCGACCGTTTGCCACCTGATTGAGGTGCCGACCATGCGCTTCCCCCACGGTATTGACCAGTGTCGCCAACGGGAGATCGGCGAGCCCACCCACGTTGGCGATGCCAAATCGGCTCAGGCGTTCAGCCGTCTTGGGACCAACCCCCCACAGGGCCCGGATGGGCAGCGGGCGGAGAAAGGCCCGCACCTCATCGTCGGGCACCACCTTGATCCCGGTCCCCGGCTTGACCTTGCGGTGCTCGATGACCGGTTTGGCCGCCTCGGAGGCCAACTTGGCCACCAGTTTCGAGCCGGCGACACCAACTGAGCACGTGAGTCGCTCAGCCTGCTCCACTCGCCGGCGCAAGATTCGGGCAATCTCGACCGGTGGACCCAACAGCGCGACCGCTCCGGTCACGTCCAGGAAGGCTTCGTCAAGCGACAACGGCTCGACCAAAGGGGTGACGTCGTCAAAGAGCGCCATCACCCGACGGCTGACTTCTGCGTACAACCGGTGATTACCGGGGAGGAACACCGCGTGGGGACAAAGTCGACGGGCCTGTTCGGTCGGGGTGGCCGACCTGATCCCGAACACCCGGGCCTCATAGGAGGCGGCCGCCACGACCCCCCGCCCGCCGGTGCCACCAACCACCACCGGCCGACCTTGGAGTTCCGGTCGCTCCCGCACCTCGACCGAGACAAAGAATGCATCCATGTCGACGTGGAGGATTGACCTCACAAGCGCTCGACCAGGCGTTTCTTGTCCCGCCCGCCAGTCATCCGGTAGCGGAACAGACGCCCGTCGGCCACCCCGTCGACCAAATGGGCCAGGAGCGGCTCGATCACCCAGGGTTGGTTGCCTCCGAGGTAACCGGCAACGCCATCGGGCTCGACGTAGAGCGCGTCGACCACGATCCCGTCGGGGTCGTCGATGACCAGGTCACCGTCGACCGCCGACGCCAGGTGGGCCTCAACCCGCAACATGAACCCGGCGTCGGGGGCGTGGACCTCGACCCGGTAGAGGGGGCCGTGCCACCGAGGCACACTGAGGCCCGTCTCCTCCTTAACCTCCCGGGTGAGGCCCTGCAACGGCGTCTCGCCGGGATCGACCACGCCACCGGGCGTCGACCAGTCAATCCCGCCCCCGTTGCGGAGGTTCTTGACCAACAGCACCGACGACCCGCTCATGATCACGCCACCGGCCACCTGCCAGTGCCGCAGGCCGTCATCGCCGATGGGAGGCACATAGCGATTGACATCTGCACACATAGGTTCTCATTGTTACCCATCCGGGCCCGCCTCACCTCCCCCGCCCCGCGGCACCGGGCCACGGCAACCGGCGGGCCACACCCATAGGCTGGGTGGGGCCCTGATCGTTCTCGGGCCCTGGGAGCGCGTGAGCATGACAACAGCGGAAGAACCGAACGAAGAACTGCAGGCCGAGCTGGAGACGCAGGACGGGCAGGCCCTTCAATCCCGAACGGCATCGTCGCCTCTGCCCTTCGCCGATCTTGAGGCCCCCCAACCGCTCGATCCAACCCCACCCGCCGGGGCCCGCATCCTCGCCTTCGGGTCGATTCTCGTCGGTGGGTTGCTGGGAGCCCTGGTCGGCTACGGGACGACGGACCTGATGACCGAGGGCCCGGTGTTGGCTGCGATCGGGGGGCTCGTCGGTGCCGTTCTGGGTGCGGTTGGTGTCGGCATCGTAGCTTCACTCACCCTCCGGGCCATGAACGAGTGGCACGCCGTCAACCATCCGGAGGCATTGAAGCAGTCGTCATCGATCAAGCGAGGGCGCACTGGCTCGCCGGGTTCGTCCCCAACCACGGGCAGCTCCACGACAACCGGCAATGGGGTTCCCCATGACCACTGACCCCACACCCTCCTGGGATGATCTCGGCGCCTTGGCCGCCCGCCTTGCCACCGAGGCCGGGGCCCTGGTCATCGAACTGGCCGACGAGGCTCGAGGTTGGGCCTCGACCAAGTCGAGTGCAACCGATGTGGTGACCCTGGCTGACACCACAGCCGAGGAGCTGATCGTCAGGGGCCTTCGCAGCGCCCGTCCCGACGACGGCCTCGAGGGCGAGGAGGGCGCATCGGTCGCCGGAAGCAGTGGCGTGGTCTGGCACATCGACCCCATTGATGGCACCACCAACTTCCTCTACGCCGTGCCCGCCTTCTCGGTTTCGATTGCCGCCGCTATCAATGACGAGGTCGTGGCCGGGGTGGTCTACGACCCCTCCGGTGAACTGCTCTACCAGGCCGTCAAGGGAGCAGGCGCCACCTGTAACGGCCAACCACTCGCCTGCTCTTCCCTTGATGAGCTGTCAACCGCCCTGGTTGCCACCGGATTCGGCTACCGGGCCGAACAACGTCGACATCAAGCCACGATGCTGGTCGAGGTGATCCCCCGGATCCGCGACATTCGCCGCTTCGGTTCAGCTGCCCTTGACCTGTGCGCGGTGGCCCGGGGCCACGTCGACGCCTACTACGAACAAGGCTTGAATCGCTGGGACCTGGCAGCCGGTGCCCTGGTGGCAGCCGAGTCCGGGGCCACCGTCGGCAACCTCACCGGAGGGCGGGCCGACGCCACGTTGACCCTGGCTTCGGCACCCTCTCTTTTTGAGCCCCTCAAAGAGCTGCTGGTGACCGCAGGCATCAACGCTGAGCCCTGATCAGAGGGCCCAACAACCGCCGGAGATGAGATTTCTTTGCCTATGACAGCAGATTGGGTCGCCGATCGGGCACCATTCATGCTGTGGGTACGAAGATCCTGACCGTTGAGGACGACGAACGAATCCGACTGGCCGTCACGCTGGCACTGGAGGAAGAGGGCTGGGACGTCATCGAGGCCGACAGCGGCGAGCGTGCGCTGGAGACCTTCGCCTCCTCGCCCGCCGACGTCGTGCTGATCGACATCATGCTCCCCGGGATCGACGGCTTCGAGGTCTGCCGCTCGATCCGACGAGGCAGCGATGTTCCGATCATCATGGTTACCGCCCGGGCCGACACCCATGATGTCGTGGCCGGCCTTGAGGCCGGAGCCGACGACTACCTCACCAAACCGTTCGCTCCGAAGGAACTCTCGGCCCGGATCAGGGCCATGTTGCGTCGGGCCCGCAGCACCGAACCCGGCGATCTGGAGCGCATCAAGGTCGGTGAGCTGGAAATCAGCGCCGATGAGGGCATGGTGCTCAAGAACGGCACCGAACTCCACCTCACCAAGACCGAGTTCAAGCTCCTGGTTGAGCTGGCTTCCCAACCGGGCAAGGTCTTCAGCCGCGAGGTGCTGCTGGAACGGGTCTGGGGTTATGACTACTTCGGTGACGGTCGGCTCGTTGACGTGCACGTTCGTCGCTTGCGGACCAAGGTCGAGGACGACCCCGCCAGCCCCCGCTACGTCGTGACCTCACGCGGACTCGGCTACAAGCTCCAGCCCTGACGATGGGAAAGCAGCCTTGGTTGCGGGGGCACCGGATCTGGCGGGGACGGCGTGTCTGGCAGAGCCTGCTGGCCCGTGTCACCCTCACCTACGCCATTGGTGCCCTGCTGTTGTCATCGATCATGGCCGGGGCCAGCTTTGTCCTGGCCCAGAATCAGCTCCTGGCCGATCGCGAAGGCCAGCACCTGGAACAGGTGATCTTCAACGCCAAGGACATCCGAGAACGTCTGGAGGCGCTCACTCCTGAGACCGCCGCCGAAGAAGTGGGCACGTTCTATGAGAACGCCTTCAAGGGTCTGCCCCACCCCAACGGCAGTCAGTCGATCGTCCTACTCCCCGACGGTGACACCAAATCACTGAGCCTCACCCGACCCGACATCCCCGCTCCCATCGTCGGCAAGATCAGAGCTGGAACCCAGGTCGCTGAACAGCGCTACGAGAAGGCCGACCGGAGTATCTCCTACATGGTCGGGGTTCGCCTCGATGACGTCCCGTTCTACGACGGCGACGGCATCATCTACTACGAGACGGTCTCACTGGCCGAACTTGAGTCAACCCTGGGGTCGTTGCGGGTCATCCTGGCCGGGGTCGCCGTCATCTCCAGCCTGGCCGGTGCCATGTTGGGTTACTACTCGGCCCGACGGGCCCTGGCCCCGGTTGGTCGGATCTCGGGGGCGGCCATGGCCATTGCCGGCGGCGATCTCACAACCAAACTCGACCTCCAGGCCGATCGCGACCTCTCGATCCTCAGTGACGCCTTCAACAACATGGTCGATGCCGTTGCCACCCGCATCGAGCGCGAGGAGCGCTTCACCTCCGATGTCAGCCACGAGTTGCGCTCCCCCCTCATGACCCTGGCCGCTTCGGTCGAGGTCCTGGAGCGACGCAAGGAGTCACTGCCCGACGTGGCGCAGCAGGCCGTCGATCTACTCAGCCAGGACCTGCACCGTTTCCAACGACTGGTTGAGGACCTGCTTGAGGTGTCGCGTCTGGAGGCCGGTGCGGTGAAACTCCAGCTAAGTCGTTTCAAACTGGCCGAATTCCTGGAAAACGTCATCGCCCAGACCAAGAGCGCCTATGTTGAGATCAGCTTCTCAGGGCGCGATGCCAACAGTTCGATCACCGCCGACAAACGCCGCCTGGCCCAGGTGATGACAAATCTGATCGAGAACGCCGAGAAGTACGGGAACGGTCCCTCGGGGGTGTCGTTCGAGGTCATCGGCGACAAGGTGCGGATCATCGTCGAGGACGACGGACCTGGGGTCCCCGCCAGCCAACGCGAGCGGATCTTCGAGCGTTTCCGCCGCATGGGCGCCGGGAACCGGGCCTCGGGCACCGGGTTTGGTCTCGGACTCTCGCTCGTGGCTGAGCATGCCCGCCTCCATGGCGGGTCGGTCTGGGTCACCGACCGCACAGATGGGCGCCATGGTGCCCAGTTTGTGGTGCAGCTACCACTCGGGGAGCACGTCGACGTCGTCGAGGAGATGGCAACATGAGCAGCAGGTCGCGGCCGCTGACACCCCGAAGACTCGGGCTCGCCCTGGGCCTGGCCATTTGCCTGGCCGGCTGCGGTATCTCCACCGATGAGGATGCCAGGGCCGTACCGGATCTTGACCAGAACCTCTTCGATGTAGCCACGACCTCCACCACCGAGGAGGTCGTCGAAACACCCAGATATGAACTCCAACTCTATTTTGTCAACGACGACAACACCTTGGTTGAGGTGGTCCGACCTCGTGAGACCAGGGCTTCGATCCAGGAAACGCTCGAATTGCTGACCGCTCCACCGTCAGAGGCCGAGCTGGCCGACAACCCGGGGGTGCAGGGCATCGTCGATACCCGGCTACCGGGCGGACTGGAACCCCAGGCCGGGGTGGTGTCCGAACTTGGTGTCCTGCCGGTCCACGTATCCAATGAGATCGGGCTCGCCGTCAGCGAGAACCCTGACCGGGTGAGAGAGATCTACAGCCAGATCATCTGCACCGTGGTGGCACTCGAGCCACGAATACTGGGCGTACAGATCAGCGATGATACGGGCCCGATCCTGGTCAGCATCGAGGGCGAGGTGATCGAGCGGCCGGTCACCACCGCCGACGTTGACGATTGCAGGACGGGCCTCCAGAAGGCCAACGAAGTGGCCGAGGCAGTGAACGAGGGCGAAGGCGAAGATGAGGGCGAGGGCGAGGGCGGCTGAAACGGCCAGGCTCGCCTCGGCCCGACCGTTCGTAGTCGATCAGGCGAAGAAGTTCCGGGCCACCTTGCGGAGTTCGGGGCTGACCGTCTTCAGTTCGGCCACCGCCTTCTCCAACGGCACCCGGATTACCGAGTCGGCCTGCAGGGCGACCATCTCCCCCCAGGCGCCCTCGTGGACGGCGTCGATGGCGGCGATGCCGTACCGGCTGGCCAGGACGCGGTCCTGGGCAGTTGGGCTCCCGCCCCGTTGCACGTGACCGAGGATCGTGACCCGGGTCTCGTAGCCGGTCCTGGTCTCGATCTCGTCGGCCACGATGTTGGCGATACCGCCCAGACGAATGTGGCCGAACTCGTCGAACTGATCGGGAGCGATCGTCAAGGTCTGCGCGACCGGCTTGGCTCCCTCGGCCACCACCACGATGGAGGCGTAACGCCCCCGCTCATGACGACGTTGCAGCGAGTGGCACACCTCGTTGATGTCGAACGGTTCCTCGGGAATGAGGGTGATGGTGGCGCCGCCGGCGATACCGGCCCAGGTGGCGATGTGGCCAACGTGACGGCCCATCACCTCGACCACCATGACCCGATTGTGGCTCTCTGCGGTGGTATGCAAACGATCGATGGCCTCGGTGGCGATTGTCACCGCGGTATCGAAGCCGAAGGTGCGTTCGGTGATGCCGATGTCGTTGTCGATGGTCTTGGGCACCCCGATGACCGGAATACCGTCGCGGAACAGCGCCAGACCGCAGGAAAGGCTTCCCTCACCACCGATGACGATCACGGCGTCGAGCTTGTTGGCCGCCATCGTCCGCCGGACCCGCTCAACACCGTCCTTGGTGCGGTACGGGTTGGACCTGCTCGTCCCGAGCACCGTGCCGCCCCGGGGCAGGCTGCCCCGCATACCGACCACATCGAGCGCGATCCAGTCATTCTCCATCAGACCGCGATAACCATCACGAAAACCAAAGATGTCGTCGTCATAGTGACGTTCGGCCTTGCGGACGATGGCACGAATCACGGCGTTGAGTCCTGGACAGTCGCCACCACTGGTCAATATGCCGATACGCATCCGTCCATTCTACGGGTACACAAAGTGCGCCCGCCTTTGGTGGACGGTGGGACTTCGGCCACACTTCGGCCCCGCCCGGAGCGGTGACCGATCGGCCCAATGTCTAGGGTGACGGCCATGGGTCTCATAGTCACGCTCGATGCAGGAACGACCGGTGTGCGCGCACTGGCGGTCGATGACACGGGGTCGATTGTCGCCGCCGCCTACCGGGAGTTGACACAGCACTTCCCCCGCCCTGGCCTGGTTGAACACGATCTCGACGAGATCTGGTCGCTGACCCAGGTGGTGGTGGCCGAGGTGAACGACGCCATCGATGAGGCCGTGGTTGCCATTGGTATCACCAACCAACGAGAGACGGCCGCGGCGTGGAGCCGTTCATCGGGCGAGCCCCGCCACCGGGCCATCGTGTGGCAGGACCGACGGACCGCGGACCGCTGCGATGATCTGGTGGCCGCCGGCCATCTGGATCTCGTCCGCAGCCAAACCGGACTGGTGCTCGACCCCTACTTCACCGGCACAAAGTTCGAGTGGCTCCTGCAAGAGGGCGGGGTGACCGCCGATACCGATTTGGCGCTGGGCACCATCGACAGCTGGCTGATTTGGAAACTGACCGCAGGCGCCGTCCACGCCACCGAACCGTCGAACGCCTCCAGAACGATGCTGTTCGATATCGCCCGGCTGGAATGGTCCTCCGAGCTGTGCGAACTGCTGGGTGTGCCCTCGGCCGCTCTGCCCGAGGTGCACCCGACAAGTGGCCGCTTCGGTGTCACCGCGGCGCAAACCACGGCCTTGGGCGCCGGCATCCCCATCAGCGGAGCCGCCGGTGACCAACAGGCGGCATTGTTCGGCCAGGCATGCTTCGAACCGGGGATGACCAAGAACACCTACGGCACCGGCAGCTTCGTGCTGATGAACGTCGGTTCGACCTGTCCCCCACCCATTGACGGCCTGTTGACCACCGTCGGTTGGACGATCGCAGGCAGCGACCAGGCGGTCTATGCCTACGAAGGCGCCATCTTTGTGACCGGGGCCGCCATTCAGTGGCTGCGGGACGGTCTCGGCATCATCAAGGACGCGGCCGAGATCGGGCCCCTGGCCGCCAGCGTCGACGACACCGGCGATGTCTTCCTCGTACCTGCCTTCACCGGCCTGGCCAGCCCCTGGTGGGACCCCTACGCCCGGGGCACGATCGTCGGTCTCACCCGGGGTACCGGTCGGGCTGAGCTGGCCCGGGCCGTTGTCGAGGCCATGGCCTATCAGACCCGCGACGTCGTGGATCTGATGGTCGAGGCCTCGGGTCAGGCCTTGACCGAGTTGCGGGTCGACGGCGGAGCAGCCGTGATGGACCTGCTCCTTCAGTTGCAGGCCGATCAGTTGAACGTTCCCGTCGCCCGGCCGACCAGCACCGAGACCACGGCCATCGGCGCCGCCTACCTGGCCGGGCTGGCCGAGGGGATGTGGGATTCGACCGAGGACGTGGCCGCCGCCTGGTCGCTGGACACCCTGGCCCAGCCTGCGGTCGATAGAACTGCGGCCGACTCCACCTACCGACGCTGGCTGGGGGCCGTCGAGCGAAGCCGGGGTTGGGCCCGCTGACCGCCTGGCTCAGGCCCGTTTCATCCCCTCCAGGGCGGGCAGCGGCGGCTTGACCAGCGGGCGGCGGCTCTTGACCAGATGGTCAAGAGCTTTCTACCGTGGGCGGGAATGAGCACTGATCGGCGACTGACGGCACGGGGGCAGGAGCGACGCGACGAGCTGGTGGCCTTTGCCACCCGCCGCTTCGCCGAGAACGGCTTTCACCCGACGTCGGTTTCGGAGATCGTTGACGGTGTCGGGGTCGGCAAAGGCGTCTTCTACTGGTACTTCCCGTCGAAGGATGATCTCCTTCTTGAGATTCTCCGCCAATCCCTGCTCGATCTCCGACGCAGCCAGGAACGAGCACTGCAACCGGCCGCCGACCCACTGCAGCGGCTCGAATGCGGAATCCGCGCCTCGCTGAGGTGGTCGGCCGCCAATCCCGACATCATGCGCCTGGTCATGTTCGGGTGGACCGAGGAGGTCTTCGCCGACGCCCTCGAACGAGGGCGGCGCATCGCCATCACCGACACTGCCCGCCATATCCAGGAGGCCATTGACGCCGGCCAGATTGCCGACCTTGACGCCACCATGCTGGCCACTGCCCTACGAGGGATCACCGACGAACTGGCCCGGGAGTACCTGACCAATCAATCCAAGAGCGACGAAGGCGTTATCGAGGCCGCCATCGACATCTGCCTCTTCGGCCTCCACGGCAAGCCCAACACCAACTGAGCCGCCCGGAGCCAGTGCTGAGCTACCCGAGTTCGGGCCGTGCTGAGCTACCCGAGTTCGGGCCGTGCTGAGCTACCCGAGTTCGGGTAGTGCCCGGCGGAGGTTTCTGATTGCCTGCAGGGAGCGCTGTTCGTTCTCGATGAGAGCGAAGCGGACGTGGCCTTCGCCTCCCGGACCGAAACCGACCCCCGGCGAGGTGGCGACCTTGGCATGCTCCATCAAGTACGAGCTGAACTCCAACGAGTCGAGGTGGCGGTAGGCCTCGGGGATGTCGGCCCAGACGAACATCGTTCCCTTCGGTCGTTCCACGTTCCAGCCAATGGAGTTCAACCCGTCGCACAGCGCGTTACGGCGGTTCTGGTAGACGTCCCTGACGTGCTGCGGGTGCTCGGTGGCCTCGTTGAGCGTCACCGTGGCCGCGATCTGGATCGGCTGGAAGGCGCCATAGTCGAGATAGCTCTTCAGCTTGGCCAGGGCGGCAACCACCTCGGCGTTGCCGACCAGAAACGCCACCCGCCAACCGGCCATCGAGAACGACTTTGTCATCGAGTACAGCTCGACGCAACGGTCCTTGGCTCCCGGCACCTGCAGGATCGAGGGCGGGTCGTAGCCGTCAAAGCCGATATCGGCATAGGCGTTGTCGTGGACCACGATCAGGTCCCGCTTCTCGGCGAAGGCAACCAGTTCGGTGAAGAAGTCGCTGTCAACGCAGACCGTCGTCGGATTGTGTGGGAACGAGGTGACCAGCACCCTGGGCTTGGGCCAGGAGTACTCCCAGGCGCGTTCCAGATTGGCGATGAACTGCTTGCCTTCGGCTAGCGGCACCTCCCGAATGGCTGCCCCGGCGAAGATCGGACCCCAGATGTGAATCGGGTACGAGGGGGCAGGTACGAGGCAGGCATCACCGGGCTGCAGCAGTACCCACATCAGGTGGGTGAACCCCTCCTTGGCCCCGATGACGTTGAGTACCTCAGATTCGGGATCGAGATCAACGTCGAAGCGTCGTTGATAGAGGTCGGCAACGGCCTCCCTCAATTTGGGGATGCCCTTACTCGACGAGTACCGATGATTCCGGCTGAGGTGGGCAGCTTCGGACAGCTTGTCGACCGCCACCTCGGGCGAGGGGAGATCAGGATTGCCGAAGCCGAAATCGATGACGTCGTCGCCCCGGCGGCGGGCTGTCACCTTCAGATCGTTGATAATCGAAAAGACGTACGGCGGCAGGTGGTTGATCCGGCGAAACTCCATGGGACCGACGCTACCCCGACACGAGCTCCGATCAGGTCCGGGAAGAGGCGACGAATCGGCTGTTCTGCCCAGGGCCGACGGCGACCCTGGGACTACGAGGCCCGCACCGACTGGGCGGACCTCGCCTCACTGACCATGGCCCGGTCGAGACTGGTTCGGCGAGCCCACTTCAAGGCTGCCTTTCGGTTCGACACGATCAGCACCTGGATGCCCGACGCCATCAGCACCAACTGGTCGAGCAGGCCAACAACGTCATCGTCGGAGACACCTTCAAGCTCACCAACGATGGCAATGGGAACTGGACCAGAGCCGTCAAGGGCCACCTGGCCCGCGATTGGTTCGACCGCGGCCAAGACGCTCTCGACGGCCCCGGCGCACCCGGTCGACTGCAGCGCCTGCTGTTCCTGAAGCTGGGCCAACACGATGGCAGCCTGGGCTGCTGTCGCCTCGGCCTGCTCAATCCGCCCCAGGGCGCGTTCGTGACGAGCCAACTCGAGGCGATACCGGTCGAGGCGTCGTTCCAACGAGGCCACGTCGACCGGGCCCGATGCCCGATAACCATCAAGCCAGGTTTGGGCCGCGGCCAGCAGCTCAACCGGGTCGACCTTCGAGTCGGGTTCGGCCGCGGGCCTGCGGCGCCGCTCGCCCCGCTCCCAATCCTGGAGCCTGCCGAGCACGTGAGCGAGGTGGGCGACGGCCGCCGTCCAGTCTTCGGAATCCCCTTCAACGATCAACTCACCCAACGCCGCGGCCACGTCCTCGGGTAGGGGCGAATCGAGGTGATCCTGGGCCGCAAGCCGAAGAGTTTGGACCTCTTCGTCAAGCTCATGGAGAAGGCCGTCGTGCTGTCTGTCACCCTCGGCCGCGGCCAACCTGGCCCGGGCGTCACCAAATTCCAATCGGGCGGCGGCCAGAGCCTCAACGGCTTCGATGGAGACCGATGGTGAGGCCCGGTACATGGTGTAGGCCGTCCAACTCTCCACGCCGACCTTGGCCAGGAGCTCCGCCTTTTCAGCCTCCTGCTCCGGTTGCGGACCCTTCCGCCTGCGACCTCGACGTTGGGGAACGGCATCGGGAAACGACAGCAGTTCAAGCCTCGCCTCCTCTTCCCTGGTCAACAGAACCGGCTTCGATGCCGCCTCGGCCTCGGCCAGAGTCTCCTCGGCCAACTCGAACCGGGCCTTGGCCTGTTCCACCGCAGAGGTCAGCTGTTGGCGGTGACCCGCGGCCTGGACTCGACGGCCATGATGGGCAAGCCAGCGGTCGCGTAACTCCAACACACCTTCTGCTGCCTGCAGATGTGTGGGTTCCAGGCCGACTACGGCCGCCGTTGCCGCCTCCAACTCGGCCGCCAATACCTGCCGTTGTTCGTTGGTTTGCCGCCCGGCAGGGCTCAGCTGCTGCTCAAGAGCCGCCAGATCAGCTCCGACCGACAGGCTCAGATCGGCTCGGATCTCCTCGACCATCACGGCCTTGAGTTCGGCCTGCCGCTGTTGCCAGGCGATCCGTTCCTCCAGCCGGTGAAGGTCGTGGGTGGCATTGGCCCCCGATTCGATGATCACGTCAGCCCCGGCGTAAGCCGACAGGGAACGGGGAGCGACTTCATCGCCGTCAAGTTCGAACAGCAGTCCCTGGTGTTGGATCAGGCCGCGGATCCCGGCCGTTGTCCCCCTGGCCAGGGCACGCACGGCGTCGACAACCTCAGCACGCTCAGACTTGCTCGTGCCGTGGACGACGGTAACAAATGGGTGAAGGTCGATGGACGTTCGCTGGCCGGTGCCCACATCGAGCCGGAGGATTCGCATACCTGGTCTTCGACCCGAATAGGCGCCATCTCAAGTAAGAAATGACTCGACTCTCGTCTTGAACCGCTGAAGTGCCGCCTCGACGATCTTGTCCTCGGCCCGACGCTTGACGTAGCCGGGAAGAGGCACGACCAAATCGACGGACAGCTCATAGGTGACGTCGGTCGCCACCGCATCCCCAATCGCCGTTGGGCTGGGCTCGAAGATGTAGGCCCCTTCCAGCCTGCTGGTGAGGTCGCCCTCGACCATGGTCCAGCTGAGCTTGGTGGGAGCCGCGCTCAGGTCATAGGCCAAGGCGTAGGCCGAGGCCCGACCCAGACCGGACGCCTCGAAGCTGGCTCGTGTTGGTCGAGCCAGTTCGTCTCGTTCATCGATGGAAACCGCAGTAATACCTTGTACCCAGTACGGATAGGCCTCAAGATCGATGGCGACTGAGAAGCAGTCATCGACAGAAGCGGCAACGGTAGTGAGGACAACGGCATGCGCGTTGGCTGGGACGTCGTGCACCGGCAGAGACTTTAGCTGAGGTCACCCTCAGACACGAGTCCGGCTTCGCCCATGGCCGAATTGATCGCTCCCCGCAACCTGGTCGCCAGGTGTTCGTAGTCGAAGGACTGCACCACCCGGGAGCGAGCCGCCAGACCCATCTGCTGACGCTGGCCCTGGTCGTCGATCAGCCTTCTCAGCCCGGCAACCACCAACTCAATGTTTCGGGGATCATCTACCACCAGGCCGGTGACACCGTGCTCCACCGCTTCGTGGGCGCCTCCCGATCGACCTGCCAGCTGGGGCAGACCGCTGGCCGCCGCTTCGAGAAAGACGATCCCAAAACCTTCCTGCTCAAGGCCGAACCAGCGATCATGACAGAGCATGGCCATGGCGTCAGCTGCCCCGTAGAGTCGTGCCACGTTGTCGTCGCTCAACCGCCCCAACAACTCCACCGGAGCGTCGAGCTGGGAGATGACCCTCTGCAACGACCGGGTGTGGCGGCCCGTACCCCCGATCATGACCCGAAGGATCTGCCGGGCACGTTCCGGCTGCACTGGTTGCCGCTGCGGACCCGTGGCGAGCGCCGACCCTTGCCGCGGGCCCGACCCTCCCACCAGATCGGGGCCTCTCGCCTGGCCCGAAGCGACCAGTGCCGCCGCCCGGACCAGCATGTCGATGCCCTTACGGGGGACGAGCCGGTTGACGGTGGCAACCAGGAATTCATCGTCGGCCACACCGAGACTGCGACGGGCCTCGACCCGCTGCGCCTCATCAAGAGGATGGAACCGCTCGTGATCGACCCCGGGAGGGATGACGACCGCAGGCAGCGTTGTTCCCGCACACCGTTCGGCCTCCTGGAGCGGATAGTGACCGGCCGCCACAACGAGTGAAGCTGACCGTAGAGTGCGGGCCAGCACCTGACGGCTCAGGGGCAGGCGGCCGGGGATGGTGACCTCAGCGCCATGCAAAATCACCCCGTAGGGACATTCCAGGAAGGGGCCGATAGCCCCCAATGGCACGGCTGGGTCAAGCAGAACGAGTTCGGCGCCGACCTCCCGGGCAAAGCGGTTGATCCGGCCAACCAACCACGGATAGGGGCCGAGCACTGGCTCGGGGGAACGTTCGACCCTCAGGTTGTGGGCAGCGTCGAACTCGACAGCACCGACATGGGGGGTGGTATAGATGGCGAACTCATCGGGCGGTAAGCGCCTCCACAGCTCCCACAGATAGTTCTGGATACCGCCGATCTTGGGTGGGAAATCGTTGGTGACCAATAGATGGCGGCCGCTCACCCGCTCAACCTCACCGCAACCGACCGGCCGTGCTCGGCCCGAACCGCCGGATCGGGGTCGTTCTCCAAGCCGATGACCAGATCATGGTGACCGAGGCGCCGGGCCGCCCAGGCCGCGTGCAACCGGAGGAGAGCGGATTGACCATTGACGTATCGTTGCAGGAGGGAGCGAACCGCGACGTCGTCAGAATGAGCGATATTACCTAGAATCACCAGTGCTGTCCGTCGCAGGACGTTCGCATCGCGATTGGCCAGATACCAGCGCCCGTACCGTTCAAGAATGCCGCTGTCGGAGGCACCAAGAATCCACAGCACATCAACCCAGGCTTGATCCTGCCTGGGCTGGGCCTCGGCTTCGCCCTTCCCCTCCTGGTCATCAGCCATCGGCGCTGGTGGGGCCAGGGGGGCCGGGACCACGGGGACTGGCGCCTGGGGTGGCGATACCGTGGGCGACAGGGCCCGGCGAGCTTCGATCTTGTTCGGCGGGCAGACCTCCTGGCAGATGTCACAGCCATAGATCCGGTCGCCGACCGCCGCCCGGTGCTCCACCGGGATTGGCTCCGCCGCCTGAACCAGCCAGGCCAGGCAACGGCGGGCATCGAGCACACCGGGAGCGACCAGCGCTCCGGTGGGACAACCGTCGAGACAGGCTGCGCAGGAGCCGCAACCGTCGGCCACGGGCCCCGCCGCCGGGGTCAGCAGAGCATCGGTGACCACGGCCCCGAGCACACACCAGCTCCCCTGACCGGCGACAAGGAGATTGGTGTTCTTGGCGTACCAGCCGAGACCCGCCCGCCAGGCCGCGTTGCGATCGACGAGGGCGTTGCTGTCGGCCACGACCCGAGCCGCAAAACCGGCCTCATCCAGCCGATCGGCCATGGCCGCCAGACCTTTACGCAGGTCGTCGTAGTAGTCGCGGTGGGCGTAGCGGGCCACACGAGCCACCAGACCCGTCGGCGGAGGCTCCGGCTGTTCCATCCCGTAACGCAGCAGGCCCACAACCAGCGAGCGGGCTCCTGTCACCGTGCGGGCAGGATCGGTTGAGCGCTCGGGGTTGCGGTAGGTGAACTGCATCGTCGCCGCCAGGCCGGCCTGGCGGCGCAGCGGCAGCACCGAACGGGCAGGCTCAAGTACCTCGGCCGAGGTGACCCCGACGGCATCGAGCCCAGCGGCCAGACCCAGCCGACGCAGCTCGGCCACTGACGGCGGTCCCGGAGCGTCGGGTCGGGGTGTGGATCCGGAGGGCACCTCTCCAGGATGGAGGTTGGCCACGCCGACCACACCACCACGACCAACCGATCGGCGAGGCACAGCCTCACCCCACGTTGCGCCACCTCGCCGCTCCGGCCTGCTGATCCGGGCCCAGGGCCTGTTGGGCTGATGGCCCCGAGGCGGGGTGCGGCCTACGTTCCCCATCCGCGGTCGGCTCCGAGCGGCGGAATCGCGCCGCCTCCCGAGGCGGCAACATACCGGCCGAGGCCAGGCGACGCAGGGCGGCCAACTCGGCAACGTCGACCACGATGGCCTCGTTTGGCTGGCGCGAGGTGACGAAGGTAACAACACAGTCCTCACAATTGGCACTCTGTCGGCGGGTACAGGCTCGGCAATCGATCGCAAACTCCATGAAGCGCACCTTAAACGTCGCCTGTGACAGTGAAGGACGGAAGGGCCGCCCAGGCCACCCGGCCGACCGCGCAGGAGTGCCGCTAGATTTGTTCCGGTGATCGAAACTCAATTCAGGGTGGATGCGTGAGAGCACTCGAGTTCAGCCGCAAAGAAGCCCGCTACGCCGCGGCTGCTGTGTCTTCCCGACTGCGAACCGGCAGTGGCGCCCAGGTCGGACCCCTCGACCTGGTCGATACCGACCCTCCCGAACTTCCCGGCCCAGGGTGGCATCGGGTCACCACCCTGCTGGCCGGCATCTGCGGTTCGGATCTGGCCACGGTTGAAGGCAACTCGGCCCGCTATTTCGAGCCGTGGGTGTCGTTCCCCTTCATTCCCGGCCACGAGGTCGTCGGCCGCCTTGAAGACGGTTCCCGGATCGTGCTGGAGCCGGTCCTGGGCCATGAAGCGCGCGGCTTTGAGCCCCCCTTTCCCAACGCTGCCCCTGGCGACGGCAACGACTACCGCCACCTCGTCGGCGGCACGCTGGAGCCCGGTATCCAGACCGGTTACTGCGCCTCCACCGGCGGTGGCTGGTCAACGGAGCTGATCGCCCACGAATCGCAGCTGCACCCGGTGGCGGAGTCGCTCAGCGACGAGGCAGCCCTCATGATCGAGCCAACCGCGGTCGGGGTCCACGCCTCCCTCAGGGGCAACGTGCAGCCGGGGGCCACCGTTGCCGTGCTCGGCAGCGGCACCATGGGCCTTGTGGCCATCGCCGCGTTGCGTCACTTCACCGAGGCGGCAACGATCATCGTCGGGGCCAAGCACCCCGAGCAGCACCAACTGGCGCTCAAGTTGGGAGCCGACATCGTGGTCGCCCCCCGGGAACTGGCCAGGGCCGTTCGCCGGGTCAGCGGCAGCTTCGTCATCGGCGACGACCTGTCCGGCGGGGCCGACGTTGTCATCGACGCCGTCGGTTCGGCGACCTCGGTCGACGAGGCCATTGGCATGGCCCGGCCCCGGGGCCGGGTGGTACTGGTCGGCATGCCCGGTCGAGTGCCGGTTGACCTCACCGCCTTGTGGCACCGCGAGACCGAACTGGTCGGCGCCTACACCTACGGAACCGAATATCTGACCGACGGTAGCTCCCGCCGAAGCTTCGACATGGCGGCCGAACTGGTGGAGGTGGCCAATCTGGAGATGTTGGTGTCGGCCACCTACCGGATCGATGACTATCGCGATGCCCTCGCCCACGCCGCAAACGCCGGAGGCCGGGGGGCGGTCAAGGTCTGCTTCGATCTGCGCTAAGGCCACCAAACGGCGTTGCCGCCGCTACGAATTTGCCCCATGGTTCTTGAGGCCCAGGGGCCACCCCTCTAGGCTCGATGGCACGCCAGGCAGGTACCACCCATCTGCCCGCCCGGTTCTGGCCATCGGCCGGCCCGGTCGGATCAACCCCGGAGACAGCATCGTGGAGAACGACCCCACCGTCATCGAATCGAATCGGATCGACCTCGAGGAGGTGACCAACAGCGACATCAACGATCTGGTCGAGGACGAGTTACTGGTTGAGGAGATCTCGATCGACGGCATGTGCGGTGTCTACTGATCGCACCCTGGCTCCCGGTCGCTGGCGCATGCACCCGCGGGTGGCGTTGCGGCCCGAACCCTTCGGCGCCCTGGCCTATCACTACGACAATCGCCGTCTGAACTTCCTCCGTTCCCCCGACCTGGTGGCCGTTGTCCGCTGTCTCGGCGACCATGAGACCCCTGACGAGGCCCTCGTGGCCTGCGGCATCAGCGAACAACGTCGGCCCGGATTCCGCCAGGCGTTGGCCTCACTGGCTGCGTCGGACTTCCTCCAGCCCGTCCCCCACTGATCGGTTGACTCCCGTGACTGCCCTCACCGATGAACTCAAGCTCGGCCTCGATGCTCCCATATGCCTCACCTGGGAGCTGACCTATGCCTGCAACCTGGCCTGTGTGCACTGCCTCAGCTCGTCCGGTCGACGCGATCCCCGGGAACTGACAACGGCCGAGGCCATGGCCGTGATCGATGAGATGCGTTCCCTCCAGGTCTTCTACGTGAACATCGGGGGTGGCGAGCCGATGATCCGCCCCGACTTCTACGATCTCGTCAACTACGCCACCGACCGCGGGGTCGGGGTCAAGTTCTCGACCAACGGCTCCCGCATCGACCGGACCGGAGCCGAGCGGCTGGCAGCGATGGACTACACCGATATCCAACTGTCGATCGACGGCGCCGACGCCGCAACCAACGACGTCGTTCGTGGCCCTGGCTCGTTTGCCACCGCCGTGGCCGCCATGGACCACCTGGCCAACGCCGACTTCGGGCCATTCAAGATCAGCGTGGTCATGACCCGTCAGAACATCCCCCAACTCGACGCCTTCGCCGCCCTGGCCGACCGCTACGGGGCGGAACTGCGCCTCACCCGGCTACGGCCCGCAGGCCGTGGCGCCGACAGTTGGCACCAGCTGCACCCCCACGCCGAACAACAGCTGGAGCTCTACCACTGGCTACTCGACCACCCTGGCGTGCTCACCGGTGACTCGTTCTTCCACCTCAACGCCCTGGGCGAGGAGAACCTGCCTGGCCTCAACCTGTGTGGGGCCGGACGGGTGGTCTGCCTCATCGACCCCGTCGGCGACGTGTACGCCTGCCCGTTCGTGCTGCACGACGAGTTCAAGGCGGGCAACGTCCGGGCCCCAGGTGGCTTCACCGAGGTGTGGAAACACTCAGAGTTGTTCGCCTCGCTGCGTGAGCCCCAGTCGAAGGGGGCCTGTGTCAGCTGTGGCGAGTACGACGCCTGCCAGGGGGGCTGCATGGCCGCCAAGTTCTTCACCGGCCTCCCACTCGATGGCCCCGACCCCGAGTGCGTGACCGGCCACGGCGAACTCGCCCTGGCCGGGGTGGCCACGGCCGCCCGGCCGGAGTCGACGTCGAACCACTCCCGTCCGGTGCGGGTGGCACTGTCGGCCAAGCCGTCCTGAAATCACCCGCCAACAGCCGGTCGGACACCGACGCGGCGCGACCCTCAACACGAGCAGCAGCATGAACACAACCCCCATCGTCTCCTACCGTGTCGAAGGGCCGGTGGCCGTTGTCACCATGGACGACGGTCGGGCCAACGCCCTCGGCCCTTATCTGAGTCGGGCACTGAACGAGGCCCTCGACCGGGCCGAGGCCGACGACACCGTTAACGCCGTGGTCATCGCCGGGCGTCCGGGTCGCTTCAGCGGTGGCTTCGACCTATCGGTCATCCAGGCCGGCGATCGGGCCGCCACCAACGCCATGGTCTCCGCCGGCGGGGGCCTGGTGCGTCGCCTCTACGCCTCGCCGCTACCGGTGGTTGCGGCCTGCACCGGCCACGCGGTGGCGGCCGGGGCGTTGCTGCTGCTGGGTTGCGACGTTCGCGTCGGCCCTGACGGTCCGGTCAAGATCGGACTCAACGAAGTCGCCATCGGGCTGACCCTGCCCAACTGGGCCCTGAGCATCGCCGCCGAACGGCTCAGCTTCCTACAGCGCCAACGCTCGGTGGTCAACGCCGTACTGTTCGACGGGGCGGGAGCGGTCGAGGCCGGGTTCCTCGACCGCGTGGTGACGGCCGAGACCGTGGTGGCCGAAGCGGTGGCGGAGGCGAACGTGCTGGCTGGGCTCGACCGGGCGGCCTACGTCAAGACTGTTGCCGCTTTCCGACGCGCGGTTCTGGAGGAGATGGCCGCCGATCTGGCCCGCTGACCCGCCGGGCCACCGCTGCGACTTGGCGGGGACCTAACGGCCGTCGCCCACCCGCTGGGCCAGGGCCAAACCGAAATCATCGTTGGCGGCGGTCCAGAAGTGCCGCAACTCGAAGCCTGCGTCCTGCAACTCCGGGGTGAGACGGTCGGGGCGGAACTTCGTCGAGATCTCAACCCGGAGCTCTTCGCCCTCGCCGAGGTTGACCTCAAGCCCCAACTCCTCGATACGCACAACCTGGGGCATCGTTGTCCGCAGGCGCATGTCGACCCGCTCCTCGCGCCCGTCCCACATGGGGGCGTAGTCGAAGGCGTCGAGGTCGAAGTCGGCGGCCAGACTGCGGTTGAGTACCGCCAACACGTTCTTGATGAAGTGTTCGGTGAGGCCTTCGTCATCGTTGTAGGCGGCGAGGATCCGATCGATCGGCTTCACCAGATCGACGCCAAGCAGCAACCATTCACCGATTTCAAGGTTGTCGGCAACGGCGCCGAGAAAGGCATGTCGTTCCTCAACGTAGAAGTTCCCCAGGGTTCCGCCCAGGAAGGCGACCAGGCGACAGTTTCCGTCCGGGAGATGGCCGAGGTGACGGGTGAAGTCGCCGACGAGGGCGTGGACCTCCAACCCTTCGTAGCGTTCGGCCAGCATGGTCGCGGCATCGATTAGCGTCGCCTCGCTCACATCGAGGGGAGCGAATCGCCGAAGATGGCCAGCCTGGTGGAAGCTGTCGAGCAGGGTCCGGGTCTTGTCGCTGGTACCTGAGCCGAGCTCGATCACCGTGTCAGCCTTGGTGACGGCGGCGATCTCGTCGGCCCGCTCGATCAGGAGGCTTCGCTCGGCCTCGGTCGGGTAATACTGATCCAGGCGGGTGATCTGATCGAACAACTCGCTGCCGCGGTCGTCGTAGAGCCATTTCGGGGGCAGAACCAGGGGTCGGTTGGTGAAGGCGCGGCGAATATCCTCCCGCATCTCCCCCTCCGCCCAGTCGCTGGGCAGGCGAACGTCAACGTTCACCGCAGGGTTGTCTGACATGAATCGGGAACCTTCAGTCTTTGGCCAAGCGGACACCGGACAGATGCCAGCGAGTGCGAGGGGGAAAAAAATTGCGATAGGTGGGCCGGACATGACCGGCTGGGGTGAGAGCCGAACCGCCTCGCAGCACCATGGTGTTGATCATGAACTTGCCGTTGTATTCGCCGACCGCTCCCTCCGGCGCTCGATACCGAGGGTACGGGCGGTAGGCCGAGGCGGTCCACTCCCAGCAATCGCCGAACAACTGACGGATCCGACCGTCGTTGTCGCCCACTCCGACCCCGACGGGGTGGAGGGCGCTGGCGGGCACGGGGGGAGAACCGTCGCTGCCATCGTGCAGTTCAGCCCCGTTGGTGTGGGGAGCTCCGGTGGCGGACTCCCACTCGAATTCGGTGGGAAGTCGCATCCCGGCCCAGTTTGCGTAGGCGTCGGCCTCATAGAACGAGACGTGACAGACGGGTTCATTGGGGTCGACGTCCCGGCTGCCGGTCAGGGTGTGGATCTGCCAGGGCCCGTCAGGTTCGGGTTGTGACCAGTACTCGGGGGCGGTCCATCCCTCGGAACCCCTGGTGTACCAGCCATCGGAGAGCCAGTGGCGTGGTTCGTCATAGCCCCCGTCGGCCATGAACTCCAACCACTCGCCACAGGTGACCAACCGGTCGGCCAGGTGGTGGGGCTCGACCAACGTCTGGTGGCGGGGGCCCTCATTGTCGAAGTGGAACCGGACCGCATCCGGTTGGGTGTCAAACTGGTCGACGCCGATGTCAATGATGCCCCCCGGTCGTTCGATCCAGGCCATGGGCTTGACCTCGGCTGCTGGTCGATGCGGACGTTGGTCGTAGGCGGTGTCGAACAGGTTGTTGGTCAGGACATGTTTAATGTCCATCAGCAGTAGTTCCTGGTGCTGCTGCTCGTGGTTGATGCCCAACTCAATCAGGGGAGCCACGAACTCGAACTGGTCGGCTGAACACGACGCCAGAAACGACACAACGGCCTGGTCGACCGCTCGACGGTAGCGGCCGACCTCCTCGGCGCCCGGTCGGGTCACCATGCCTCGATGGACCCGGGGGTAACGGTCGCCAACGGCCTCGTAGTAGCTGTTGAACAGGTAGAAGTAGTTGTCGTCATAACGCCGATAACCGGCGGCATGGGGTTCAAGAACGAAGGCCTCGAAGAACCACGTGGTGTGGGCCCGGTGCCACTTGGTCGGGCTGACGTCCGGCATTGACTGCACGGTCTGGTCAGCGGCCGACAGCGGCTCAGCCAACGACTCGGTCAGCGCCCTGGTCGCCCCCAACCGGGCTACTAGCGCGTCAAAACCAACAGAAGACTCAACAGTGGTCACAGTTCTCCAACGTGTTGCGGGTCAAGATTGTTCCGGCGGGACCGGAATGTGACTCAAGACCAGCTCGGCGTCAGCACGATCAGCGCCAGTGGTGGCAGGTCGAGTTCGAGTGACTGGGGGTAGCCGTGGACCTGGACCGGCTCGGCGTTGACGACCGCCCCTGGTGTCAAGCCCGAGCCGCCGTAGCCAACATCATCGCTGTTGGCCTGGAGCGACCACTCACCAGCCGCTGGCACCCCGACTCGGTAGCCCATGCGAGGCACCGGCGTATTGTTCATGGCGACCAGAACCGGTGCGTGGCCTTCGGCCAAGCGCAGGTAGGCCAGGACGCTCTGTTCCCGGTCGTCGCCAATCACCCACTCGAAACCGGCCGGGTCCCGATCGACGAGATACAGCGCCGGGATGCGGCGGTACAGTTCGTTGAGCGCCCGCACCCAGCCCTGGACACCGGCGTGCTCGGCGCCGGCCAGCACGGCCCAGTCGAGTTCCGCCTCGTGGCTCCATTCCTCGAGTGCGGCGAGCTCAGTGCCCATGAACAGCAGTTTCTTGCCCGGGGCGGTCCACTGGTAGCCAAGCAGCAACCGCAGGTTGGCGAACTGCTGCCAGCGATCACCCGGCATTCGCTCCAACAGGCTGCCCTTCCCGTGGACGACCTCGTCATGCGACAGTGCCAGCACGTAGTGCTCGGATGCTGCGTAGACGGTGCGGAAGGTCATGGTGTCGTGGTGCCAGCGTCGGTGCACGGGATCCTGGGCGAAGTACTCAAGCGTGTCGTGCATCCAGCCCATATCCCACTTGAGCCCGAAACCGAGACCGCCACCATCGGTGGGGTTCGTCACTCCGGGCCACGCCGTTGACTCCTCGGCCACCATCATGGTGTCGGGGTGGGCGGCGTACACCGAACGATTCAGTTCCTGCAGGAACTGCACCGCTCCAAGGTTCTCATTACCGCCGTGCTCGTTGGGAATCCACTCACCGTCAGGACGTGAATAGTCAAGGTAGAGCATCGAGGCGACAGCATCGACCCGAAGCCCATCGACATGAAACTCATCAAGCCAATAGTGGGCCGATGAGAGTAAGAAGCTCCGCACCTCGGGCCGGTCAAAATTGAATATATAGGACTTCCAATCAGGGTGAAAACCCTGCTTGGGGTCGGCGTGCTCGTAGAGATGTGTCCCGTCGAACAGGCCGAGGCCGTGGGCATCGGTAGGGAAATGCGACGGCACCCAATCGAGCAGCACACCGATATCAGCTTGGTGTAGTTCGTCGATGAATGCCATCAGGTCTTCGGCCGTGCCGTAGCGGGGCGTCGGCGCAAAGTAACCGGTGGTCTGATACCCCCACGATCCGTAGAACGGATGTTCGGTCAACGGGAGCAGCTCGACGTGGGTGAATCCCATATCTTGGCAGTAGGCGGCGAGCTGTCGACCAATGGTCCGGTAGCCGCCGGGCTCGTAGCGCCATGAGCCGAGGTGCACCTCGTAGATCGAGATGGGTGCGTCGAAGCGCTGACGGTCACCGCGGCGCGCCAACCAATTGTCGTCACCCCAATAGTGCTCGCCGTCTGGTCGCACCAGCGACGCCGTTGCCGGCGCCAACTCGGCAGCAAAGGCCACCGGATCGGCCTTCACCAGCGGCTCAGCACTTTGATGGGGGGTGACGGCGTACTTGTAGCGGGCACCCGGTTCGTAACCCCCGAACGTGCCACGCCACACCCCAGAGGGGTCCGGCTCCAGCCGGTCGACCTGCGCCGACCAGCCATTGCCGTCACCGAGCACGGAGACGGAGGAGGCGCCGGGAGCCCAGACCCGGAAAGTCGTGGCACCACCATCGCAGTGGGCTCCCAACACCTCCCACAGGCGGGTATGGGTGCCTGCGGCGAAAAGCCAGGCGTCGGTTGAGTCGAACACTCGGGACACCTTCTGAGTATAGGATGTCGCCATGCGAGCACCTGCCCATGGTCGCCATCCGATCCTCAGCGTTGTCCTGGCTGGCGGAGAGGGAAAGCGCCTCCTGCCCCTCACCGCCGACCGAGCCAAGCCTGCTGTGCCTTTTGGTGGCAAATACCGACTGATCGATTTCGCCATCTCCAACCTGGTCAATGGTGGATTCCGCCACATAGTGGTTTTGACCCAATACAAGAGCCACAGCCTCGATGTCCACATATCACTGACTTGGCAGCTCTCAACCATTCTTGGCAATTACGTCACCACCGTCCCGGCTCAGATGCGCCGAGGCCCACGTTGGTACACCGGCTCAGCCGACGCGCTGTTTCAGAACATGAACATCGTTGAGGATGAACAACCCGAACACGTCATTGTCTTTGGGGCCGATCACATCTACCGCCTCGATCCTCGCCAGATGCTGAACGCCCATATGGACTCGGGCGCAGGCATCACCGTGGCCGCCATCCGCCTGCCCGCATCGGAGGCCCATCAGTTCGGCGCCATCGAGAAAGACGCAAACAGCACCAAGATTCTCGGCTTTCACGAGAAGAACCCGGACGCCCCGACCATTCCCGACGCTCCTGGTCAGATCCTGGCCTCGATGGGCAACTACATCTTCAGCACCGAGGTCTTCCGGGAGGTCATGGACTCCGATTCCGCCGATCCCGACTCCAACCACGATCTGGGCGGCGACATCATCCCCAAGCTGGTGCGCTCAGGTGATGCCCATGTGTACGACTACACCACCAACATCGTCCCCGGCATCACCGGCAGCGACAACCACTACTGGCGTGACGTCGGGACCCTCGACTCCTACTACGACGCCCACATGGACCTCGTGGCCCCCCTCCCCGCTTTCAACCTCTACAACGATCAATGGCCCATCTTTACCCGCGGCCTCACCGAGCCACCGGCCAAGATCGCCAATGGGCCAACGGGACCCAGCGAGATCTCCAACTGCATCATGAGCAACGGGGTGATCGTCGCCGGTGGACGATGCCGGGAGTCGGTGCTGTCACACGATGTATACATCGATGACGGGGCCGAGGTGAGCGGATCGGTGCTCTTGGGCAACGTCAGGGTCGGCAAGGGAGCCAAGCTCAACCACTGCATCGTCGACAAGAACGTGACGGTGCCCCCCGGTTTCGAGATCGGACTCGACCCCGCCGCCGACGCCGAACGTTTCCTCATCTCCGACGCTGGGGTGGTTGCCGTCCCGAAGGGCTACCGCATCAACCCCTCGTAGAGCCGGGCGAACTCGGCGGCGGGGGTATCCCACGACCAGTCGATGCTCATACCCTTGCGCATGATGCGTTTGCGTCGGCCGGGGTGACGCCAACTGTTGAGGGCACGATGCAGTCCGTCGACCACACCGGCGACGTCATTGGAACGGGTCACGAAGCCGGTGCCGTCGCGGTCGTCGTCGGCATCGACGACGGTGTCGACCAGACCGCCGACGGCGGTGACCACCGGCAGGGTTCCGTAGGCCATGGCCTGCATCTGGGCCAGGCCACAGGGCTCGAACCGCGACGGCATGAGAAACACGTCGCCGCCGGCAACCAGCAGGTGGGACAGGGCGACGTCATAACCGTCGATGAAATGCACTCGCTCGGGTTGTTCCGCCGCCAACCACCGCCCCCAGTCAGCCAGGGCCCGATCGCCTGAGCCCAACACGATGAGCCGGGCCCGCATCCCGGCCAGGTAGCGAGCCGATTCGAAGGCAAGGTCGACCCCCTTCTGTTCCACCAGGCGGGTCACCATGACGATGGTCGGGATCCGGTGCTCGTCCCATCCCACCCGGTCGAGCAGCGCTGCGCGACTCTGCCCCTTGCCTCGCACATCGTTGGCGTCGAAGCGGGCGTTGAGAAACTGGTCGGTGGCGGGGTCCCACGTAGAGGTGTCGATGCCGTTACGTATGCCGTGTAGATCCTGGCCCCGAGCCCGGAGCACCTCGTGCAGCGCCATGCCGTCGGCTTCGCTGAGGATCTCGGTGGCGTAGTTGGGGCTGACGGCCACCACCGCATCGACGCTGCGGATGGCCCCGGCAAGCGGGTTGAGCGACCCGTTGTGCACGTAGTTGTCGTGGTGGGTGGTGAGCCGCTGGAGCCAGCCGATATCGGCCCAACCCTGATGGGCCAGGTTGTGAATGGTCAGCACGGTGGGAACGGCCGAGGTGGTGAAGGCCGGAACGAGCGCGGTGTGCCAGTCGTTCAATTGCACCACGTCGTAGTCGGACTGTTCGATGAGTCGAGCAACGGCAAGGGCGAAGGAGGCGAAACGCCGGTCGTTGTCGACCCAGCCCACCCCGTCGCTATCGACATAGGGGTCGGGGCGTTCGATGCCTGGGCCGTCAACCAGTATCAGATCACCGGCGTCGGTACGGGTACCTCGCCGGACGGTGACCGGCCCGGCCCAGTTCGCAACATCGACAGCGAGCGTCTGTTCGTTGTCCAGTTCCCAGTGGGAGTAGTCCGGCAGGACAACGTCGACCTGGTGACCCATACGCCGGAGCCCGTCGACCAGCCCAAAGGCGGCCTCGCCTAGGCCTCCGGCACTGACCAGGGGGCGCAGTTCCGCCGTGGCGAACAAGATTTTCATGGGCCTACCAGCCTTGTTTCCATTGGCGTGCGCTGGCACTGCCGGGCAGGTCCGACGCGGAGCGGTCGGGTTCGATGCGTTCAAGAACCACCACCGACCAGGCCTTGACCTTGAGGTCCCCATCAGGGTCAGTTCCAGCAAGGGGGTCCTCGGCTGCGGTGTCGAGAACCAGCCGCCAGCGGGCGACGTCGATGCCTGCGATGGCGTCGGCTGCGAGCGACGGAGGAAGGGAAAAGCTGAGGGGCTCGGCTCCCGCGTTGAGGAAAAGCAGGAAACTGTTGTCGACGACCGGTTCCAGTCGAGGACCCTGATCGGCGATGGCCCGGCCGTTGAGGAACACCGCGACCGCGCGGGCATAGCCCACCTGCCAGTCACCATGGCTCATGGCCGAGCCATCGGGCCGGTACCAGCCAATGTCAGGCAGCGACGACCGCTCCTCGACCAGACCGGAGAGGAACCGTCGGCGTCGAAACACCGGGTGGGCTGCCCTGAAGTGCACCAACCAGCGGGTCAGGGCCAGCATCTCAGGATCGATGGCCGACCAATTGAACCAGGAGATCTCATTATCCTGCCCGTAGGCGTTGTTGTTGCCGTGCTGGGTTCGTCCCGCCTCGTCGCCGCTGTAGATCATCGGCACCCCTTGCGACAGCAGCAACGTCGCCATGAGGGCGTTGGCCCTGCGCCGCCGGTTGTCGATGATCTCGGGGTCACGGGTCGGGCCCTCAACACCACCGTTCCAGGAGCGGTTGTCGCTGTGGCCGTCGCGGTTGCGTTCGCCGTTGGCCAGGTTGTGCTTGCGTTCGTAGCTGACAAGGTCACGCAGCGTGTAGCCGTCGTGGGCGGTGACGAAGTTGATGCTGGAACGTGGTCGCCGCCGTTCGGAACCGTAGAGATCCGAACTGCCCGAGAAGCGCGAAGCCAGCCCGGACAGCGCCCCCTCGCTCCCCTTCCAGAAGGCTCGGACATCGTCGCGGTAGCGTCCGTTCCACTCCGACCACAGCGGGGGGAAATTGCCAACTTGATAGCCGCCGGGACCGATGTCCCAGGGCTCAGCGATCAGTTTGGCCCCGCTGACCACGGGGTCCTGTTGGATGAGGTCGAAGAAGGCCGAGTTGCGGTCGACCGAGAAATACTCACGGGCCAGGGTGGGGGCCAGGTCGAAACGGAATCCGTCGACGTGCATGTCCTGGATCCAATAGCGCAGGCTGTCCATCACCAGCTGCAAGCTGGCGGCATGGGTGACATTCAGGCTGTTGCCAGTTCCGGTGAAGTCCATGTAGGCGGCCGGGTTGTCGGGCGCCAGCCGGTAGTAGGTGGTGTTGTCGACGCCGCGGAACGACAGTGTTGGACCCTCGGCGGTTCCCTCGGTTGTGTGGTTGTAGACCACATCGAGCAGAACCTCGATGCCGGCCCGGTGCAGGGCACGGACAAGGGTCTTGAACTCGCTGACCTGACCACCCCCGTCTCCAGCGGCAGCGTAGGGGCCATGGGGAGCAAAGAATCCGAGCGTCGAGTAGCCCCAATAGTTGGTCAGGCCCCGCTCGGCAAGGAATCCTTCGGGCACAAAATGGTGCACCGGCATAAGCTCGATCGATGTCACACCGAGATCGACGAGGTGTTCGATCACGGCGTCACACGCCATCCCGGCATAGGTGCCCCGCAGCTCCTCGGGCACATCGGGATGGGTCATCGTCAGCCCTCGGACGTGGGCCTCGTAGATGACGGTCTGGTACCAGGGCACATGGGGTCGAGCATCGTCGCCCCAATCGAACGCACTGTCGATCACGATCGAGCGGGGAACAAAGGCGGCGGAGTCGTCGTGGTCGGGCGTCATGGGGTCACCTTTGAAGTGACCAAAAACGGGGCCCGACCAGTCGACCCCACCTTCTATCGCCTTGGCGTAGGGGTCGACCAGCAGTTTGGCCGAATTGAATCGCAGTCCATGGCCGGGGTCCCACGGGCCATGAACCCGGTAGCCGTAGCGCTGGCCGGGACCGACCCCGGGTAGATACACATGATGGCTGTTGGCCGTGTGTTCGGGAACGTCAATCCGGGTCTCGTTGCCGTCATCGTCAAAAAGGCAGAGCTCAACGCCAAAGGCACGCTCGGAGAAGAGGGCAAAGTTTGTGCCCTCACCATCCCAGTGGGCTCCCAGTGGCCGCGGTTCGCCCGCCCATACCGGGAATCCACCGCCACGTACGAGCGATGATGTCATGGGCGCCTGATGGGCTGGTAGAAGCGACGGTTGTACTCCTCGACCATGCGTCCCGCCGTTACCAGCGGCCCGAGGTGGCCCAACATGGTTTGAATCATCAACCACCAGCCATCGTCGCTGCCGTTGTACAGGCGCAGAACCTCGCCAATGAGCAGCTGGTGCAGGGCCTCGGCCTCTTCACGGTCCCGGTCGGGACGGTCGAGGTCATCGGCGGTGGGGATGACCCAGCCAATGCCCTCGGTGAACCAGTCGGCCCACCAGCCGTCGCTGATGGAGCAGTTCAATACACCGTTCAGCGCCGCCTTCTCACCGCTGGTGCCACAGGCTTCGCGGGGGCGGATGGGGTTGTTCAGCCACACATCGCAGCCGGCGTACATGGCCCGGGCGATATCGATGTCGTAGTCGGGGATGAGCACGATGCCCGAGTTTGCCGAGTCCCGGGCGTACTCCCCGATCTCGGCCAGCAGGGCCTTGCCTTCGTTGTCGGCCGGGTGGGCCTTCCCGGCGAACACGAATTGGGCCCCGGCCTCGATCGAGGCCCGCAATCCGGCCGGGTCCTTCAATAACAGATCGGCGCGCTTGTAGGTGGCAAAGCGCCGGGCAAACCCAAACATGCAACCGTCGGGGTCGAGTTGGGTGCCGGTAATGCCGTAGATGAGGTCGATGAGTTGGGCCTTGGCCGCCGTCCGGACGTCGGTGAACTGCTGGCGGTCGAGTTCTGCTGTTTTGGCCCAGGCATCCTCGTCGCCGTTCTCCCAACCCGCTCCCAACGCCGAGTCGTAGAGATCCTGAAGCCGGGGCGCCACCCAGGTCCGGGCGTGTACCCCGTTGGTGATCCCCTCGATGTCGACCGCCTGGGGCAGCGAGCCGAACAACCGCCTGCTGACGCTGGCGTGAAGCTGACTCACCCCGTTGACCTTCCCGGAGAAGGCAAAGGCCAGTGCCGCGGTGTTGAACGGCTTCGCTTCACCGTCGGAGGGCAGGGTGGCCCAGTCGAGGATCTGCTCGGTACTCATCTCCAGCCTGGTGGCAATGGCGGTCAGTTCAGGTTCGACGAGTTCGCGATCGAAGCGGTCGATGCCTGCCGGAACGGGGGTATGGGTGGTGAACAGTGTCGAGTTGCGCACCGTGGTGCGGGCCTCGGCCAACGTCATGCCCGACTCAACCAGTTCAGACAGGTACTCCAGCAGCAGGAAACAGGCGTGTCCTTCGTTCAGGTGGTAGACGTCGGGATTGACGTCGACGGCCCGCAGGGCGCGGACACCGCCGATCCCCAGCACCAGTTCCTGGCTCAGGCGATGCCGCCGGTCGCCGGCGTAGAGGCGATCGGTGATGCGCCTGGCATCGGGAGAGTTCTCCTCGACGTCGGAGTCGAGCAGCAGCATGCGGGTCGACCCGACCCACATCTCCCACACCCGCAGCAGAACCCGTTCTCCGGCAACCGCTACCTCGACGATGACCCCGAGGTCCTCGGCGCCGACGGCGACCGGGTCGACATCCTCGTAGCGCTCGACCTGGTGGCCGTTGACGACGTCCTGGCGAAAGAAACCGCGGCGGTAGAACAGTCCGACCCCGACGAGGGGTAACTCCAGATCGCTCGACGCCTTCAAATGGTCGCCGGCCAGGATCCCCAACCCGCCCGAGTACTGCGGGACCTGGGCCACCACCCCGAACTCGGGACAGAAGTAGGCAACGTCGACCGTCGACGGTCGACGCTCCATACGGTCCAGCACAGCAATCTGGTCGGCGATCTCGGAGCCGTACCGTTCGAGCCAGGATCTGAATTCGTCGCCCTGGGCATCGAGACGATCCACGGTCATCACGGGATGGCAGCCGGGCTCGGCGCCGGGAAGCGAGGCCAGGAGTTCGGCGGCAGGCCGATGCCAGCTCCACCACATGTTGGCCGCGACCCGACGAAGCAATGACTTCTGGGACTCGGGTTCGGTTTCGATCATGGTGTTGGTCAACTCGGTCACGATGCTCCTGAGGGGCGGCGGCAGTTTCGAGTTAGGGCAAAGTCTTGCCCACGGTCGGCCTCAGATCAGGGATCGTGAGGCGAAGACCGCGTTTTTGCTGCTGGATCCGGCGCCGCGCCGGGCCTCCAGTGCTCAGTTGGCACGACGAAGCGGGCATGCTATCGGCGAGCGGGCCACTCATCCTGACGATCAAGCCAACGTTTACCCACCCAGGGCGAGGGATTCTTGTCCCGCGACGGAATCCTGTACAAACCCGATTGTCGGCTCTCAAGGGCCAAGGAAGGATCAGCACATGTCCGGACTACTCGACGGAGTCATGGATCAACTCGGACCGGCGGGCCTGTCGCAGATCTCAAAGTCTCTCGGCGCCGACGAGGGCGCCATCAGTACCGCGGTCGCTGCCGCCCTGCCTGCCATCCTGGGCGGGATGGCCAACAACTCCCGCCAGGACCAGGGAGCCCAGTCGCTGGCCGGGGCCCTGGACAATCACGACAGCTCGATCTTCGGCCAACTGGGGAACCTGCTCAACTCCGGAGGAGGCGACGGAGCCAAGATCCTCGGGCATGTACTCGGCCAGCGCCAGCCCTACGTCGAACAAGGGGTGGCCAAGAGCTCGGGCGTTGACCTTGGCCTGGTCACCAAGCTCCTGCCGATCCTCGCCCCCCTGGTCATGGGCTACCTCTCAGGCCAGAGGAAGGACAAGGGCCTCGACGCCGGTGCCCTCAGCAACGCGTTGAACGACGAACGCCAGGTGCAGGAAAAGAAGAAGCCGGGGCTCGGTGGCCTGGCCGCCATCCTCGACGCCGACGGTGACGGCTCGGTCCTCGATGACTTGCTGGGAAAGATCACGGGCGGCTGACCGCCTCGGCCCAGGGTCGGTTCCCAGCCGTGACCAACAACGATCTTGCTGTTCGGCCGACCACCGGGCTCGATCCGGCCAACCGGCCCCTACTGCTGGTGCCACTGGGCGCGACCGAGCAGCACGGTCCCCACCTACCCCTCGACACCGACACCCGGATCGCCACCGCTTGGGCTCAGGCCCTGGCCGGGCGGCTGGGGTCACCGACCCTGGTCGCCCCTGCTCTCCCCTATGGGTCATCCGGTGAGCACCAGAGCTTCCCCGGCACCCTGTCAATCGGTCAGACGGTGCTGCATTCACTGATCCTGGAGCTGGTTCGATCGGCGGCCGAGGCCTTCCGCCGCGTGGTGCTGGTGTGTGGCCACGGTGGCAACGCCGTTGCGGTGGCCGGGGCGGTCAGGCAGGCCACCGACGAGGGTCATGCCCTCAGCGCACTGTTCCCCCACTGGCCCGACGACAGCCATTTTGTCGTCGACGCCCATGCCGGGCGAACCGAAACCTCACTCATGCTGTACCTGGCTCCCGAGACCGTGCGTCTCGACGCCGCTGCCCCAGGCAACACCAACACCCTCTCCCACCTGCTGCCAGCCCTGCGTAGCGGCGGTGTGGCCGCGGTGTCGGCCAACGGCGTACTCGGTGACCCGACCGGGGCCAACGCCCGGGAAGGGTACCTGTTGTTCGACGATCTCGTCGAACGCTCAGTCGCCCGGCTAGGCGGGCTCTGAGCTACGCCCACACAACTGGCGCTCCCCCCTGGGACGGGCCGTTGGCAGCCTGCTAGATTCGCGTCGGCGAGGCTGGCGGTGCATCATTGCCGCCTCGTCAGAGTCGTGAAGTCAATAGATTCGTGAAGTCAATAGAGTCGTGAAGTCAACAGATTCGTGAAGTCAACAGAGTCAATAACGTCGTCAAGAAGGGATTCATCGTGAAGACACGAGCAGCAGTTCTATGGGGCAAGGGCGAGGAATGGAAGGTCGAAGAAGTGGAGTTGGGCGAACCCGGCCCCAAGGAGGTGCTGGTCAAGACGGCGTTCGCCGGTCTGTGCCACTCCGATGAGCACCTGGTCACCGGAGACATCGACGTTCCCGACGAGATGCTCGAACTGATCGGGGCCCCGCATTTCTTGCCCGTCATTGGCGGCCACGAAGGTTCAGGCGTGGTCATGCAGGTCGGCGACGCCGTCACCAACGTCGCCGTCGGCGATCACGTTTCGGTCAGCTTCATCCCCTCGTGCGGCACCTGTCACTGGTGCTCAACGGGACGACAGAATCTGTGCGACCTGGGCGCCCAGACCCTGGCCGGCGGCATGATCGGCAGTGGCGAGTACAAGCATCAGGCCAACGGCACCGACCTCAACCGTATGGCCCAGTTGGGAACCTTCGCCGAGCACATGCTGCTCTCGGAGGACTCGGTCATCAAGGTCGACGACGATCTCCCCCTCGACGCCGTCGCCCTTGTGTCCTGCGGCGTGGCCACCGGGGTCGGTTCGGCCCAGAACCGGGCCGAGGTGAAGTCGGGCGACACCGTGGTGGTGATTGGTATCGGCGGCATCGGAGCCAACGCGGTACAGGGTGCCCGCCTGGCCGGAGCGGCCAACATCGTGGCCGTCGACACCAACCCCGATCGCAAGGAGAAGGCGGAGGAGTTCGGGGCCACCCACTTCTTCACCAACCTTGAGGACGCCACCTTGAGCGTCATGGAAATGACCAACGGCATCATGGCCGATTCGGCCATCCTCACTCCCGGCGTGACCACCGGCGAATTGCTCGAACCAGCGGTCGGCATCGTCTCCAAGGACGGCACCGTCGTGGTCACCGGGCTGGCACCGATGGGCCAGCGCGACGTACAGCTCGACCTGTTCAGCCTGTCGATGTACAACAAGCAGATCAAGGGTTCCATCTTCGGATCGGGTAGCCCCCGCGCCGAGATCCCCCGCCTGCTCGGCGAGTACCGACGGGGCGCGCTCAAGCTCGACGAGTTGATCACCAAGAAGTACTCCCTCGACGACATCAACGAGGGCTACCAGGACATGCGCGACGGCAAGAACATCCGCGGCGTGATCGCCTTTGACTGACCGGCAGCCCCCCGTCTCCGAGCAGGTTCGTTCGGAGCCGGGGGGTGGCGTCGCCCGGCCCACCCCCCGTTACGGGCCGCAGACCCTGATCGAGATCGACGCCGAGGTAGTCGGGCGCTCGCGCGAGGCGGAGTTGGTCGTCGCCGCACTCATGGCCGGCCGTCATCTGGTTCTCGAAGGCCCACCGGGTACCGGAAAGTCGACGTTGTTGCGGGCTGTTGCCCACTCCACTGATCAGAGCTTCGAGCTCGTCGAGGGCAACGCCGAGCTGACACCGGCACGCCTCGTCGGCCACTTCGATCCCGCCCAAGTGCTGGAAACCGGATACGTCAAGGATGTCTGGGTCGACGGCCCCCTGGCCCGGGCACTCAAAGAGGGAGCGTTGCTGTACCTGGAGGAGATCAACCGCATCCCCGAAGAGACCTTGAATCTGCTGGTCACCGTCATGTCCGAGGCCGAGCTGACCGTGCCTCGTCTGGGTCGCATTGACGCCCACCCCTCGTTCCGCATGGTGGCGGCCATGAACCCCTTCGATGCCGTCGGCACCGCCCGCATCTCGGGAGCCATCTACGATCGGGTTTGCCGCATCTCCATGGACTACCAGTCCGAAGGCGACGAGGTGACCATCGCCACCCATCACGGTGCATCCCCTTCTGCGTTCGCCCAGTCACCGAACTACGTCGACCGAGTCGTCGAGTTGGTACGGGCCACCCGCTCCCACCCCGAGATCCGCGTCGGGTCCTCGGTTCGGGGCGCGGTCGACCTGCTGTTACTCAGCGAGCAACTGGGCACACTCCGGGGAATGCGGGCGGATGACCCCCGGGTCGGGCTCGACGCGGCCAAGACGGCGTTGTCGGGGCGGATACGCCTGCACGACTCGTCTTCGTCCACTCCTGAAGATGTCATCACCTCGTTGTGGGACGCCATCATGAATCGGCCGGATGATGACCCCACCGATGAACAGCCCGAGGACCCCAACCGGGGAAAAGCGGTGAGCCGCCGGGAGGTGGCAACGACGACCAAAAGATCCTGACCGGAGAGGAAGCCGAGAAGGCGCTGAACGACGAACGACGACGCACCGTGAGTCGTCGCGATCTGGCCCGCGACGAGCGTTTTGCCGAGGTGTCACCGCAGTTGGGCAAGCTCGACAGCGAGGCGTTCGACGAGATGTTCGACGAGGACCCCGACGAGGCCCTCGATCTGCTGGCCCGCATGGCCCAGGCCACCGACGCCAACCTGGCGCGCCTGGCGCGTCGTCTGGCCGGGCGTCTCGTGCTCGATCTGGCCCGGACAGGCAAGGCCCGGGCTCGGGGGGTTGGGAAACTGATCACGGCCCGGGCCGACATCGCCTCGGGCGATATCGACATCGACGCCAGCCTCGACGCCCTGCTGACGGCCAGGATCGAACGGCGGCCCCCGGCCGTCGACGAACTCCGGGCCACGCATTGGCAGAAGCCGGGTACCGCGATCTGCCTGCTCGTCGACCGGTCAGGGTCCATGGACGGCCAGCGTCTGGCCAGCGCCGCCCTGGCCGCCGCGGTCTGCGCCTGGCGGGCTCCGGCCGAGTTTGCCGTACTGGCCTTTGGCGACAAGGTGGTGGCCATCAAGGAGCTGACCAGAACAAAGCCGCCCGAGCAGGTGGTCGGCGAGGTGCTCGCTCTCCGGGGTCACGGAACAACCGACGTGGCCTTGGCTCTGCGGGCGGCCCAGCGGCAGTTGGCAAGCTCAACCGCAACCCGCAAATTGACCGTGCTGCTGTCCGATGCGGAGGTCACCACCGGGGGTGATCCGACTACTGCCGCCCGGTCCCTCGACGAGTTGGTGGCGCTGGCCCCGGCCGACGAGCCGGAGCACGCCAAACGCCTCATCGACGCCGCCGGCGGCCGTCTGGCCGAGGTTGAGGGCCCGATGTCGGTGCTCGACGCCCTTCGTCTGGTCGTGCAGTGACATGACGGACGAGGCCGCGTCTTCGCCACCGTTCGCTCCCGGTACCCGCCTCAAGGCCGATCCGGGGCTGCGGGTACGTGATCATGGTCGTCTCCTGATCGGCGGCAGCCCCCTGCGGTTCATTCGCTTGACCGAGGCCGGGGCCCGCACCGTCCGGGGCTGGTTCGGAGGCGAGGCCGTGGCCCCAACAGCCGGTTCGACCCAACTCGGACGCCGCCTTGTTGACGGGGGCATGGCCCATCCCACACCACCCCTTCCAGCCACCGGTCCCGCCATCACGGTGGTGATCCCGGTCAAGGACGACCAAGCCGGGCTGGACACGACCATGACCCTGCTGCGTGACATCGATGTCGTTGTAGTCGACGATGGCTCAGATCCGCCCCTGGCGCCAGCCGACCCCGCCGAACGTGTTGGGGTAGTCAGACACCGCAGAGCGGTCCCTGGGGGACCTGGCACGGCCCGCCAGGAGGCTCTGGGTCTGGTCGGTACGCCTCTCGTCGCTTTTGTTGACGCTGGGGTGGAGATCACCGAATCCCAGCTGGCCGAACTCAGCCGCTGGTTCGCCGACCCGTCCGTCGTGGCCGTCGCCCCCCGGGTGGCTTCCACCCCCGGCGACGATCACATCGCCCGTTATGAAGCGGCCCACTCTCCTCTCGATCTCGGTGCCGCGCCTTCCCCGGTCGGCCCCGGTCGTCTGGTCAGCTATGTCCCAACGGCCTGTCTGATGGCCAGGGTCGAGGCCGTCATGGCGGCCGGGGGCTTCGATCCCGAGCTTCGATTCGGAGAGGACGTAGACCTGGTTTGGCGGCTGGCCGATGTGGGCCGGGTGCACTACGACCCATCCGTCGTTACCTTCCATCCGGCCCGTCGTTCGCTCGCCGCCCTGGCTCTGCAGCGGTTCGGTTACGGCACGGCTGCGGCCCCCCTGGCCACCCGCCATGGCTCAAGGCCGGCACCGGTCCGGATCTCGCCGTGGAGCCTGGCCTGCTGGGCGCTGACCTTCACCGGACGACCCCTGCTGTCGGCCGGTCTCGTCGGCTACACCACCGTCAAGCTGGCCCAGAAACTCCGGCCGGTCGTTCCCGACCATCAGGTCGAGGCAACCCAGCTCGCGGTTCGCGGCCACCTGTGGGCCGGACTGTCGCTGGCTGACGCCTCGACCAGGGTGTGGTGGCCGACCACCGCCGCCGCCTATCTGCTGGGTTTTCGACGAGCAGTAACGTTGCTGATCCTGACCGCATGGGTTCGCAAGTTCTTGGCCGCTCCCGGATCGGTGGTCGAGCGCGCCCGAACCCTCGTGTTGTCCGTGGTTGACGACCTGGCCTACGGCAGCGGTGTCTGGTCTGGGGCCCTTCGCCACCGATCGCTGCGATCCCTGCTGCCCGATCTCATTAGCTGGCCGGATGACGGGCCCGATCAGGACGCGCCGGGACCCTAGATGTGCGGTGGCTCTGGTGGCCACCGCACACCGGCAAGGTCGTCAGCTGGCGATAAAGAGGTCGAGCAGTTGCCCGTTGCTGAGCACCGCTGCCCCCCGATTGACGGCTGAGGCGGCCAGGGCGCCCTCGTCGGTGACGACAGCGATTGGCCATTGCTCGGGATAGGCGTCGACCAACTCGTCGAGAGCGGCCGCCGGCTCGGTCGGGGGCGTGCTCAACCTGATCCTGACTGCACGAGACGCAGGCAGCGACTCCTCCTCACCGATCCGGCCATCGAACACCACATCGGGGGCGGCCCCGGTCGATGCCGACAGATCAGCCAGGTAGGAGACGAGGGCGTCGCGCTGCTGGGCCACCGGCAGACTGGGCCAACCCATCTTGGCCACCGAATCACCGTCGACCAGAAGAACGACGTCAGGCGATGAGACAACATGTCGTGCCAATTCGATCTCGTCATCGAGAATCTCGTCAGGAACGGTGATTTGTCGCCGGCCTGCTCCCATCGAACCGTTTCCGTTTCCCTTCCCCTCGTGCCGGTGATCGCCACCGTTGGACGAGATGTCACGATCGAAGGGATCCGCATCGCCGAAGGGACCGCCGTTGGCTGATCCGTTGAAGATACTCGGGGGTGCCTGCCCGTTCGCCCGGCCACCAGAACGAAGGGGATGACCGTTCTCGCCGCTACCACGGGCGACAGCAGTCCAACCGTCGGTGACGGCATGCAGGCCGGATGAGCCATCCTCGTTGTGATCCAGATCGCCGCGAGCACGCTTGGAGGAGCCGAGCATGGCCTGTGCGCCCTTGGGATCAAAGTCCGTGACGGTCTGTGAGATCAGTTCACCAATGGCGTCGAGATCATCGTCACCGGGATGGCCGTCGGCCAAGCCGTTGCCGACCGTGCTCCCTCGATCAGCACCCAAGGGCGGGAGGTCACCATCAATCCCGTTTGAAACGAAGTTGTCGCCCCGGCCGCCGTGCGCCGCTTCGGCGATGGCGGCGGCAATGGCGTCGATATCTTCCTCGTCGGCGCCTCCACCCGGCTCGATGGTCGGAGGCGACAGGTCTTCGCCATCGTGGCCGTAGGAGTCGTCTCGCCGACCCCGACCACCCCCTCCCCGCAAGAGCGGTCCGAGGCTCCAGGAATGCTTCTTTGTCATGCTGGCATCGGAGCCGACATCATTGTCATCCTCGTGATCCCCGCTGTCGCCCTGAAGCTGGGCCGATCCGAAGATCGACGTGGCGTCGGCAAGGGACTCCTCAAGGTCGGCGTCGGCGTCGATATCAGCGTCGATGTCGTGATCCTCAGCCACCAACTCTTCACTGGCCCGATCCTCGGAGGAGAACCGCCCGCCGAAGGCGCCGTTGCCATCGGCTCCGGAACCGACCTCTGCCTGATCCAGCTCGGATCCATCGTCGACGTCGTCGACGACATCTTCGTCCGCGTCAGCTCTGGCCGCCGTCTCACCATTGCGATCGGTCCGGCGAACACCGGCCCGACTCAGCGGGAGCCTTACCGTGTTGCGGTCACCGATCGCCCAGGTTGAATCAGATTCTCCGTTCGGCCGCCCGGCACTTGCGCCGTCCCCACCGATCAGGCCGGACTCAAACGACGTCACGGTCTCGATCAGTTCGGCTTCGACCTCTTCCAATCGCCCTTCGAGCATCGATCGCTCGTTCTCGACGAGCGACAACCGTTGGGCCAGCTCCGACAGGGCGTGCCCCTGACTCTCGGAGGTCTCAACTCGTAGCCGATCACTCTCGACCAGCTGATCCTGGATGGCCGCATTCTCGGCCGTCAGCTGCTCAACCTGTTGCAGCAACGAATCCCTGGTCTCCTCCACACTTCGCAGTTGGCCCTTGAGGCCATCGATCTCCGAACCAAGATCGTCACGATGCCGTTCCAGATCAGATATCTGCGTTCGGGACTGTGACAGCTGATCCGACAGGGACCGACGTTCCTCATCGACTTCGGCAATCTGCCCCTCAAAGTCGCTGAGGTTGAGGTTGAGGTCGTCCATCCGGGCGATGGCGCCGTCACGCTCAGCCGTCATGTGTGAGAGCTTCGCCTCCAAGCCCGCCTCGACCTGCTCCATGCTGCTGGCCCGCAACCTGAGTTGGTCGCGCTCGATCCGGACCTCTTTCAACGCCGCCCGGTCGTCGTCGCTCGTCGACCGCACCCGAGCCAGGTTGCTGAGGGCGTCGGTGAGCGACGAATGCAGGTCGTCGACCTGGGTCGACAGGCCATCGCGGTGCGCTTTGATGTTGGACAGATCGGCGGCAACGGCCTCGGCGTCGGCCTTCACCCCGGTGAGCTCGGCACGAGAGGTGTCGAGCATGGATTCGGTGTCGGCCAACAGCGACGCCAAATCGATCTTCTCCTCGGTCAACGCCTCGACCAGGGCCTTGGCCTCGGTGGCCTGGGTTGAGGCCAACGACAGTTGGCTGGAGGTTGCGAACAGCTCGTTCTCCACCTCGGCCAGACGATCCGCCAACTCGGTCTTGTCCAGTCGTAGGGCGTCTATCTCCAACTCCAGGGCCTGCCGAACGGCCTCGTTCGCCCTGTTGTCCGACATCCGCTCCTGGTTCGCCCGTGACAGCTCGGCGGCCAGCTCCTCGTTGTGGACGCTGAACACATCAACGCGGGCGGCAAGGTCGTCGCGGTCCTGCTCAAGGGGGATCAAGGCCCCCTCGGCATTGACCAACGCCTCCTGCACCTGGATGAGGGTCGTGTCGACCTCCGCGTGCTCGCGTTCGACATCGGCCCGCAGCTCGCGGGCCAGATCGAGTTCCTTTTCCAACTCCAATTGACGAGTCAGTGCAGCCGAGTGATGTTGAACTGCGGAGTCTCGTTCCCGTCGAGCCTCGTCGAGCTCCGATCGAGCTGTCTCGAGTTCGCTTCGAAGGGTGTAGACATCGCTGTCAAACCCTGATGGTTGATGCCGTGAGCTCTCCATTTGTTTCTCGACTCGCTCTACTGAGGTCGATACGACTCTGCGCTCACGGGCGAGGCGGTCAACCAGCCCCCGCAAGCTCGAGAGTTCGTCCTCGATGACGTTGGCTTCACTGTTGGGCCTGAGCCCAGACTGGGTCTTGACATCTTCGCCCCCGTGGCCTTCACCGGCATGGTCTGCCGCTTCAACTCGGATCTCACTCGTGGCCTCACCGTTCGTCGACTGGCCACTGTCAGTGTCGACCATGACCAGCTTTGATTCAACCTGCGCGGGCAAGGAATCACCGTAGACCATGTCGCCCTGCCCATTGAGCCTGGCGTCGTCGTTGACGACAAGCTGCTGGAACTCGGCTGCCCATCCGAGCGGACGATGCAACCAAAGATACCCGGCGCGACCCACCTCATCCTCTCCTGCGGTGTTGGCAACACGCCGACGGAACCCAGGATCGTTGTCGATCGCCTGCTGGGCGACGGCCAAGGCGCGGTCATTCGGGTCGTCATCGAGGTGCTCGCGCATCGCAAACGGGGGATCGATGACAGGCTTGAGCCGCAGACCCTCGTGAGCCACAACATAGGACAGCCAACAGGCTGGACGCAGCAGCGCTTCTGATCCCATGTACTAGTGCTCCTCGTGATCCAGTTGAACTGTTTCCCGCCCATGGCCACACCACTGACAACTAACACGGTCGACCGTTTCGCCTAGGACTGCAACACTTTCAATGACCATCTTGCCCCCGATCGTCACTGAGTAACGCTCACGGACCCGCCGGGTAACCTCGATCTCGAACCGAGTGAGATTCCCACATGACTCACAACGGTATCGAGTCTGTAACATGGCGACACAAATTACCGGGTATGGGCCGAGGCGGGAAGGGGCGCCGACGCGGGCTTGGTGCCCGCCATCGAGATCAGATCTGCCAGCTTGGCAGCCGCTCGACCATCGTCGACCGCCGCCGACACCAACTCGACTGCACCACCCAGATCATCGCTCTGCCCGCCGACGACCAGCCCCGCCGCCGCGTTCAGCACCACGATGTCACGACGGGGACCCCGCTCGGAGCCGTCAAGAATCGCCCGAAATATGGCGACATTTTCGGCCGGGGAGCCACCGGTCAACTCATCCAGCGAGCCGGCAACGGCAAGGCCGACGGCCTCGGGTGACACCTCCAGCGGTTCGATCCCGTCAGGTCTAACCTCCAGCACCGTGGTGGTACCGGTTGTCGTCAACTCGTCGATCCCACCCTCTCCGGTTACCACCCAGGCATGCTCGGAGCCGAGATTCTGCAAAACCTGGGCCATGGTGGCCGCCAGTTCGGTGGAGGCCACCCCGACCACCTGGCGTCGCACTCGGCCGGGGTGGGCCAAGGGGCCGAGGATGTTGAATACCGTCGGTACGCCAAGTTCGGCCCGCACCGGCCCCACGTGACGCATCGCGGGGTGGTAGGTCCGGGCGAAGGCGAAACCAAGTCCAATCTTGGCCACGGAGTTCTCGAGGTCCGCCACCGGCAGATCCAGGGAGATCCCCAACGCCTCAAGGAAGTCGGACGAACCCGATGTCGACGAGGCTCGCCGGTTCCCGTGTTTGCAGACCACGGCACCGGCGGCAGCGGCCACGATGCTGGCCATGGTCGAGATGTTGAGGGCGTGGGCACGTCGGTGGGACGAACCTCCGGTACCGACAATGTCAACCGTGGCGGGAGGCAGGTGAAGTGGCTCGCTCGCTCCCAGCATGGCCAGGGCCAATCCGGTCATCTCCTCAACCGTCTCCCCTTTCATACGCAGAGCAATGATCAATCCGGCGATCTGGGCATCAGTTGCCTCACCGGACAAGATGGCGGCGAGCGCCGCCTCAGCCTCGGCCTGGCTCAAGGGTCGACCGTCGCTCACGGTGCCCAAGAGTGCAGCCCACCCGCCGTGGGCATCGACTGCAGCCATCAGAGACCCACCCTGTCAACAGAACAACTGGCAATTTGGTTCATGCTCAACACGCCCATCACAATAGGTGATGTCGCGTCCGGAGTCGGTGACCGACCCCCGATGTGGCCTCTGTCCAGCCACGACGCGCCGAGCGGCGACGTTGTGTTCTGCCCGATGAATGCCCGGTAGGCTACGCACCTGGGTGAGCCGGTCGGGTGACCGCGGCATCGCATCGGGACCACGGTTCCGTCGGACGGTGTCGAGGAAGGTCGGGGCTCCACAGGTCAGAGTGCTGGCTAACGGCCAGTCGGAGCGATCCGCAGGAAAGTGCCACAGAAAACAGACCGCCGATGGACCGGGAGACCGATCACAGGTAAGGGTGAAACGGTGCGGTAAGAGCGCACCAGCGTCCAGGGTGACCTGGATGGCTAGGTAAACCCCACTCGGAGCAAGGTCAAGACGGGGAGATGGGCAGACCGCTCCCGGCATTCGTGTCGGTATCTCCGGGTAGACCGCATAGATGGATGGTCACCGAACGGGCTCCGGCAACGGACCCGGGAACAAAACCCCGCCTACAGACCGACTCACCCAGACCAAACCCCCGCAAGCCCACCGTTGGGGTGCTCACCATCGCCTATTCACATCGGAGTTCCGGGTAGACCTCCCCGTCACTGGTGACCAGGAAGAAACCACGGTTGCCGCATTTGGTGTCAAACACCCCCGAGGGGCCGTACATCCGATCGAAGGTCCCGGGTGACACTGCGTTGTCGCTGATGAAGTGTTCGTTGAGCGACAGTGGCAGCCACTCGTCAGCGCGGCCGACAACCCAAGTACTGACTTCCGGCCCCGGCGTTTCTGACGCCGCCGCCTCCACTGCGGCCAGGTCCTCTGGCGAGAATCCGAGAACGGCCACGGTTCGAAACGACGATGGGCCAGGCACGTCATAGTCCCGTCCGGGCGTGTAGACCTGCGATCGGAACTGCACCGTTTCGGGCCTGAAGTCGGTGGTAACAACCTTGAGGAAGTCATCCACCGAGTCCGACACCGGGCTGCTCCGGAGGATCCCGACTCCGATCTTCTCCTCGGTCGAACCATCAGCCTGCTCCACCAGGTCGTCGCCGGAACCCTGAACACACCCCTACAGGACTATCGACCCCGTAGCCATTCCCACCAGCAGCCACCGCGCCTGAGCTCCTCCCCCATATCAGGCCGATCCCGACCCACCAGGTAAACCCAGTAGTAGCGTGACCGCTCAGGGTTTCACGGCGAGCTCAGGTGGGCCTCGCTGTTGAAGCTCAGCAGCGAGGGCCCGCGCTCCGACACGGCGATTCTGGTGATCGAGGCCTGGGCCACGAAGGATCGCCACGACACCTCCATACCGACCCCCAACGCCCAGGCGAGGGCCGCCTTGATCGGTGAGACGTGGGTGACAAGCACCACGTCGCGGTCGTCCGGGGAACCGGCATCGGCCCCGACATCGCTCTGAGGTGGGTGCAGCGCCTGTTCCATGACGACATCGAGTACCTCGGCCACCCGGGCTCCGAGTTCGATCAAGGTCTCCCCACCCGGGGGGCGAAACGACGGGTCGGCCCGCCACTGCGACCAGATCTCGG
>Ga0316190_10000051_pt1 | contig 61410 bp, 59 predicted proteins | sample Eddworburrow2_MG_FD_204929 | JGI IMG/M metagenome (GOLD analysis project Ga0316190, IMG submission 204929) | Coastal sediment microbial communities from Maine, United States - Eddy worm burrow 2 | ecosystem: Environmental > Aquatic > Marine > Coastal > Sediment | place: USA: Maine | collected...
GTTAATTGTTCTTTTACATTCATACAACAAGGAGGCTTTCTGTATGAAGCACTACTGTTATATTCTGTTTGGGAATATGTTTTTCATGACATGTAACCCTTCCCGAGATAGTTTCAGGAGACTGACCATTAAGTAGATGTCTTTCAACAAATCCTCTAAGCTTGGTATTGTTCACAATCTTCTTTCCTCGATAACTCGCATTATGTCTGCGAGTTTTTGCTTTTTGGTTAGCCTTCTTTGGATTATATTCTCCTTTGGTGGGATTTCTATGTACTTCATCATAGATGGTTGAAACTGAACGTCGTAAGGTTTTTTACACATCTCTGTAGAAATACCCCCCTGTGTAATAGGATGAATATTTCATTACGTTCATCTTGTATTAGGTGTTTACCTCCTTTACTTTTTTTCATCGTATTATCCATTACTTATTACTCCCTTATTGTACCAGGTGTTCGGTTTCGGATGGGAATGTGGGCAGACGAGTTCGGCAGGCAGATGTCCACGGGCATCTATATTTACACAATCAAAGCTGGTGACTTTTTTGCCAGCAAAAAATGTTGTTCTTAAAGTAAATATTTTTTTTAAAAAATAAATTTTAACTAAACAAACCCGCTTACTGGAGGATAGGCGGGTTTGTTTTTTTATTTAAAGAATATGGATCTATGTATTATAAGAGTGGCTCTTTTAGTGGTGGTGATGTAGAATAGAGCAGAGTAGTAGGGAATAGTGTTTTATAAAATAAACCTGAAAATATGATTCAAGATAACAAATTTAAAATACGCTGTCGTGGTATTATCCTTCATGAAGATAAATTATTAGTAGTTAGACATCAGGAAGATGCAAAGTATACCGCGCTACCTGGTGGACACCTGGAGCCCGGAGAAGGAATAGAGGAATGTATGCGTCGTGAGTTTTTTGAAGAGTTAGGTATACAGCCGACAATCGGTAGATTACTATATGTCAACGACTTTATGGATGGCGAATATCAGTCTATAGAATTTTTCTTTGAAGTAGTAAATGGGGTAGATTTTGTTGGCTGTCATCTAAAAGAAAGATCACATGCCTTTGAATTATGTGAAATACATTGGGTTTCTTCGGGGGAAGAAAGTGATATTTTACCTTCACGTATTGCTGATGACTTAAGGGGTAATACACTGCTATCCGATCAGACTCGGTTTATAAGGAATTAGCTATATAAAAAGTTAGCAGTAAAAGAATTTTCTAAATTTTTACATTGATTGGCTAGATTGTAATCAAAAAGTTCTGATGGAAAAACATATTATTTTGGAAAATAAAAAGATTTCTTATACTCTTCGTAAGAGCCTTAGGGCAAGAAGAGTTAGATTGGCTGTACGTTGTGATGGTTCTGTTGTGGTGACGTCGCCTTTTTATTTAAGAAAATCTGTCATAGAAAGGTTTATCCAAGAAAAGTCTCAGTGGATTTTTTCTAAGATTGCATTTTTTGGTCAGTTTCAAAAAAGTCCAATAGCTCAGTACGGTAAGGCTGATTACTTGAAATATAAAAAACAGGCACTAGACTTAGTTACTGAGAGGGTTAAGTATTTTAATGATATTTATTACAAATATTCGTTCAGTAAGATAAATGTCAAAAATCAAAAAACTCGGTGGGGTAGCTGTTCTAATAAAGGAAATTTAAGTTTCAATTATAAAATGCTTTTTCTTTCTCCAGAAGCGAGGGATTATATTATTGTGCATGAAATTTGCCACTTGAAAGAGCTTAATCATTCTAATAAATTTTGGGATTTGGTTATGATAGCTTGTCCTGAATATAAAAAAATAAAAAAGGAATTAAAGCATACGGGATTAAGCTTCTATTAATACTTTTTATTGACAATGGTTGTTGGGTTTTAAAGAGTGGTGAGAGTTAGATTATTTCTTGAAAAAAACTCTAAAAACCTTTATACTTCATGGAGATATGTAATCTTAAATTAAGTTTGTTATATTTAAGTATTATTTAACCTTTTTATTTGGTTTAAGGGATATTTATTAGGTATTAGTTCGGATAAATATGAGTATATTTTTTGGAATAATTGCTGTTTTAGTTGGCTTTTTGATTTCATGGAAAACAGAATGGATTGTGCGTACATTTGGCAGTATGGCTTTTGCTGAGAATAAGTTTCGAATGTGGGGTGGTTCTAGACTTATGTGGAAACTTATTGGTTTTATTACTATTTTTGTAGGTTTTCTTGCAATTACTGGCTTGCTTAATTCATTTCTAATCTCTATTTTTGGAGGTTTATTTGGGGGGCTTACAGTTTGATACATTGACATTATGTCAATTAATGCTTAATCTAAGTTGAAGAAGATTATAATTTGAAAGATTATGGGCCTGTAGCTCAGTTGGCTAGAGCACCTGCTTTGCAAGCAGGGGGTCGAGGGTTCGAGTCCCTCTAGGTCCACCATACTCGACGTCTATCTGTTGATCTCCTAGTATCTCAATGGGCTGGTCATATATCGCAAGCTTGTAAAAGATATTTAAAGAAAGGCGGCCACTTGCTTGTAAATAATAGTCATGCGGATGCAGGGATCGTCGCACTGGATTCAGATTATAAGCTTGTTGGGGTTGTGAAGTTGAGCAGAGGGAAATATACTATTTCAGAAGATAATCTTGATGAGTATTTCCATCCTAAAAAAAATAAAGGGCTTTCAATAAAATATCTGCTGGAATCAGGAAAAGGAGTCGGTTATACCAAAACGGCAATCTCGTATATTTTCGAGAAGTTATGTTAAGTAATGGCTTTACGCAGTTGTCGGAAGGATGAGGAGTCAATCGAAGCAAAATATTCTTTGATTTCGACCAAAATGTCTTCTATTAGCTCCTTAAACCATTGTGTCGTTGGTTCAAACTGTGTACAATAAGCCCCACCAAATACGATTTGTCGCTTCCTTCGTGGTTTTGTCTTTTAATCTAAAGAATTGATAAAATAAATATTATGAAGTTTGAAGGACAAACACCATTTAAGACGGAAAATATAAAAAGTTAACTTAAACAAGAGTGACAAAAAGAAATGCTGTCAGCGTTAGAAGTTAAAAATATTGCAATTTGGGTGAATCCAGCTTTTGAAAATTTACCTTTTGAAAAAAACTGCAGAAGAAGTCCAACAATATAAATTACCACTTTTATGTGCCAGTCCTTTTGACTCACTTAAAAGTAGAGTGTTGAGCGGTATATAAATTTTGCTAAATAATTAGTTGTTTTAATATTTGATTTAAATTCAACCGAACCACATGCTGTTTATCATAAAAATTACTATTTTATATAGTAGTTTTTATTTTTATTGTATATACTATCTAAGTTAGGGTTTTTGAGATAATTTGTGAAAAGTAAAAGAATTAGTATATTATAAAATTTTTGTTAAAATACGATGAATTTATTTAGAAAAATTAAAGAAGTTTCTTTTAAAATTCATGCGCAGAAAATCGAAAAGTTATATGAAAAATATGAGCATCGATTTGGACCCATAGCCATGCTCGTGGGTGTGACTTTAGATTTTATTGCTTTTCGGCGCATAGATTTATTTTTTGAAAACATGGTCTTACTTGGCTACTTGAGTATTGGCGCCGCTGGTATTACTATTATAAATCTATACGAAGGTGGGAAAATCAGTGGTAAGGTACTCGATCGTATCAGACTTTGGCTACCCTTACTTATTCAATTTTCATTTGGGGGGCTTTTCAGTGCTTTTGTCGTCTTCTATATCAAGAGTGCTTCTTTTGTTACTAGTTGGCCATTTTTTGTGGTACTTATCATTCTGCTTATTGGTAATGAGTTTTTTCGTAAAAGATACATACGGCTTGTTTTTCATATGAGTATTTATTTTTTGGCTCTTTTTTCGTTTATGATGTTCTATTTACCTATTGTTTTCAAAAGTATAGGTATGGGAATATTTATTTTAAGTGGAATTGTTAGCTTAGTTATTATTTCCTTATTTATATATGTGCTTCATAAGATAATACCCAAGAGAATACAAAAAGCTCGTAATGGTTTGGTTGGTAGTATCGCGATTATTTACGTAATAGTTAACTTTTTTTATATAGCTAATATTATTCCACCAATTCCTTTAGCTCTAAAAGAGGGCGGGGTATTTCATGGTATAATTAGGTCAGGTGATCATTATAAGGTTTTGGCTGAGTATGAGAAGTTTTATGAACGTTTGATGCCTGTGAAGTCAATACATATGGTATCTGGTGAGCCTGTTTATGTCTTTAGTGCTGTTTTTGCTCCTACAGATTTACGTGAAAAAATCCAACACCATTGGCAATATAAGGATAAGGAAAATAATAAGTGGGTAACTGTTGATAAAATTAGCTATTCTATATTAGGTGGACGCGATGGAGGATATCGTGGTTATTCTTTTAAATCTCAAGTATTTCCAGGAGATTGGAGAGTGGACGTAGAAACAAGTGAAGGTAAAGTTATTGGGAGAGTTAGATTTAATATTGATTCAGTTAAAGTAACTCCTGAGGTTAGAGAGATGATTTTTTAGTTTTTAATGTGAGACCTGTAAGAATTTAAATGTTTTGTAAAATTTAGATAAACTCGAGAGGGGGGTTGTTAAGTTAGTAAGATTTATTTTATATAGGAAATTTTTAATTTATTATTAATAAATAATGTAATACAGTAACTATGACAGTATTTAAAGATAAAGCTATAGGGGTAGAAATTAGAGATTCTGGAATAGAAATCGCTACTATTAGTAAAACTGGACGAGGTTTTTCATTGGATGAGAATATTTTTCTTGAGTTACCTCAAGGAGTAGTAAAGTATGGTCGTATTGTTAGTCGAGCTAGATTAGCTGATGCATTAGAAGGTAATTTGGAGATTTTTGGAGATACGGAAGTTGTTTTTTCTTTACCCGACTCTATTGTGTATACACATATTTTATCTTTATCGAGGGATCAGATAAACGATGATAAAAAACTTGAGGATTTGATTTTATTGGCTGTAGAAAAAAATATTCCATTAGAAAAAGATAATCTAACTTATACATATAAAACTACATATGAAGATAAGGATATTATTGAAATTCTTGTTATTGCGGTTGATAGAAATGAAGCAATGGTTTGGTTTGAGTTTTTTCGTGAACATGGTATTAATATTCAAGCTTTTGATATAAAAGACTTGGCTGTATTTAGTGGAATTGAAGTTCGTTTCCAAGATCTTCCAGCTTGTTTTGTTAGATTGGAGGCTGATAACGTTGAGATTTCTGTATTTACAAAGATGGGAGTTCATTATTTGTATAACGTAGGTGTCCGTACTCGTAGTATTACTAGTATAGAAAATAAGAGTTTTAAAGCGTTGGATGAGGAGGTTAAAGCTGTTATAAGATACTTTTCTGATAGAACAAATAAGGTTATTCAGAATATTTTTTTGACGGGTGATAATGATAACATTAATGTTATTGCTAATTTGTGGTCAGCTAAGTCAAAACAAAAAGTGCAGATTGGTAATACTGACTTGATGAATTCAGAAGAGAAATCAACCAAGTATTCTGCGGTAATTGGATCATGTATAAGGGCTTTAGGTCAAAAGTCTATCAAGTACGATCCTGTAATTCCTTTGGAGGCGATAGAGTGTTTTAAGAATGAGGAGGAGAAAGAGAATAGTGAGTATCATGAAGATTTGTCTGAGGATGTATCTGGGGTACAAGATGTTGAGCAGAATAAAGATGATCAAGAAGATACGTTTGTTGAGCTATTTACTGATGGATCTTCAGAAAAAGTAAAAAAAATTAAGCGTAAAAAACGTTTCTTGAATAAAAATATTTTTTTAATTACAGTTATAATTATAATGGGAATTTTCTTTATCTGGAGTATGTTGCAATATAAAAATATTGATCCGATAGAAGTAGTAGAAACAGAAACAGAAACAGAAGATGGACCTCGTTTAAATTTAGTTGAAGTTCTAGATAGTAGCTCAAGCTCTTCCACTAATAATATGATTAATCAGGATCAAGGTGAGGATCTCGAACCTAATGATTCTGATATTGAAATGGTAGGTGAATTTATGGAAAAAGTAACCATATTGGATACTCCTACTGGTTGGCTGAATGTTCGTGAGGGATCTAGTACGACTAATCCTATTATTACTACTGTTTTACCAGGTAAATCATATGAATTATTAGAGGAGGTTTCAGAGTGGTTTAAGATTAAAATTCCAAGTGAGCTTGAAGGTGGTTATGGTGTGGAGGGTTGGGTTTTTGCTCAGTATGCCCATAAAGATAATTAATATATAAATTTATATAAAAAGTGAATTATAAAAATAAAAAAATTCTCATAATTCATGATCGCTTTATGTTTCGTGGCGGAGCAGAGAGACTAGTTCTTGATATGGCTTGTGGCTTGAAGGCTGATATAGCTACTGGGTTTTGGGATGATGAACAATCCTTTCCAAGAGAGCGAGTACCTCATAAATTATATGTTTTAGGTAAGCTTATCGAAATACCAGGTATTCGTTACTTGTATTTACTTTTTCTTTTTCTTTTTAAAACAGATTTTGTAAAAAGTTATGATGTTATTATATTTTCAGGTAACAATTGTTTAGTTACAGCTAATCGTGTACCAAAAGGAGTGAGTAAAATATTTTATTGTCACTCGCCAGTGCGTCATGTTTATGATCTTAAAGATCATTACTTATCTAATAAGCCGTGGTGGAAGCGCGAAATATTACGTATGCTTATTTTTGGTAGTAAAATTGTATATAATTTTAATTTTCGTAAAATGGATTTAGTGATCACTAATTCACAAAATACTAGAGGTCGTTTGTTGAAATATTTGAACACCGACGCTAGGGTTATATATCCACCTATTCAGACTAATAAATTTACTTGGCGTGGACAGAAGGACTATTACCTTACAGTTGGTAGAGTGGATAGATTAAAAAGAATTTCAGATGTGGTTCGTGCATTTCAACAAATGCCAGACAAAAAGCTTATTATTCCTTCAAGTGGAGATGATATGGAAAATGTGAAACAGATGGCTAGGGGACATGATAATATATCGGTTGTTGGGTGGGTAAGTGACGATAATTTACAAGACCTTGTGGGTAATTGTATTGCTACATTTTATGTCCCTCTTAATGAGGATTCCGGTATGGCTCAGTTAGAAGGTATGGCTGCGGGTAAGCCATGTATTAGTGTTGATGAGGGTGGTATGAAAGAGTCAGTAATAGATGATATAACTGGTTTTATGGTTTCAAGTGATTATGGTACGGAGGATCTTATTGAAGCCACTAAGCGAATGACTTCAGATAAAGCATTTTCTATGAAGCAGGATTGTATAAATATGGCTCAAAAATTTAATTATGAAAGGTTTGTTGAAGAAATGAAAGAAGTTATATATGACCATAGGAATTGACGCATCTAGATCTATAGATTTACTTCAAAAAACTGGTGTTGAAGTTGTAAGCGATGATATGTTGCGTGTTTTGTCTAGTGGTCTCGAAGATTCAGATCTAAAAGTTAGATATTATACTCCAGCTAAAATTAATTTTCTTCCGTGGGATAAGCAAAAAATATTAAGGTTACCTCGTTTCTGGACAGTTTTTCGGCTTAGCCTGGAAATGCTTATGTATAAGCCGGATGTTTTTTTCTCTCCCGTTCATGAGCTACCATTTTTTTGTCCAAAAAAAACTTATCGTGTTATTCATGACGTAGCTTTTTTGAAAGCTCCAGAGAATTATAGTACTTTTCAGAACTGGTATTTACGTTTTGGTCTTAGGCGTAGTCTTAAAGTATGTTGTAAAATATTTGTTTCTACTCATGAAGTCAAACAAGACCTTGTCGAATTAGCTTTAGCTAAAGAAGATAAAATTATCGTAACTAGTTTTGGGTATACACAAAAAGGTAAAAATAAAGTTAATTTTAGAAAAAAACAATTTTTTTATATTGGTCGTATAGAAGATAAGAAGAATATTAAGCGTTTAGTTCAGGCTTTTGAATTATTTTCAAAGGATAACATGGATTATAAATTAGTTCTTGCTGGTAAGCCTGGTTTTGGGTTTCATAATATAGAAGGTTTAGTTAAAAAAAGCAAAGCTAATATAGAGCTCCTTGAATTTATTTCTAACGATCAAAAGTATCAGTATTTAAGTGAATCTAAGTGTTTAGCCCATGTTGCTCTAGAGGAGGGTTTTGGTATACCAATTCTTGAAGCTTTTGACTTTTCTTTACCAGTTCTTGCTTCAGATATCCCTGTTTTACGAGAGGTAGGTGGGATGGCTTGCTATTATGTAAATCCTAAGTCAGTAGAAGATATTGCGGTAGGTATGGCTGAATTGATAGAAAAAAAAGATTTACGTGATTTATTGGCTAAAAAAGGTAAGGAACAGTTAGAAAAATATAGTTGGCAAAGGGTCATACAGAAAATACTTGGTGTAATATCTGAATGATTTATCCAGACTTGATTTATTTAGCTAATAATTGTATTATATTTTTACGTTCATGGTAGTATTATAAGGTATTTGATCGTGTTTATTTTAATATGCCTGGGTAGCTCAGTGGTAGAGCACTGGCCTGAAAAGCCAGGTGTCGACAGTTCGATCCTGTCCCCAGGCACCATATCGGAAGTAAGCTTTTGTCTATAAAGTCTACTTTCTATATTTTTTCATATTAATTGCTAATGTTTATTTTTTCTTAAGTCATACTTAGTTTGATTATACTTTGATCTAAGTAGGATTTGGGAGTAGTATTATATATGTTACGGAGCATGGCCTAACGGCTAAGGCACTACGTTTGGGACGTAGGGATTCCGAGTTCGAATCTCGGTGCTCCGACTAATATGGGTCTATATGTATTAAATGACTCAAGTGAATTTTAATAAAAAAGTTTATGATGTAGTAAGGGTTATTCCTAAAGGTAACGTGGCAACTTATGGACAAATTGCTGCTTTACTTGGCTCTCCACGTGCGGCTCGAGTTGTGGGTTGGGCTATGCATGCTATGGATAGTTTACCTTCAGACTTATTTAAGCTTTATCCTTGGTGGCGTGTAATTAATTCTAAGGGATTTATATCTACTACGTGTGAAGAACATACCTATGAGTTACAAAAGAAGCTACTAGAGAAGGATAAGATAAAAGTAAATTGGGTAGAAGATAAAAAGATGTATTGTGTTGATTTAGACAAATATCTATGGCTACCTTAGTGTCAATAGTAAAATAAGCGGGTATCGTATAATGGTTATTATCTCAGGTTTCCAACCTGATGATGGGGGTTCGATCCCCCCTACCCGCTCCATACGATAATGAAGTAATCTTAATAGATTGCTTTTTTATTTTTTAGAGAAGAAATTGAACTGATAGTGAGAGAAAAGTTGCCTTACTTATAATTATTTTCTTAGTAAGATTTAGGTAATAAAAAACAGTTTGGTGGCTGGATAAATTATTTTGGGCAAAAGAAAGGACAAGAGGTTTGTCTTAAGTCCTTCTTTATTTATTTTACCTGATCGGCAGTGACGAAAAAGCTCCGTTTAGCTCACCAAGTCCATGCAACATTATTTCAAATATTGTTGCGATAAACTCTGTAATAAGCCCTGTCAATTCAGGAAAGAATATCTTCACGACAACGATCATCATCGCAAACGAAAGCACTCTACCCATAAGCGTTTATTTATTTGCTTATAAGGGATACTTCCAAGCGACTAACCTTAGTCGTACCCTCCAACTTTTATGGACGAGCTTCCACAAGAGACGGAGGACAGAAAGAAATTTAATAGATTGTAATGTACGTATTAAATATATCATATATGATATATTTGTCAAACTATTCATAAATAATAAAAAACACTAAATAACCTCATACGTCACTTGATGTTGATCGTGTATACATGAAGCATAAGTTTCTGGTGAATGGATGGTATATTGAGTGGAATTTATGTTATTTTTTATAAACTTAGTAAATCAATATTTAGACTATTTTATATTAAAAGATTTCATTTCTCTTTTGATATGAAAATTCCTAGTGATTTTGTCAAACACCGATTGATATACTTTGTTTTTTCGAGTACGTAAAGTAATTTTATAAGAAAGACCTATGAGAGGATTCTGTAGAGTTAGTTGAAACTATGATTGATAGTATTAGTTATTAACCACCCCACCAATTTCACTTAAAATGTATATTTTTCACCATAAGAAATAAGGATAAGGAGCTACTTTAGAATAGAGTGTGTGGAATATAGGGAGTAGCTTTAAGGAGTTGGTTAATAGCCTAAAGCTTTATATGAAGTAATACGGTAATCTTATGGTAAGAGAGGTGGTTTTAAGGTTGTGAATTATTATGAATATTATTTATTCCCTGATGAGAGGTTAAGGTTATTTAATAAAGCCACCAGCTTGTATGCTCCAAAGTTTTTGGTATGTACCATTTTTGATTTTGAGCAATTTTTCGTGTTTACCTTCCTCTGTGATCTTACCGTTTTCGATAACGATAATTCGATCCATCTTTATGATTGTTGATAGACGGTGGGCAATAACAATAGTTGTCTTGCCTTGGATAAGGGTATCAAGCGTATCTTGAATAAACATCTCAGACTCAGACTCAGAGTCGAGTGAGCTGGTGGCTTCGTCCAGTACGAGGATCGGTGCGTTTTCAAGCATTGCACGAGCCATAGCGACACGTTGACGCTCACCGCCAGAGAGTTTAACACCACGCTCTCCGACATAGGTCTGATATTGCTCAGGAAACTTACTAATAAATTTATGACAATGAGCAAACTTTGCAATACGCATAATGTCTTTGTTGGTCGCGGTGTGTTTTCCATAGCGAATATTTTCCGTAAGTGTACGATGGAATAAGATAGGATCTTGAGGTACTTGTCCAATACTATTTCGTAGACTTCCTTGGGTTATTTCTGCAATATTTTGTCCGTCGATACTAATGCTCCCTTTGTTGATATTATTAAATTGTAAGAGCAGGCTTATGATTGTAGATTTACCACCCCCTGATGGACCGATGATTGCCACACGTTCTCCTGGTTTGATCTTGAGGCTAAAATTTTTGAATACTGGCTTTTGATCTGGATAACCGAAGGTTACATCTTTGTATTCAATGCCTCCTTCTTTAACTGTTAATTTTTGTGTGTCTTCACGATCGATGATTTCGTGTGGAGTGAGTAAAATTTCGGTCATTTCTTCGGCATCTGCGAGATTTTCGTAAAACCTTTACATGTATATTCCGAGACCCCAGAGATGCGTAAATATTGAAATCAGATACGCCTGTAAAAGGGCAAAGTCACCTATGGTTATCAAGCCACGCTTCCAATACTACTTAGTTGCGTTTCACTAGACAATTTACCAAAATACTATTATATATAGTATAATATAAAATTTAGGGGTTTTATTACAAAATTAGTGACAATAACTTTGATAATTAAGATGTAAAAAAATTAATAACTCATACTAGGTGTATAGGTATTAAAATTATTAACTATTTTTTTATTGTACCTAACTTATATACTAACCTTCTGTATCACTTTTTAATGTTGGCTGATATATTTATAATCTTGAAATAGTTATTTTTGTGGTAAGCTTTTATAAGCTAAATAGTTATTATTAGCTTGTATTTTTATTGGAATATGTTATGAGTTATTTTATATGAATAATAGAAAAAAGGTTTACGTAGGGTTAAGTGGTGGGGTGGACTCGTCTGTTACAGCTTTGCTTTTGCAAAATCAGGGATATGATGTAGTTGGGGTATATATGAAAAATTTTGATCCATTACTTTTTGGTGAGGAATTTAGTGAACAGTGTCACTGGCTTGAGGATCAAGAAGATGCTAGGGAGATTGCTAAGCAACTGGGTATTGAGTTTAAGATATGGAATTTTGAAAAAGAATATTACAGTCAGGTTATAGATTATTTTTTTGAAGGGTACGCTAAAGGGGAAACTCCTAATCCAGATGTAATGTGTAATCGTTATATTAAATTTAATGTTTTTCTTAAAAAAGCTATAGGTGAAGGGGCTGACTACATTGCAACGGGGCATTATGCTCGACTTAGGCAAAAAAGACAAATTTTGAATTTTGGGTTTTTACAAAAAAGTAAGATTAAAAATTCGATAAAAAATGAATTAGAATTTTTAAGAGGAAAAGATAAAAATAAAGATCAGTCATATTTCTTGTGGACATTGACCCAAGAACAATTAAAGTACGTGTTATTTCCGTTGGGGGATATGGATAAGAGTGAAGTTAGAAAAATAGCGAGTCAATACAATTTAACTACAGCTAAAAAACCCGACTCTCAAGGGATATGTTTTGTTGGAGAGATTGATATTACACGTCTTTTGAAAACGAGATTACCAGAAAGACGAGGTAAAATTGTAACTACGGATGGTGAAGACATTGGTGAACATAATGGTGCATATTTTTATACAGAAGGACAACGTAAGGGGCTTGGGATTGGTGGTGGTATTCCGTATTTTGTTACAACGAGAGACATGAAGAAAAATATTGTAACTGTGGCTAAGGGATTTAATAATAAGAATTTATATTCAGCTAGCTTGGAAGCTAGTAGTATGAGTTGGGTTAGTGATAGTGATCAAGGGTTACCTGTAAAGTGTGAGGCACAAATTAGGTATAGACAAAAAGCACAGCCGTGCTTGGTATCTAAAAGTGATAAACACGGTATTACTGTAGATTTTAAAGAGCCTCAGAGAGCAGTTACTTCTGGGCAGTCAGTGGTTTTGTATAAAGGAGATCTTATGTTGGGTGGGGGTATTATAGTTTAGTTGTATCGTAGGACTTAGAAAGTGTATTAAATTATGATAATATTAAACTAATGTTAAATCTTTATACAATTAAGGATATTAGAAAGTTGGCTGGTAAAAAAGTTGTATTGCGACTTGATTTGGATACGCCTGTTGGTGAAGATGGGTGTGTTAATAGTGAAGAAGATAAGCGTCTAAGAGTAGCTATACCAACGATAAAATATTTATTGAAGCGAAAAGCTGAAATCACCATAATAGGACATAGAGGACGACCTAATGGTCGCAAGGACGTAAATTTAACATTGGCTCCAGTTGTCGAGAGATTAAAAGTATTACTTGGGTCTAAGACTAAGGTTTCAAAGGAATTTCACAAGTCATTTGAAACTTATAATTTTTTGGTAAGTAAATTTCAAGTTTCTGTGTTAGAAAATTTAAGATTTGACCCAGGAGAAGAGCTTGATAATGTAAGATTTGTTAAAAGATTGTCAGAGTTTGGGGATTATTATGTGTGTGAGGCTTTTGCTAGTGCTCACAGAAAACATGCTTCTATTCATGGTTTAGCAAAAGTATTACCAAGCTATGCTGGTTTGAATTTTGCTAGAGAGGTAAGTGTTTTGAGTAAAGCTTTGAAAAAACCAAAACGACCCTTAGTATTGATGTTTGGGGGTGTAAAAGGACAAACTAAGTTAAAGATTGTTGAGAAATTTATACCTAGAGTGGATTATATTTTACTTGGGTCTGCTTTAGCTGTTAATTTTTATCATGAGCTTGGAATAAAAGTAGGTAAATCAGTGCGTGATGTGAGTCTTGGTAATTTGGTTGGAAAAATTTTGGAGCGACCGAAATATTCTATTCTTGAAGGTAGTGACAAAGGAAGTAGTGAAGAAATACTACTAGACCCTGAGAACCAAACAAACGATAGTTTGAGTATTAAGAAGTTGCGTAAGAGAATAATCTTACCTTTTGATGTAAAGGTAAGTTCTTCTGATAACCCAGATAAATATAAGACAAAAGTTGTTAAGGTATCAAAGACTGAACCTCTTTGTTTAGCTAACGAATCAATATTAGATATTGGTACTCAAACTATTAGTTTGTATAAAGAAATCATTAAGCGAGCAGGGACGGTGATATGGAATGGCCCGATGGGTCTTTATGAAAAAAAACTGTTTGATGAGGGTACAAAAGAAATAGCAAAAGCAGTGGCTGGTTTTAGGGGTAAAGGTATTGTTGGAGGTGGTGATACTGAGGCAGCGATAGAGGGGGAGCATATAGACTTTAAACGTAACATATTCGTATCAACTGGTGGGGGAGCGATGCTTGAATTTTTATTAAACCCTGAACTTCCAGGTATTAAAAACTTAATCAAGAAATAAATTCTTTTTATGATAAATAAAGTGACCGAATGGAGAGGGAGTTATTTATGAATAAAGTTAAAAAGCAAAACATCTAATTAGAAATTTGTTTATAAGGAGTAATATATGAGAATAGGTATTGATATCAGGGCTTTGGTTGGGCGTATGTGGTTTAGCTCTAGCTTTCCAAATGGTGTAGCTGAATATGTATTTAGAATCGTGGAGGGATTGGTAGAGAACGATCGTGAAAATGAGTATATACTTTTTTTTAATTCTTTTAAGAATCCAAATATAAAAATTTTAGAAAAAATATTAAACTTACCAAATGTAAATTTAAGGGTTTTTCGTTTTCCAAATAAATTATTTGATAGGATAGCTAGGTTTTTAAGGTGGCCTAAGATAGATAAGTTACTTGGTGGGGTTGATATATATATATCACCACATATTAATATTACTCCTTTGAGTAAAGAAACTAAATTTATTCAAGTTGTGCATGATTTATCATTTGAGGTATATCCTGAATTTTATGCATTACGAAAAAGGTTTTGGAATTGGAGTCAGGACGTAAGGGGTTCTTGTTGTAGGGCAGATGTAATTATAGCTGTTTCAGAAAGTACAAAGCATGATATCGTTACTTTTTATGATATTCCAGAGGAGAAAATAAAGGTTATTCATGAAGGTTCTGATCAACTCTTGGTCTCTAGGGATGAACTCCTAGAAGAAAGTGGTATTTTTGAAAGGTGTGGAATCAAGGATGGATATATTTTATTTTTAGGTACCATAGAGCCAAGAAAAAATATTATTAGTTTGATAAGAGCTTATGAGAAGTTATGTAAACGGAAAAAGGTAGGGCAACTGGTAATTGTTGGAGCTAAGGGTTGGTCGTGGGGAAAAATCTTAAGAGTAGCAAGTATTTCAGGGGTTGCTGATAATATTATATTTACTGGCTATGTAAATGATCTAGAAAGAAAAAACCTTTATTCGAAAGCTAGAATTTTTGTATGGCCAAGTTATTATGAGGGGTTTGGCTTTCCACCACTTGAGGCTATGCGTTGTGGTGTACCTGTAATTACAAGTAATGTTTCATCGCTACCTGAGATGTGTGGTGATGGTGCTTTTTACATAAATCCTCATGATATAAATGATATTTCAAGGGCAATGGATATTTTATATAGTAATGAAGACCTGAGAAATGTCTTAGTGACTAAAGGGTACGAACAGACCAAAAAATTTAAATGGAATAATACAGTGGTTAAAACTCAAGAAGTTATAGAGTCTTTAATTAATGAGTGTTCTGGGAATTGATATCTGACATTTTTATTAAAAAGTGTTATAGTAGGTGTGGATAGTTAGAGTTTTTTAGAGTGTGAAATTACACAATAAATATGTCAACATCTAAACACATAGTAGACTTACGTAATCATTCTCAGAATCATGATTACACTGAAAAACCGACAAGTCATGAAGTGGTTGCAGCGGTGAGTGTGGAAGATAGAAATCAGAGAGAAGATCAAGATAACTTTAAAAAAGCTACTCAAAACGATAAGGAACAAGTAGAAAATAGTACACACATAAGTACTGGAATTAGTTTATTTGGCTGGTTATTAAGTGTGTTTTTTAAATTTATAAAGTATATATTACATATTGTAAAAGTTATTTTTCTTGGTCCTATCAGACTATTTGATTTGCTACTTGATAAATTGCTTTTATTAGTAAAGTCAATTCTTAGACTTATTGTTAGTTGGGTGGTTTTTGTATTAGTAGGTATTTGGCAGACAGTAATTAATTTTAGAGCTAAGCCGACTATACTGTGGGGTAAGGCATTAGCTATATTTACTGGGTTTGCATTGCTTTTAACCTTGCCTATAAAGGTTTTTCAGCCAGCGAGGGATTTAACTGGTGTTTCTGCTAAGGTGTTGGGTGCATCGACTGAGGTATTGAGTTTTTTTGGTTTGGTAGCTTCGTTTAGAGACTATGTACCCGTAGCTTTGGTTGGGTCAGAAATTTTAGGTACGGAGAGACCAAAAAGATTATTAGTAGTATTCCAAAATAATCGTGAATTAAGAGCAACTGGAGGGTTTGCTGGGTCGTATGCTTTGATTGACACTAAGGGTGGAATGATTACTAATATAGAAGTACCTGGGGGTGGTTTTTACGATCTTAAAGGGAGTCAGACTAATTTTGTCGAAGCACCTAGACCATTTTTGATATTTAAACCTTATTGGGAAATATGGAATTTTAATTGGTTTGCTGATTTTCCAACAAGTGCACAGAAGTTAATTTGGTTTTATGATGAACATGGTGAACCAACAGTTGATGGAGTTATTGCTTTGACACCAAATTTAATAGAAGACCTTTTATTAATCACTGGACCAATAGAGCTGCCTAAATATAATCAAGTAATTGACTCTAGTAATTTTGTAAGAGAGACTCAAGAAGAGGTAGAATTTGAATATGATATCAAATTAAATACACCGAAAGCTTTTATAGCAGATTTATTACCAATTTTCTTTGAGAAATTATTAGCAAAGGCTTCTTCTGGTCAAATGCAGGAGGTTTTAGCTGCCCTTGATAAGGCATTTGAAGAAAGACACTTGATGATTTACTTGACTAATCCTATAGTTCAAAAGTCTGTAGAAAATCTTGGTTGGGGAGGAGAGATAAGATTGGTGAATAGTGATTATTTACAATTTGTACATAACAATACTGGTGGAGGAAAAACAGATGTGGTGATTAGTGATAGTATGAAAGATACAATAGAGTTGACACCTTATGGTTCTGCAATTCATAATATTGAATTAACTCGTTTTCATGCTGGAGATATAGATGATGTTTTTGAAGGACATAATAATTTGGATTATATTCGATTTTATGTACCAAAAGGTAGTAGGCTTATAAGTGCTGAAGGGTTTACCGATGAGCCAGAAGATCGTTTTAAGTCAATAGATCGTATGGTAGGACAAGATTTAGACTTGAAAATTTCAAATGAAAGTTGGAGAGTAGATAGTGTGTCAGGGACACATATATTTGAGGAGTCTGGTAAAACAGTATTTGGAAACTGGTTAGGGTTGAAAGTTGGACAGAAGAAAACTGTTTCATTGTCTTATGAAGTTCCGGTTGAAATTATTAGAGCTCATAGATCTAATTTGAATCAAGAGTATACTATGTATTGGCAAAAACAATCTGGAACACAAGGGGCTAAATTAGATGTACAAGTAAAGCTTTCGTCGTATAATAAAGTGACTAAGGTGAGTCCGCAGAGTATGCATATGTCTGTTGTTGATGAACAACTAGTTGACTATAATAATGATTTACGTGTCGATAGGTGGTTGAAAGTAGATTATAAATAACTGAATCTAAGATTATTTATAAGATAATCGTGAAGTAAGGTTTTGGTGTGTTTAAATATTTTGGGAAGATGGGTATTCACATAGAGTGGGTTGTGGGTGTGGCGAAATTTTTTGAGGAAAGTTTTTTTATACAGTATTAATAATAATACATTACAATTGCTATAAAACTGCTTAAAAGGCAGTTTTTTGATTATCATTAAAATATGAAACAAGAAATTAGTAATATTAATTATATGTATCGTTATAGGAACAATGAAACTGAAAAGGATTACTATGAGTATTCAAAAATGATAGCCTTAAAGATTGACCAACTTCCACAGTTTAACAAAAAAAATATTTTAGGAATGTTGGAAGAAGTTTATTTAAATAATTTTACTGATAGGGTTGTTGTGAGGAACAATGGACCAAGGAACTAAGTCATTAATTTATGTAGGAGATATGGCGCAGCAGACCCAGCTTGGTACTATTAAGAGTTGGCAAGAGATTAATGAATTCATAGAACCAACAAGACGTGTTGTTTTACAAAAAGTGTATCGAAATACAGAATATATTCTTAAATACATCAAGTCACTTGGTTATGATATTCAGGTTACTGATGGGGTTAAAAAAGGTGTACCAGTAATGGAAAAAGTTTTAGCTGATAAGGAAAGAGAGTTGAATTATGTGGAAGAGCTAGCTAAAGGTTCAAAAAACGTAATGTCGCTTTAACTCGGGCGATTTCTGAATTACATGTTAGGAGAGGTTAAATTGGGTGGTGTAGTACAGAAATTTGATAAGGAATGAACTTTCTTATGGATAAGTTTTCTAGATAGTTTGTTTAAACGTTATTTTTTATATTTACCTAAATAAGTTACAAGTTAATCAAGTTGGTGTTAGTGTTATACTATTTCTTATGTTTACTGAATTAGATCTTTATTCAATTTGTTTAATATGCCATAATTAATTTTATGGGAATAAAATTGAGAAAATGTATTTATTTAGGTTGTTTGGCTATATTAAGTTTAATGGGTTGGTTGTCGGTACATACAGCTTGGTCTGCAGGTGAGGGAGATGTGGCTATATTTCGTGATTCTAGCGGAACTTTTGATACTAATATTACGTCATATACGGGTGTACCATTTGATACTGTATTAATAGAGGACTCTGGTACTTTTATTCAAAATGCTAATAATATAGATGTGGACTTAGGTTATTCAGGTCATTATCTTTTTGGTTATGTTATTCAGTCACGTAATGATATATATGATAATCGAGTTAGTTGGTTAACAAAGGCAACTTTAGCTGGGACTACTCAACCTATAGGTGGTGGACATGGTTATAGGCGTAGTAGTGGAAATGATAGATATTATGCATATGGATATGGCTTGGTAGATGTGCTTGTTGGAGATGATTTACGTATTGAAGTAGTTCGTGAAGGAGAAAATAATCCAAGTAATCATTTTTTAGAAGCTGATCGGTCATCTTTTTGGATACTTAAACTTGATGAAACTTGGGGCTATTTTCGTGCTCAAGGAGCTAATAATCAACTTACTTTGACTGAATATGATCAAGTAGATTTTACTACTAGTTTGGAAAATACAGACACTAATGTTTTTGGTCATAGTATTACCACTAATCCTGAACAGATTACTCTTAAAGAAGCTGGGCATTATTTAGTGATATATAGTGTTGGGGTGGATACAGCGTCAAACAGGACATCAATTAGTACGCGACTGACTTTGGCTGGTATGCATATTAAACAGTCTTATGATTATTCATATATTAGAAGTTTTAGTAGTACAAATACGGGTATCGGGACAAATATGACAATTATTGAAGCCACTGCAAACGATATACTTCGTCTGGAGTGGGGAGCGGTTAGAGCAACATCAGCTCATGGTACACAGACTGAATCTGATAGAACTGCTATAGCTATTATCAAATTACCTGATAGTGCTGATTATCTTCGTGTTTATGAAACAGACGGCGGTCAAAATATTGGAGGTCTAAATAATGTTATAACTTTTGATACTCAAGATGAGGCTGATTCTGAATCTTTCAGTTTCAATACCGAGACGGGAGTTACAACTGTTCAGCAAACTAATGAATACTTATTTACCACTGGTGCTAGGACAAACCGTGGTACTTCTGGAACTACTCGTATGACAGTGGGTGGGGCATGGTATGTCAATGGAGCTCGTCAGGTAGTTGGTAATACTGGTATGTATGTTCGTGGTGACCAAGGGTTATCTGACACTTTTGATGGCGGTTGGTCTGCGGCTGGTATATTTTCTTTGGTTGATACGGATACTATAGATTTTAGGCAAATTGATGATGGTGATGATGGTGATACTGATACTTTTATTGCTAGTAGTTATGGTATTACCGCTGTTAACTTAGCTACTTTGTTTAATAATAGTAGCGGTACTTTGTCCGCTAATATTGTTGACGAAGTTGGAGGAGTAGTGATTGAGCCTTCTGTTAATTTTTCAGATACTAACTTTGATTTTAATTTTCAAACTACAACAGGTGTCTTGGGTATAGTTTCGGAAAAAATTAGAGTAGATAATGGTACTCAGTCTGCTGGTTGGACCTTGTCTGTAGCAGCTACGGGAGGATCTATTGATACTTGGTCAGATGGTACTTCTAATGAGTATGATTTTAATGATCCTGTACCTGACGCAATTGATGGAGCAGATGTAGATCTTGTTGGTGGTGAGCTTTTTATAGATTCTTCAGTTGGGATTATTACCCCACAGAGTGGCTGTACTAATACGGGAGTTTCACTTGGTTCTTCTGCATCTTTCAGTGAAGGTATTATAGATTCTATCACCCTTATGTCAGCTACTGGGTCTTCTCAAATAGGTTGTTATTGGGATCTTACTAATATACTATTTTCACAAGATATTCCAGCTAGTCAGCCTTTGGGTACTTATACTCTAAATCTCACTCTGACTGTATCTTAAAAGAGAGGTAAATATTTTATATTTTTATGTCTGTTGTCAAAAATACAATGTATTATTCATTGGCCTTGGTTTATCAGAAGATTCTAGGGTTTATTTATTTTGCACTTATTGCTAGAGGCCTTGGGGTAGAGAATACTGGTCAATATATTTTTGCATTATCTTTAACTTCTGTTTTTGCTGTATTGGCTGATATGGGATTTGCTCCAGTTTTAATTAGGGAAATAGCCAAGGATAAGTCTCGTGTTCAGGCGCTTTTTGCTCAAGTATTTTCAATTAAGTTGCTCATTAGCTTTATTACTTATATATTTGTTGTTTTGTTTGTAAATATACTTGACTACCCGTCACTTACGAAAATTTTAGTTTACATCGCAGGAATTGTCATGATTTTTGATTCGTTTAGTCTTGTGAATTGGGCTGTTTTTAGAGGATATAAAAATCTTAAATATGAGTCTATCGGGGTTATATGGTTTCAGACCATTACTGTCGGTTTGGGGTTACTTTTTATATATCTTGGTTTAGGGCTTATTCCATTATTGTTAGCTACTTTGGCGGGTAGTCTTTTTTTTCTAATTTTTTCTTTTTTACTTCTATTCAAAAAACTCAATATCAAGTTACAAGTTATTTTTAAAAAATCATCCATTAAATGGTTTGTAATTTCTGCCTTACCTTTTGCTTTGGCAGGTGCTTTTGCGCGTATTTATACTCAAATAGATACTATTATGCTATCTAAAATTGGTTGTTTTGGAGTAGAAGCTATATGTAGTGATAATGTTGGTTGGTACGGTGTGGCTTCCAAGATTACACTTGCTTTACAGTTCATTCCACTCGCTTTATCTGCTGCTCTTTTTCCTGTTTTTTCTGAGCAACACACACACAGTCCAGAAAAATTAAAAACAACTTACGAACAAGCTTGGCGTTATTTAGCCATACTTGTAGTACCAATTTCTGCTGGTATTATTACCTTAGCTCCAGAGCTTATTGGTATAGTTTGGGGGTCAGATTTTTTACCTGCAGTTTTACCACTTCAAATTCTTATGGGATCACTTGTATTTTTATTTCTTACTTTTCCAAACGGGGCACTGTTGAATGCTTCGGGTAAGCAACTTGTAAATACCAGTTTTATGGGTGTGGCTGTTGTAATAAATATTTTATTAAATGTATATCTTATTATTAATTATCAGATGACTGGAGCAGCTATTGCTTCAATCAGCTCTACCTTTATTCTCTTTATTTTAGGTTTTGTTAAAACCTATTTCATGATTCGTTTTAAGGTCTGGCGTATGTTATTTAATTTTTTTCGGATAGTGATCGTGGGATTAATGATGATTTTATTTATTAGTTTTATTAAGTCAGGGTTACCACTTATGGTTGTTGTAGTAATGGCTATGGTATTTTATTTTATTGTTTTATTAATTTTAGGCGGATTTAGTAAAGAAGACGTTGTTATCTTAAAAAGATTTTTACCTAGTTAGGTTTAAAGTTTGTTTTATTTTTACTTTTACTTGAGAGTATTGGTTGAAAATTAATAAGTAACTTCTCAAGCAACCTAACAGTTAAATTTAAAAATTTATATAATAATTGATTAGTATTCTATAAATAAAAGAAGCCTTATTAAGTTTTAATTCCTATAACTAAAACTTTTATTTAAAATTTTATTAAAGGTTGTTTTTATTTGGTTTGTTGTGTAAAATTTATGTATAATTTATGAAAAAAGTTCTTCTTGTAACTCAAATGTTTCCACCCAAGTTGGGTGGAGGACCAAATTATTATTATCGGTTATGTGAAAATTTACCTTGTGATAGAATTGTCGTTCTTGCTGATAAGGATGATAAATTAAAGTTAGATTTATCAGGTTTTACTCCTAAATTTAAGATTTATTATAAGTCTTTTTTTTATAAATCTAAGTTAGTTTGGCCAAAATGGTTTAAATTATTATTTGAATTAAACAATGTTATTCATGAGGAAAAGCCTGATATAATATGGGCAGGGGAGGTTATACCAGCGGGTACAGTTGTTTGGTTTTTATCTAGACTACATAATCTGCCATATTTTGTATCTACTCATGGTGCTGATGTACTTAACCCTCAAGTTAAGCCAGGTATTAAAGGTAGGTGGAAATTGTTTCTTGTAAGGTTTATTTTACGGCACGCTGATTTTAATACTGCTAATACTGAGTTTACTAGACTTCAGTTAAGTAAACTTGGAGTTCCGCATGAGCGTTCTATTGTTGTGTATCCTTGTCCTGTATATGTGCCTACAAACGAAAATTTGTTAGATGAAACTCAAGAACAATCAGTTGTTGTTAAGATTGTTACTGATTTAAAGAAACATGGTTACAAGGTTCTTTTAACAGCAGTTGGACATCTTGTTAAGCGTAAGGGTATAGATTCTGTAATTGAAGCACTTCCAAAAGTTTGGCAGAAAGATCAGAGTGTAGCTTATGTGGTAACAGGTGCAGGTCCATATAAAAGTTATTTAGAGGAACGTGCCAAGGAATTAGATAAGCGTGTGGGTAGATCGTCACGTATTATTTTTACTGGTCCTGTTTCAGAGCAGGAGCTTAAATTTTTATTTTCTAGGTCTGATGTTTACATTATGCTTCCGCGTATTATAAATGGGTTGACTGAAGGTTTTGGTATTGTTTATATTGAGGCTAGTAGTTTTTCTAAGCCTGTGATTGGTTCACGTGTGGCGGGTGTTCCAGAAGCTATTGTTGAATTTTATGACAATAATTACACTAAAGCTACAGGTCTTCTTGTAGATAACGTTCATAGTACATCTGAGGTTTCTGAAAAAATTATTATGCTTATAAAAGATGAGCATATGGCATATAAATTTGGTGAAAATGGTAAAAGATGGACAGAAAAGTTTAAGTGGGAAGAGCAAGTAAAAATTCTTGTGGAGAAGATAAGGGATTAGTTTTTTAAATAGCTATTAATTTGTAGTTTATGATTAGTATAATTATTCCAATCTATAATCGACTTGAGTTATTAGAAAAAACATTACAAAGTATTGAAAATCAGACGTATAGTGATGTTGAAGTTATTATTATAGATGACAATAGTAAACCTGCCGTAAAGGAGAGAATACAGTTTACGGGTTATAAACTACAAATATATTTATTTACTCTTGATATAAATAAGGGAGCTAACCATGCACGAAATTTTGGCTTTTCAAAGTCAAAGGGGGAGTATGTAATATTTTGGGACCATGACTTGGTGGGTAAATCTGAGATGCTTTCCACTATGTATGACACACTCCAGAATAATCCTAAGGCATCGTATACTTATGCAAGTTACTATTTAGACTGGAAAGGCTTTAGACTTTGGCCTTTCAGTGCTACACGTCTGAGGAGGATGCCGTACATACATACTACCTCACTTATTAGACGCGAGCACTTTCCAGGTTTCGATGAGTCTCTCAAGCGTCTGCAAGACTGGGATCTTTGGCTAACTATACTCGGGCAAGGACACACGGGTGTCTACATACCAAAATATTTGTCTCGTAGTAAGTCGGGTGGTACCATGAGTACCTGGCTACCTAAATACGTCTACATGAAGCCATTTAAATATTTTTTACCGAGCTTTATCAAAAAACGCGTCAAGCAGTACGAAAACGCTGTCAGTGTCATCAGGGAAAAGCATAATCTATGAGTGAGAAGCAGATTTACACTCTGTATATCTATGATGAATTTAGGTGCAAGATAGCGGCTGAATATGTTCAGCATGAATTACGTAAGTTTTTTCCAAGTATACGTGATAGTGAAATCTGGAGGCAGTTAGACCCAGACATGAGTAAATGGTTTGACCAGAGCCCAACTCTTTTTCCTGTGCGAGACTTCTGGAATGATATACACGGAATTTCTATGGGTTTCAAGCTTAAAAATATGGTTCCACTCTTGACTTCACTAAATATTAGCTGGAAAGAACAAGAGGTACCTCTAAATAAATTATGGTTTGGTACTTTTTTTCACGAACTAAAAAAAAACTATAATGATATCTCAATGAATAAAGTGAAACAGTATTTTACATCGAAGGAAAATTTGAAGCTGGTTGATGGTCTAGGGGATCATCTTGAGCGGGAAAGTTCAGGTGCTGCCTATTGTGATAGCTATAGTATTCTAGTGATGCTTAAAAAGGGGAAAGTATCGTATTATTGACGGTAACCGACGTACTTTGAATGCTCTTATTAAAGGTCAAGGTACGATCAAAGTATTTGTTGGTGAGCCAGTAGCTGATCCGATACTACACGAGTTTTGGGTACTTTCTTCAAGTCTAGTAGATCTACTGTTAGCGAATAGGGCTGCGGTGTATAATGACGATAGTACTATTACTGAATCTATAGCTACGGTCATTGCCAAGCTGTTGCAGTATTCGTCTGCGGGTAGATACGAATTTGTCCACCGAGCTGTAAACAAAAAACACAACTCTGACAAAGAGGTGCAAAAAAAGTGTTGAGAAAAAAATAGCTAAAGTAGGATTCAAACTAGAATAGTAGATCAAAAGTGACTTGTATATACAAATTGAACGCGATAGACTCTTTGATAATAAAAAGTTCATAGAATCAACTGGATTAGAGTCTTGTCTAAATTTTATGACGAAAATAATCTAGACAAAGGTGACGAGTCAGTAAGTCCAGGGTGGACTAGTCTATATAATATTAAAAAAGTAACCTTACAGTATCTATTTAATGAACTATGGGAAATTCTTCTGAAGCTTTCTAAACAAGTTAACTCACATTACGTGCAAATTAAGCAGCCAAAAAATAATAATAAATACTATTGGACTCAACATGTTTATGGGAAGATGAGGCAGTATAGCATTTCGGAACAGATGGTCCGACGTATTATACGTAACCCAGAAAGAGTAGAGGAAGGAGTTGCTGAAAACACCTTGGCTGTTATGCAATCTCGTGGTTCTAAACATAAAGTAGAGATTTGGGTGATGTTTATTGATAATAGTAATGGGAAGAGAATAGGTAAGATTAAAATTATTACTACGTGGCGTTATCCAGGAGTTTCATCCAAGCGTATGAAAATTCCTATACCTCAAGATATTGTTGAAGAATTAGGAATTTATGTATGAATACCTTGGGGGTGGGTATAGAATCGTAAACAAATATAAATAATACAAAATTATAGGATATATTTGGTATAATTTTTAGATTAATAAGAGTCTGTCAATAAGAGTTTGTCATATAAAGCTTGTAGAAATGTAAAAAGTATAGAGCTTAAGGGGCTAGAATTACCCAATTTTAGATTATTTTATTTTTGATTTTTATGTCAAAAAATAGTATAATACAATTTATACCTTAACTTATGCGAGATAAAAAAATAGTACATACTCATAAATTTTATGGTTGGAGAAATTTAATGATATGGATGTTTGCAATATTTTTAATTGATATGATAGGTTGGACAGTATTGTCTGGAATGTCTAAATTTGAGGCTAGTGCATCAGCAGATACAAGGTTATGTTTAGTGATTGGTGGTGAGGATAGTAAGGATGGTTGTTTTCGTGATGTTAGTATTTTAAAGTTAGTTTCTCCAAAGTCAACCCGAACGGTAAACTCAGAGTTAACAAGGGATGTAAGTAGTGGTGGTGGAATAGATTATTTTACTGCACCTAAATCAAATGTTGAGTTTATTTTTAATCAAGATCTTAGTACTGAGGTTGGTGCTTTTGAGACTTTAGAAAATTCAGTATTAAAAAATGAAAGTGACAATGAAGTGAGTAGATTGAGACTAAAACCTAGGGTTTTAGTTTTTAATGATCTTTTGGTTAAAGAAGAAGGATCGAGAGTGAAAATATTAAGCAAAGATTTATCATTACGAGGGGTTACGAGCATACCAAATGCTACAATATTTGTGTCGTATTCTGGAAATAATTTTATAGATGTTGTAGAAGCAGATTCTAATGGATATTTTGATTGGTTTTTTTATGATTTAGTAAAGGAGGGGGAGTATACTGTTAGTTTCAAATCTGTAGCAAACGAGAATCATGTAACGTATGAAAAGATTTATTTTACTTTTGATGTAGTTGTATCCAAGGAAGAATTAATGAAAGATGATGAAATTAATATTACAATTCCACTGGCTCAGGAAGATGATATTGATGATATAGATATACTGGATAATCAGTTATATAGGATGGCTGTAACTTTGGATAAAGAAGTATTAAAAACTGAAGAAGGGGTGATGGTACATGTTGATATTACACCATTACAATTAGGGCAATCTAAAAATTTAAAAGTAAATTGGTTTATTAAAAATGAGAATGGATTAAGTGTGTACAAGGACTCTGAAAATATTAACATGCTGGGAGCGGTAATACTTGAGAAAGAATTTGTACCAACACTTGCAGTAGTGGAGGGCGTTTATGTTTTGGAAGTACATTTAGAGACAAGTTATGGTACTTTTGTAACGAATAAAACATTTTCCGTATCTCCATCTTCTGTTGTTGTATTACCTTTGCTTAGTTCTGGTTTTGGTTTAACTCAAGCACAACAATTAACTTTACATATTGGAATTATGGTAGCCCTTGTATTTTTCGGTGCGAACGTTATGCTGTATAGAGAGTGGCTAGTAAGTAAAAAAATAAATCATATAGATGTGCTGGCTTTAGCTAAGCAAGGTTTATTAAAATAACATGTCCATCTTAGAAGCACCATTTATATTTAGAATATTATTATTTATAGTAATCAGCACAACAATTGTTGCTGTCTTTGGTATTATTTGGCGGGTTGAAGGTCGTCTAAATAAAGCATGGAAGATATTATTGGTTGGGTTTGGATTATTTTGGTTTTCTATTTTAATAGAGATTATTACAAAACCACTTGATCCTGTAATATTGCTTTCTGATACATTTAGGTTGTTAATGGCTATAGCTTTTGCATTTGGGGTTTTTGAGATGGAAGCCTTACTTCGTTCTTTTGAAAACTCGAATTTGATGAAGGTACAAAAAGAATCCAATAAATCTGATATGAATGAAAAGGTTATAGTTAAAAAGAATTAGAGTAGAGTGGGAGTAAATTTTTAGATTTAAACATTGTAATTTTATTAGTGAAATAGTTATGTTAAAACAAGAATACAATAAGATATTGATTGTAGAAGATGAAACTGCTCTACTGTATGCATTACAGGCTCAGCTTCAAGTAGATGGTTTTCAGGTAGAAGGAGTGATAGATGGTGAACAGGCACTTGAAAAATTAAAACACTTTAAGCCTGACTTAATAGTGCTTGATATAATGTTACCAAAGGTTGATGGTTGGGGTATATTAAATAGGGTACGGACTGATGTACGACTTGTAAATATACCGGTAATTATCATTACTAATTTAACAGATGGAGATGCAAAGAAAAAAGGTTTGGAGCTTGGGGTGGTAGACTATATTATAAAGGCTGATCATAGCTTGGGTGAATTGGCTGAAAAGATAAAAAGTGCTTTGAAAAGTCACTAGAGGTATGAGTAGTTGGAAATTAAGGAAAGAGATAAGTGATGAATTAAAGAGTAAATACGTTGAATACGATCCGATTATATTACAATTATTGGTTAATCGAGGTTTGTTTGGACAAAATGCGGGTAGGGATGATATTGATTCTATAAAAGTGGAAATTAGTAAGTTTATAAACCCTGAATGGTCACAACATGTTCATGATCCTTTTGAGTTTCGTGATATGGCTAAAGCGGTTGAGAGAATTTTTCAGGCCATTAAGGTGCAAGAAAAAATTACTATATTTGGAGATTATGATGCTGATGGTGTGTGTGGGTCTGTGCTTTTGTATAAGACTCTAGGGCGTTTGGGTGCAAAAAATATATCTGTTTATATTCCTCATCGTGAACAGGAAGGGTATGGTTTGAATGAAAAGGCAGTACGGCAAATAATAAATGAAGGAACTAGTTTGATTATTTCTGTGGATCTTGGTATTTCTAATACTATCGAAGTGGCGTTAGCTAATGAGCTTGGTGCTCAAGTGATTATAGTAGATCATCATGATTTAGTAGATCGTGGTAGTGGGAAGGAAGTGCCTTTGGCTTATGCTATAATTCATGCAGATATTCCAGGAGAAAAATATCCATTTAAAGATTTGTGTGGTGCTGGGACTGCGTTTAAGTTGGCTCAAGGATTATTGCAGCATTCTTTGGAGCCGGTTGAGGCTTTTGAGAAGTGGTTGCTTGATTTAGTGTCTATAGCAACAATTGGGGATATGGTGCCGTTATTTGGAGAGAATAGGGTGTTTGTAAAATATGGACTTATTGTACTTCAGAAGACGCAACGTATTGGCTTACAAGCTCTTTTAAGTAAATCTAGTTTAGAGGGCAAGCTTTTAACGGCTTGGAATGTGGCATTTCAGATAGTTCCTAGGATTAATGCGGCTGGTAGGGTAAGTCATGCACGAGAAGCTTTATTTTTACTTCTGGCTGAGGAGCTACAAGAAGCTGAACGATTAGCGGATCATTTGAATACAATAAATCGTGAAAGACAAAATTTAGGTCATGAAATTAGCAAACAGGCCATAGAGCAGATTGGTGAGGTGGGTCCAGATGATTATCTTTTAGTTGCTTGTAATCATACTTGGGCTTTGGGTTTGGTTGGTTTGGTGGCAGGGCGTATAGCTAAGAAGTTTTATAGACCAGTTGTGCTTATAACTAAAACAAGTGAACATTTATCTGGGTCTGGGCGGTCTATAGAAGGTTTTGATATTACGGAAGCTTTAGGGATGGTAAAAAGTAATTTATTAAAATTTGGTGGACACCCAGGAGCATGTGGACTTAGTCTAAATGAAGATAAATATGAAGAATTTGTAAGAGACCTTAAGTCTGTAGCTAGGGTAAAATTGGCTGGTAGTGATTTAACCCAAACACTTAACATTGATGTAGAGGTTGAAATCGAGAAGGTAACTAATGATTTAGTTGAATATATATTAAAATTAGAGCCGTACGGTATGGGAAATGAAGAGCCTGTATTTGTATCAAAAAGATTACAAGTAGTTAGTGTAAGTAGTGTGGGTGCCGATGATCAGCATTTACGAATTAATGTAAAAGCTGATACAGGCAACGCACATAAAAAATGTATTGGTTTTGGTTTAGCTAAGGAGTGGTTAAGTAAAATTAAAGTAGGTGAACATATAGATATAGTTTATAATATTGGTTTTAATGTATGGAATGGGTCAAGAGAATTACAAATTAAACTTAAAGATTTAAGGAAGTCGTATAGTTAAATATTAGACATGGTGTATAAAAAACTAATTGTTAATACTGACGGTGGGGCAAGGGGGAATCCTGGACCCGCTGGGATTGGTATTATAATTGTTGATGAAGAAGGTAAAAAACAAGAAGAGTACGGTGAGTATATAGGTAGGGCAACTAATAATCACGCTGAGTATATGGCAGTAATAAAAGCTTTAGAGATATTAGAATCTTATACATTTGAAGAGTTGGAGTTGAGACTTGATTCTGAACTTGTGGTCAAGCAATTAAATGGAGAGTATAAGGTGAAGAACGAAAACTTGATGATTTTATTTGTGAATGTGTGGAATAAGTTACAAAGTATCAAAAAAATAAGTATTAAACACGTTCCTCGAAAGGATAATAAACAGGCTGATGCATTAGTAAATAAGGCTCTTGATTTAGTTGTTAAGAATTGAAGCTCAGTAGTTATTTGTGTTAATATAAGTATATGGAGACTATTTCTGATAAAGAGTTAAAAATAGCTAGTTATTTTGTAAATACTAGAATTTTTTGGCATAGACTTGCCATTTTTTTATTATTTTTTGCGGATGTTGTTTTGATATATTCTGTTTCATTAAAATTTTTATTTTATTGGGGGGGGGCTATGGCTCATGATAAGCTAATCAGAGAATTGCAAAATGATTATGTGAATTTAACAGCAATACATAGTACATATCAAGGGAGTCCTTTGCGTGTATCAGAGGTTAAAAAAATATCTGCTGGTGTTGATCAAATAGACATAATTACTGAGGTAATAAATCCAAATACAAGATTATTTGCGAAGGAGGTTGAATATAGATTAGTGCAAGATGGCATACCACAGGAAGTAGAAAGAACTTTTGTACTTGCCGGACAACGTAAATCATTGTTTGCTTTTGGGGTTCAGGGATCAGTTAATTCGGATATACAATTAGAGATTGTGAATACTCGTTGGCAAAGAATTGGCGATAATAATATTCGTCATAAAATTTTATCTAATATGGAAGTGGGTGATTTGAAATGGGGTAATAGTGGTGGTGATTTTGAGATAAGTGGAGCTATATCTAACGGTTCTGGGCGAGGTTTTTGGAATATTGGTTTGTTGGCTATAATTCGTAGTGGACCTGAAATTGTAGGGGTTAATTATACAACTTTATTTAAGGTTGAACCAAATGAAGTTCGTGAGTTTGTAATAAATTGGCCGTATGATATTTCTAGAGTTACTAGTGTAACAGTATTACCTGATGTGAATGTTTATGATGACTCAATATTTATGCCACTCTTTACAAGGATTATTGACCCGTCTGGAATTGATCAATAGTTTATGAAGATATGGTAGTAACAAAAATAACTTCATTTTTTAGAGGGATAGATTGGCTATTGATAGGTAGTGTCTTTTTTTTAGTATTAATTGGATTACAGGCTATTTATAGTTTGTCATTAGGAGATGTTGGGTTGACTCGTTTTGATAAGCAGTTGGTGGCTATTTTTTTTGGTATTATTTTATTTTTATTTGGGTATTTCATTGATTATAGAAAACTTGGTAGTTTAAGTTGGTTTTTATATGGAACTTCTATAACTGGACTTTTGCTGGTACTTTTTCTAGGTACAACTTTTGGAGGAACTACTGGGTGGTTTGTGTTAGGGAATTTTTCTTTTCAGCCAGTTGAATTTATAAAAATATTTTCTGTAATTATCATGGCTTACCACATGAATAGAAGAGTGGTGGTAAATGGACCGAGGTTGTGGCTAGAAAGTTTATTAATATTACTGCCAATAGTTTTATTACTAGCTATGCAACCTGATTTTGGTCCAATTTTTTTATTACTTTTATTGTGGTTTATTCTAAATGCGGTAAGAGGGTTGAGTAAAAACCAGTGGTTTATACTTTTTGGCATGGTGATTATAGTGGCTGTAATCGGTTGGTTTGGTGTATTATCTGAGGTTCATCAAGGTAGAATTACTAATTTTTTAAATCCTTCAGCCGACCCTACTGGAGGTGGTTTTCAGGTAAATCAGTCTATTATTGCTGTTGGCTCTGGAGGGATAGTTGGTAGGGGTATTGGTGAGGGGTTTCAGTCACAGCTTAATTTTTTACCTGCTGCGGCAACTGATTTTATATTTGCTTCTATTTTAGAAGAAAGAGGATTTGTTGGTTTTTTGATAATATTATTACTATTTACGATATTCTACTGGAGAATTTTACGTATTTTAAATAAAGTACGAGATCCTTATTCGCAGTACTTAGTGCTTGGGCTTGGTTTGCTTCTTCTTGTACAAACTCTACTTAATATAGCGATGAACATTGGATTAGCACCTGTTGTCGGGCTATCCTTACCTTTTCTTAGTTATGGGGGGTCAGCTTTGATAGCTGAGTTTTTTCTAGTTGGAATATTGATGAATGTAGTGGTGAGACAGAAGTTTTGAAGAAATTTTTATATATTAGGTGGATTTCTTAAGGTTTAGTTGACTATTTGTTAATATTATTGATTTTAGATATTTTTAAATAATAGCAAGTATCTTACCTGATCACTTATATTATTTTTAGTCTTAATGTTTTATTAGGAATTTTTTGTACCTTAGTAGATTGAAAGATTCTCTAAACCGCATAATCGGTACTGATCTTGATAATCTATCTAAGGGTTATTTTTTAAATTGTTAGGGTTAACGAAGAGATTATTTATGAAATTATAATAACAAAAAACATATAAGTTTGTTTGAATTATAAAAAGTACTACACCTGTAAAGAGGAGAGGGTGGAGGGTTTATTATAAGGTATTTAGTTTGAAGAAATTTGATCTTGACCTAGAATTATCAAAAAGTCAGTTTCTGGTAACTCGTTATCATTTAGAGGAAGATTTTTTTGGGCTTTAACTTGAAGAGTATTTTCAAGAAATTTTAATGAATTTGGTTTGGCATTACCACTTAAGTCATAAAGTACTGTTTTTTTATAGTCTTTATTTATAGCATTAGTGATTTGTGTAATTTTAAATTTAAATAAAGAAAATATAGTAGCAGAATTTTTAGCTAACCCAGCTTGGGTCGTTCCATTTTGGATAATTAACTTTGATTCTTCATCTCGTATATCAGCTATTGTAAAAAGGTTGTGTGCTATAAATTGTAATTCTGAGTAGTCTGATATTTTAGGTGCTAGTACATAAGCACCTTCTGGGGTAACGGTGGGATAGAGAGGTCCTCCTGGTCCATCATCAAGTACCATGGTGATAATGTTATTGAAGTTAACCTGTTTGGCTAAATTTAAGAAACGAGGAGCCTCCCAGATTTGTATATTGGAAGAAGTATTTTCTTCTAGTTCCTGGGCTATTTTTATAAGTTTGTTTGGGTTTAAGAAATTACTTGGTTTGAGTACCTTTTCTTTAAGAGCTAGAATTACTTGTTGCTGTCTTTTAGCTCTAGCAAAATCTCCACCTTCTCCTTCTGCATGTCTTGATCTTACATATTGTAGTGCCCTTGCTCCGTTTAATTTTTCTTTTCCTACTTTAAAGCTTACTACTTGGTATCCAAGACTGTTGTCTGGATATTGGTAGTCTGTGAAGCTTCTTTGAATATCCACCGTAACGCCCCCTAGTTTATCTATGATATTTTCGAAGCTTGTAAAATCTACCCTCGCGTAGTAGTTGATAGGTAACTTAAAGGTTTTTTCTACTATCTGTGTAGCTAGGGCTGCTCCACCACCAGGATAGTCGTTTACTTCACCCCATGAGTTAGCTTCGTTGATTCTCCGTGAACCTATACCAGGTATTTCTACTACTAAATCTCGTGGTATAGATAACATAGATATTTGACCTGTTGATATTTTGAGGCTAATCAATATCATTGTATCGGTTAGATACGGTCCAGGATGTCCAGGTCCACCCTGTCCCATTACTAGTGCATTGATTCGGTCTATACTTTCTCCTTTAAGAAGCCCTGAGTTTACTCCCACTAAACTTCTAATTTCTCTAACTATTGGAAGTCTGGTTAGGTTTTGTAGAAGGGGTGTTGTTTTGTCGGAAAAGAGTACTTGGTAGCCAAAGATACCAAATATTGTTATAAAAAAAATTAAAAAATAAAAAAAAGCTTTTCCGTGCTTATCGAGTGTTTTTCTTTTAAGGGGAGAGTTTATGTTGTTTGAAGATTTAGTTACTTTGATAGAATCAGAGTTTTTGAATCTTATTTTGTGATTATTTGAACGTTCAATACGCATGTTTGAAAGTCATGTTTTTATTTTGTTTGAATCGGTAAGTATTATTGTTTATGACTAATTTTAGTATAAAAACATCTATTAGAATCTACTTTTAATCAGACTATTCTTTTGTCAGTATACTGCCTATGAAAGCTTGCGTCAACGTTAAGATAGTGGTAGAATGGGGGTAAATTTGTTTGACTTTAGCTGTTTATATATGTTTTAAAATCAAAGATCCATTATGAAAAGTTTTTGAGTATTATTTCAAATACATCAGAAATATATCAGGATTGGGATTTATTTTTTTGATTTTATAAGAATTATAAGAATATGATAAATAGTTTATTCTGTTTATTGTGTGACATTTTGGTTTAATTGTGTTATAAACTTAGGGTTAGAGTGTTATAGGTTAATTATTAAAAGATGGATTTTATAAATAAACAATTTACACCTAATGGCACGGAGGATTTTACTTTTTCTGAGAATTCGAATAATAATAAGGAACCTAATTACACACCTCATCATCCGGGTGAGGGTGATATGTGGAATAATACCAAGAGTTTTGTTTGGGAGACAATTAAAGTTGTTATAATTTCTTTAGCTATTATTGTTCCAGTTAGATTTTTTCTCATTCAGCCATTTTATGTTCAAGGTGCTTCAATGGAACCAAATTTTTTTGATAATGAATACTTAGTTATTGATGAAATATCTTATCGTTTTAATGAGCCTCAGAGAGGGGATATAATTGTTTTTCGTTATCCTCGTGACCCAAAACAGTTTTTCATTAAGCGTATTATTGGTATGCCTGGCGAAGAGATTCAAATTAGAGACGGGCAAATTCGTATTATCCCTTTAGAGGGTGAGGGGTATATCTTAGGTGAATCAGAGTATTTACCAAAAGAAATCAAAACTAAGGGTTTGATTAATGTTAGACTCAAGGCGGATGAGTATTATGTTTTGGGAGATAATAGAAATTCATCTCTTGATTCACGTAGCTTTGGTAGTTTAGAAAAAGATGCAATAGTTGGTAAGGTTTGGCTTAGGGGTTGGCCATTGTCTCGTGTTACTGTTTTTGATAGGCAATTTTATAATAATTAATATTTTACATGCCCAAATTAGCAAACAAAAATAAAGAAGGTAGAAAAGTTTTAACTAAGTCTGAATCTGATAATTTAATAGAGTCGATTAAGGTAGATAAACGTAAGTTACCTCATCTTTTAAGGGGTTTTAAGGATATTTTACCAGACGATGAAAAGTATTGGAATTTAATTTTTAATACCGTTCGTGATGTTGCACATAGCTATGGTTTTTCAAGGCTTATGACCCCTATTCTAGAAGAGTCTAGGCTTTTTGAGCGGACTGCTGGTGAAACTTCAGACATAGTTTCTAAGGAGCTTTTTCGTTTTAACTTATCTGGCGAGGAGAAAGAAAAAGAAAATGAAAGTAACGATTCAGATGTTAATCGTATTGTTGCTTTACGCCCTGAAGGTACAGCTCCCGCTATTCGTGCTTATCTTGAACACGGAATGGTGAGCCAGCCCCAACCGGTTAAGCTTTGGTACTTTGAACCAATGTTTCGCTATGATCGACCACAATTTGGACGTTATCGGCAGTTTTATCAGTGGGGATTTGAAGTAATAGGTGAGAGTTCGCCCATAGTTGATGCTCAGGTTATAATTATGACCTATAATATTTATAAAACCTTAGGTCTTGATGTTGTTATTCCGATTAATAGTATTGGCGACGCAGAATGTCGTCCGGCATATCTTGAAAATTTAAAAGGTTATTTACGTCAGAGATCTAAACAGCTTTGTGAGGACTGCCAGGGTCGTATTAAGAATAACCCTTTAAGAGTGTTTGACTGTAAAGAAGAATCTTGTCAGGAAATTTTATCTGAGGCGCCACAGATGATTGATTGGCTTTGTGAAGATTGTCGTAATCATTTTGTAGAAGTTTTAGAATTACTTGATGAGATTGAAGTTCCTTATTTTTTAGATTCCAGACTTGTGCGTGGTTTAGATTATTATACTCGTACTGCTTTTGAGTTTTTTTTGAAAGAGGAGCGAGAGGACGCTAAATCACTTGCTTTAAGTGGTGGAGGACGCTATGATGGACTGGCTGAAGTTTTAGGGGGGCGACCTACTCCTGCTGTTGGGGTGGCTCCTGGAGTTGAACGTACTATTATTGCTATGAAACAGTTGGAGGTTGCTGCTCCACATATACATCAAGTGGATATATTTATAGCGTCACTGGGACGAGAAGCCAGGCGTGCTGCCTTGCGTCTTTATGAGAATTTACGTGGTGCTGGGTATAAGGTGGCTGAACACTTTGCTAAAGACGGTCTTTCTAATCAGCTAGAAAAAGCTAATCGTATGTCAGCTGATTACACTTTAATTTTAGGACAAAAAGAAATGTTAGATGGTACTATTCTTATTAGAGATATGTTATCTGGTATCCAAGAAGAAGTTAATTTTGAAAAAATCATAAAAGAACTTGATAAACGTTTATCTCAGTCTAAGCCTAATAAGCTTAGTGGTGAGGGTAATTTTGTTGAAGAGAGAACTGAAGATGTTCAGGTAAATCAAAATAAGTTATTTAATAAAAAGGTTGAGTTTATTGAAGAAATTCAGAGTACTGAAGATATTGTGGTTGAAGATGTGGATAAGGGTGAAGATTTGGATTCAGATTTAAGTTTTCAAGAATCAAATGATAGAAGGGAGGTGGGTTCTCACTAGGTTAAATTATTAACTTAATGAGAAATTATATGACTGTAGAAGTTAAACGTAAAAAAGGTGAATCCATAGAATCATTTATGCGTCGGTTTCAGCAACGTGTTGTGCAGAGTGGTGTTCAGTTTCGTGCTAAGCAGAATCAATTTCGTGAAAAGAAAGCTAGCAAGCGACAACTAAAAGAATCGGCCTTACGTCGTCAGACGGTACACTCTAAGCGGGAGTATTTACAGAAAGTAGGTAAACTACCATTAGAAGATAAGCGTGGTGGTAGAACAAATACTCGTAAGAAGAAATAAAATATAATTTTATTATGTCAGTAAAAGATAAGGTTAACGAAAATTTTAAGAACGCTATGCGTGCTAAAGATACGTTACGTTTGAATGTGCTTCGTCAGCTGATTTCAGCTGTAGGTAATGAAGAAATTGCTACAGGTAAGCGAGAAGAAGGATTGAGTGATGAAGGTTATCTTAAGGTAGTTAAACGTGAAGCACGTAAGCGACAGGATGCTATTGGACAGTTCGAGAAAGCTGGTAGAGTTGAGCTTGTGAATCAGGAGAATCAAGAATTAGAGATACTCCAGGCATATTTGCCAGCACAAATTTCTCGCGAAGAGGTAGAGAGGGTTGTTGGGGAGGTTGTTATTGAGTCTGGGGCTAATTCCCTAGGTCAATTTGGTCAAGTTATGAGCCAGGTAATGAAACGTATTGGTGATAGAACCGATGGTAATGTTGTTTCTGATTTGGTTAAGGAAGCTTTAAGTCACCTCAGTGAATGAAGTTATTTAGTTAGTTTATTTCTTTATAGTTTGACATATTTAGTTAATTGTGACTAAATAAAACTGTAATTGATTATTTAGATTTTATATTTGATTTTATGTCTCAGGATAATCTGATAAAATTAGAGTGTACCAAGTGTCATATTGTAAATTATTTTTCTAGAAAAAATAAAAAAACTCTTAAAGAGCGTCTTGAGCTCAATAAGTTTTGTAAAAAATGCAAGAAACACGAGATACACAAGGAAACCAAGTAGTTAGGTTTTGGTTTAATATTTAAAATTTTAGGAGTGGGATGATTTTTAAGTTCAAGAAAAAAGATCCAACTATTCCTTTTTTTACCAAAGAAGGAAGAAGAGGTAGTTCATTATACTGGACTATCTTAGTTGTGTTTATGATTTTAATCACTGTGTTGCTTTTTATTTTTTGGTTTGATGGGAGTCTAGAAAATATTAGTTTTAGGGAGATTGAAAAAAAAGAGTTTTTAGATGGGTTTAAAAAGAGATTTTATTATTTTGGAAGTAGTATAAAGAAAAAGAAAGACGATCTTGTGGAGTCAGGTGAAGGTTTGTTTGATCATCAAAAGATAGATAAATGGATTAGGTTTTCTGGTTTAAATCAGTTTGGTGATTCGTACGATTCTGTTTATGTAGGTGGCACACCACTTTTTAATGAGGTGACAGGTGAAACTAAAGATAGATATGAGTATATAATTGAAAACCACCCAGATAAGCCGTGGAGAAATTAAAGATTATATTTCAAATAGTAGGGTCATAAATTTTTTAATTACTTAAAGTTTTGTTAGAAATTATTTACATGCGGGTGTAGTGAAATGGCTATCACTAGGGTCTCCAAAACCCTTATTCTAGGTTCGAATCCTAGCACCCGTGCCATCATAAAATGTTATCGAGCATCCGAGAAGGCTCAAGATATAAAAATATCTACAGTTCTAGACCGAGATAGATTTGTAATAAAAAAACACGATTATTCGTGTTTTTTTGTATCAAGTATAAATGCGATCAAGAAATAATTTATTAGTAACCTGGTCTTTGAAGTTAAATATTAGATATAACGTAATTTGTTTTATCCATAGTTAGCTCCCCATTAATTTAATTTTTCGATCAGAGAGAATTAATCTACTTTTTAAGCAAGAAAGTAATTCTCTTTTCTCAATAATATTTCCATCAGTGAGGATGTATTTAGCATATTTTTTCATATCAGCTTCTTGGTCAAACTTTAGTTTTATTTCATCGAGCCCAAATACACCCTGTCTAAATTTATGGTATCGTGCCACCTCTTGTTGAAGCTTGTTTTTTATGCCAAGTTTGTCAAGATTGACATTGTCTACAAGTATCAGTATTTGTTTCACTAATTCTTCTTCGCGAATATATCCAGATGAGCATTTCCTGTCTCTAGATCTAGTACATCCATAATATGTGTATCTATTTTTACTGCCATTTTTAAGAAGTTTAAATTTTTCTTGAGCAGTTACTCCTGATCCGCATTTACCACAAACCATAAGTCTAGTGAAAGCAAACTCTTTACTGCGATATTGAAAATCGTGCAGTACCTTTATTTGATTTTGCACCCGATCAAATAGCTCTTTAGAAACAAGGGGAGTATGAACCCCTGTATACCAATTACCACTTTTAACAGGGTATTCAAAAACTCCGTAGTAGAATGTATTTTTTAATATAAGATAGATATTGCTGAGAGATAAATACTTTCCATTTTTTGTTTTAAAGTTAATCTCATCCTTTAGCCAATAAAAGAGTTTTCTACCGCTCCATTTTTCATTTGCAACCTTTTCAAACATTTGTTTGATGATAGGCGCTCTTTCGGGATCTGCCATCACGTGACATTTTCTGTCAGTTCGTTTTTCATTTAGATATCCTGTGGGGGCAACTCCAGGACGGAGACCCATTTCTGCGCGTGATCGCATACCACGTTTTACATTTAAACCTCGATTGTCATTTTCAAGTTTTGCTTGACTCCCTAGAATCATCAGTAGAAATTTTTCGTTAGGAGAGTTATTGAATGTTTGCCCGTAAGTCCTTATTTCAAGTAATTGTTCTTTGTCCATTAAGTCTACAACTGACCCAAGGTCTCCAGCGTTTCTGCTTAGCCTGTCAGGAGCCCATGTTAAAAGGCCATTTAATAATCCCTTACTTATATCTAGTATGATTTGGTTATAGACAGGTCTTGTACCTGATTCTTTAGCTGAGTGTGACTCTTTGCGTATTTCCACTACATTGAGTTTTTCTCGATCTGCCAGCTGAAGCATTTCTTTAATTTGAGAGTCTATTGATAGTGCTTGTTTTTCATCGCTTTCACTTGATTTACGTGCGTACAAGCAGTATCGGGTTTTAGACTTAGCTTCATCCATGATGTTATAGTGTTATGTTAACTACTAACTATGTTGATGACGCAACCCATCTAGGGAGTCCAGGACAGGTAGGATTGGTAAAGTGTTGGTAAGTTTTTATAGAAAACCTCCTCCTTCACAATACCCTATGATTTGAGTTAAGATACAAATGCATTTTAGTATTAAATGGTTGGGTTTATGAATAAGAAAAATATTATAATTTTAGTAGTATTGGCAATTATTATAGTTGGGGCTGTGGTTTTGAGTATGTTTCAAAAAAGCCAGGAAGTTGCTATTGAGCAACCTGACCAGTTAAAACAAAAACCAGAGGTGATGGTAAATGAAATAGATATTTCTAATTGGCAGAATTATCAGAATGATGATTTGGGATTCAAATTTAACTACCCGTCAAATTGGGGCATTGACCTAAAGGAATCTTTGCCGTCTGGTGGTCAATTGACATTAAAAGAAGATGTTTCTGAAATACAGAATATAACAGTAAGGGTACATAGTGATCCACAAGAAGAATTATTTGAACTTGGCACCCAAGCAACTTTAGGAGTATCAACTGCTTTTGGAGATTATTCTTGCGGGTTTAGTGTAAGAGGTAATTTTTTATTGTCTGATGGAGCAAGGATTGTTGTCTTTCCACACCAGCCTCCTTTATTTCAAATGACAGAGGAAAATTGTTACGAACTCTTTGAAAAGTTTGATAAAAACAGAATATTGCCAACGAGGTCTGGCAGCAGGGTGATCCTTTCTGAAAGTGAAATTCCTGATCAATACACTGAAAATTATATTTTTTTTAAGGCCATCGTAGATTCTTTCAAAAATTTATAAGATATGATTTGCCTTATGAATAAGAAAAATATTATAATTTTAGTAGTATTGGCAATTATTATAGTTGGGGCTGTGGTTTTGAGTGTGTCTCAAAAAAACCAGGAAGTTGCTATTGAGCAACCTGACCAGTCAAAACAAAAATCAGAGGTGATGGTAAATGAAATAGATATTTCTAATTGGCAGAATTATCAGAATGATGAATTTGGCTTTGAATTTAAATATCCTGGCAGGTGGGGGGCACTTACGGCAGAGGGAGACATAACTAAAGGTGCTAATAATGTTGAAAATCAAAGATTTATTTTTAGCAATAAAAGTGACGTTTCCAAGTTTAGACTAGCTTTGTCTATAAATGGAATAAGAATGGTTGAGAGTTTGCTTGATGGTCCAGAAAATCAACTTGCTGAACTTGCTAGAATATATCATAAAGAGGGTTCATATGAATGTAATGTTTACTTTGGTAAAACAGCTAAACTGAGTCAAGAAATATTTGTAACTTTATATGGTGAGGGTGTGCCATTGGATGAAATAGAATGTGATAACGCCATAGAGCTTGGTAATGACGGGAGTCGTTATTGGTTTGGATTAGGAGATGGTGCTATTTATATGACTAGAGATGAGCTTCCAGAAAGACTATACGAGGTATATGATGAACATCAAGCTGTAATGAATTCAATTAAATTAAAATAAACTGGGTATATAGCCCATTTGTTATTTACATTTAAATATACGAGGAGGGAAAATGATAAGAGCACCTTAATTTGAAAAAGTTGTTTTTTAATTGACTGAATTATAAATCAAACATAAAGGGATATAATCATGAAAAGATGGTTGATGTTAGTTGTTTTTATTGTATTTGGAGCGAATCAAGTCTTTGGGCAGTTGCCAAAATTTTTAACCTACCCTATGGAGCAAGATCCAATACCTGGGATTACAAGTGGCTGGTGGTATGATACTGATGAAGAAGATTCACATTCAGGTGTCGACTACGATCTTGATGAAGGATCAAAAGTAGCGGCCGCCGCAGGCGGTGTTATTGATGATATAATCAATCAAAATCAAAACTACTATGACCCTCAAATCGGAGAATGTAGTGGCGGTATGCCAGAAGACTGGTATGGGACATATGTCATCATTGACCATGGGAATGATTACAAAACTCTTTATGCCCACCTTCAATATGAGACTCCTGATCTATATATCGAGAAAGGGCAAAGAGTTGAAAGAGGACAAGTCATTGGTATAAGTGGAAATACTGGTTGTTCGTCTGGTGATCACTTACATTTTGAGATAAGAGGTCCTAATCATTCGGTGACAGGATTACATGACACAAACTATAATGGGATAAAATATGATCCATACGCGATTTATTCTGGAATAGTTGGCGACTATACGGTTGGTAATACTGGATCAAATCGGCTATGGACGACAAACCCGCCGTCACGTGCTCAGTATTTATCTCCGACTTACGCTCACTTTAATGGCAGACTTATCGGAATGAGGATTTAGGGTTTGAAATAAGACATCCAAATAACTGGCAAATTATGGAAAATTTGGATAGTGACTTCATTGCAATATTCGATTCTACTGTCACCCAAAAGGATAGAATCAAAAATGGGTTACCTTTAGAGGTGGTAATAAAATTAGATACAAGTACTACGGATTTGGGTAAATGGTTTGAAGATAAGTTTAATAACGGAGAAGAATCGTTTCGACTAACAAAAGAACAAATAGAAATTAATGGTATAAAAGGTATTATAATTGATAGCCCCGCTTCATTAACAGGACTAGAGAAGCTTACAGTGCTCATTACAGAAAAAGGAATTTATGCCCTGAATACAAGTTACGGATTTATTTGTGATCGTGTTATTGAAAGTTTTAAGATATTTAAGTTATAAGTTATTAATTTGTCGTTGATTGCTTTCTTTGGTTTTTATTTCACAGTAAAAACTAAGGAAAGTAATTAAGAATTACTTAAATCATAAAAGTTCATTAAAATTTAAGTTGAAGTATGATAAAGGAGGTGAAATAAATCCATATTTTAAATGATTAATTTATTTTTATTTGTTAACAACACAGATAATTAGTAGTATTGATTAAATTACAAAGTAAAGGAGATGTAAAAAATGAAACGATTAGTGGAAATAAGTAAGAATATTTGTTAGACTTAATAATATATGATTTTGATTAAAAGAAGGCTGATATATTTAATTTTCTTTTTAGTATTTTTGGTAGTAATACCAATTATAGTTCTTTATGCTGGGGGGTTGCGTTATAATTCAAGGCTTGGTAAATGGCAAAAAACTGGTGGTATTGTGGCTACTGTATACCCTAAAGAAGCTCAGGTGTATATAGATGGAAAACAAGTTGTGAAAGATACTCCGATAAGAGTAAATCAAATTTTACCGCGAGAGTATGATGTAGAAGTGAGTTTTAGTGGGTATAGAACATGGAAAAGACTGGTAAATGTTGTGGCTGGGGATACTTCTTTTTTAGGTGACGTGGAATTATTTAAAAAAAATTTTAATTTAAATTTTATTGAAAATCTTCCTAGTGGAATTGAAGTTAAAGAAGTCGTAGATACTAATGGAGTCGTATATTTGGGTAATACTTATGAAATAAATAGAGCTTCAAGTTCTAGTTTACTTTTACAAAAAAAAGGTGTTGATAAGGAGATTGTAACTTATTTACCTAAGAGTGATTATACTTTGTTCCTGGGTGAGGATAGGTGGTTGGAGGCTCATGATAAACAAAATAAGATACTGCATTTGTTGCATCTTAGCAGGCTAGGTGGAGAAATAAATAGAAGAATTTTACTTGCACCGGTAGACGGTTGGGAATGGTCAAAAGATAGAAGTAAACTGGCTTATTATAATAAATTAGAGTTATGGGTATTAGACGTAGAAACAGGTGCTCAAGAATTGGTAACACGTAGATCCTCTGGTATAGATGAAGTACTGTGGCATGAGAGAGGAAATTATTTGTTTTATGTGAGCGATGGAATGCTTAGAGTTTTAGAATCAGTAACATCTGAAACAGTACCTTATAATGCGGTACCTTATGATATTGAACTTATAGACTTACCAGATGTACGTGATATGGAGCGAGGAGAAACGCCTGGTATCATATATCTTGAGTTGAAAATAGGTAGTCAAGATGGGTGGTTTGAACTAGATTTACAATAGTAAGAAAGGGTTAATTACTAAAATATAGGATATTTTTATTCTAATTTAGAAAATTATTGGTTGATTTGTAGCTGATTACTCAAGTAATTCATAAATTTAGTGTATATTAACGAAGTATAATATATTATTTTTAACAAAAAATATGAATATGTAGTAGAATATACTTGGTGGTTGTTATCTGAATAAATTCTGTATTTTTAAATTACTTATATATGAATATTCTTATAGTAGAAGATGATGAAAAAATGGCTAAACTTTTGCAGGTAGGACTTAAGGATCAAGGAGTAGTGTCTGATCATGTTTTAAATGGTGAGGTGGCTATAGAAAGGCTTGGGGATCACGATTATGATGCTGTTGTTTTGGATATTATGTTACCAGGTAAGCTAGATGGGTTTGGGGTGTGTAAGGAGATTCGACAACGAAATATAGGGTTACCTGTTATTATGGTATCAGCCCGTGAGAGTATAGAGGATAGGGTGCATGGTTTGGATGTAGGGGCTGATGATTATTTACCTAAACCATTTTCATTAGCAGAATTTTTAGCTAGAATTAGAGCGTTAGTGCGTCGTGGTCGTTCACTTGATCAACCAACTTTACAGGCCATAGATCTTACGTTAGATCCAGCGCGGCATACGGTGGAACGTTCGGGTCAACAGATAAAGCTTTCGAAGAAAGAATTTAGATTACTTGAGTATTTAATGCGCAACAAGGATAAGGTTGTTACTCGAACCATGATTATAGAACATGTATGGGGGTATAAGATAAATTATACTAATAAACTGGTGGATGTTTATATTAATTATCTGAGAAAGAAAATTGATGAAGGGTTTCCGAGACCTTTATTAAAGACTGTTCGTGGGGTAGGGTACTCTATTAGAGGTTAGTAATACTACTGTCTTGGAAGATAAACTTTATATATTTTAAGAAATAGAATTCTAGGTTAGGTGGTTTATTTTGTAATTTTTGGGCTTGGAAATTAATAAAAATTATGTCATTTATTGTTGAGCAATTTAAAATTATAACTGGTTGGATTACTCCACGTAGTAAAGCTAAAGATATAATAGATGTATTGGAACAAGTTGCATGTGGAAATTTTGATTATATAGTAAAAGCCCCACAAGGACGTAATGATGAGCATGATCAAATTCTTAAGGGTTTAAAAATAACTTTATCTGAGCTAAAGAAACTTGACTCTCGTGGAAATACTCGACGTAAACAGCTTTTGGAAGCAAATGGTAAATTAAGAGAGCTTGATCAGCGTAAGAGAGAGTTTATGGAATTGGCTTCACATCAACTTAAGACTCCGTTAGCTTCTATGGAAATTGGTCTTGATTTGTTAGCTAAGAAAGCTAAAAACTGGAAATTAGAAGAATCTTTGATATTAAATGATGTAAGGGGGAGTTATGTACGTTTGAGTAAGTTAGTACGTTCACTTTTGGCGGCGGTGAGAATAGAAGATAAAGTTGAACTTGAGCCTAATTTTAAAAGAGTTAAGGTGCAGCAAATAATCGAGGTTTTGTTTACTGATTTTAAGCCTAATTTTGAGATTAAGGGTATAGAGTTTAAGGTTAATAATGAGGTAATTAGTTTGGTTATGAAAACTGACCCTGAATTTGTGATAGATATTTTACAAAATTTACTAGAAAATTCTTTACAGTACACAGATACTGGCGTGGTGTCTCTTGATGTGACTACACAAAATGGAAGGGTTGATTTTGTAGTGAGTGATACAGGGGTTGGAGTACCCACAAGTGATCAGACGTATGTTTTTGACAAATTGTATCGTGGAAGTAATGTTAAAGATAAAGCCGAGCATGGTACTGGGTTAGGACTTTATTATACGAGACAGTTAGTTAAAAAATTAAAAGGCAAGATAAGATTTGACTCAACCCCAAATGAGGGAACGGTATTTATGGTTAGTTTACCTATAAATTTGATTTAATAATTTGGTTTTTTGTTATTAATCTTGAAACTTAGTAGGATAAGAGAGGTTTGGTAATTGTGGTAAAAAACTAAGCTGTTAGTTAGATTATGTCTAAGAAAAATATTAGTAAGCCATACAATAATGAGTTAGTAGGTAAATTTGTGGGTATGGGTTTGCATCATCTAGTAAGAAGATATGGTGACGATAAGGTTATAAAATTTCCCGTAGGATTACCTTATAGGTTAAATTCAGGTTTATGGTGTAGAAATTTATGTCGAGATGGAGAAATAATGAAAAAATATCTATCTAGCTACTTGATGGATTTTGATGTTAGGTTTTTTAATGTTAATAAAAAACCAAGCTACGTGATTATAGAATCTTTTTGTGGGGGTAGAAATTTGCGTAAGTCTGATTTTAAAGATGGAGGGGTGCATAAACAATTTTCTAATATAATAAATTTAAATAATGAGATGAAGCGAAAAGAAAATATTTCTTTAGATTTTTTTGGTGTGAAAGGGCTTTTGTGGAAGGGAAGGCGTGAGGTGTGTAATATTATGTTTGATGAAAAAAAACGTAAATTGCGAATTATTGACGTTGCAGCCTTGCATTTTGGTAGAACTAAGGATAGGCAGATTATCGTTTCTTTTATAACGTTACTTGGGTTGAAACTACAAAAAGGATTATTGAAAAAATTTTTGGATACATAGTAAATAAGATTATAGAGTAGTTTTTTGTATAAAAGTGTCTTATTTTAGTATTATATTACATTTTAGTGTTATGGTTTGTTGTGAAATTGCTTATTTTTTGCTAGGTTTAGGGTATATATGAAAATAGATGATATACCAATTTGGAGAAACTTAAGTGAGCATAAAAAAATACGTTTTTTAGAGGCAGTGCCGGCAACTCTGGCTTTGGGGACATTATTTGGTTTATTTATTTTTTCTTTTATCAAGCCTTTGTGGGTGATATATTTTATAATTGTTTACTCATTTTTTTGGTTGATAAGAGTTTTTTATTTTGTGATGTATTTGATGGTGGCTTGGTATAAGCACAAGAAAGAAGTACAGATTGATTGGATGAAAAAAGTTAAAGAGTTGCCGAATTGGAGGAGAATACATCATGTGGTAATTGTACCAACATGGAAAGAGCCGTATGAAGTTGTGCGAGAGACTGCGACTTCATGCAGTCAGTCAAATTATCCTTTAGATAGAATTGTAGTATGTTTTGGCGGTGAAGAAAGAGCGGGAGAAGAGGTAAATAAAAAACTTCCACCTTTGGAGGAAGAGTTTAAGAATACATTTCGTAAGTTCATGACAATGATTCATGTGTTGCAGTCTGATGAACGACCAGTGAAGTCTGCTAATGCAAATTACATTGCTAAAGAGTTTAAAAAATGGGTTGATGAGGAAGGGATACCGTATGAAGATGTAATTGTATCTAATTTTGATAGTGACACGCAGGTTCACCCACAGTATTTTGCTAGACTTGCTTATGCTTATTTGACTCAACCAGAACCAACAAAGGCTAGCTATCAGCCAATGGTACTTTATAATAATAATATTTGGGAATCACCAAGCTTTACTCGGGTGGTGGCAAATGCAACAGCATTTTGGTTAATGACAGAATTGACGCGACCTGAGCAGTTTATGACATTTTCAAGTCATTCGATGTCTTTTAAGGCACTAGTAGAAGTTGGGTATTGGGATAATCAGGTGGTTACTGAAGATTCACGTATATTCTTGCAGTGTTTTATTCATTATGAAGGAGATTATCGTTTGGTCCCTATGTATGTACCAGTTTGTATGGATACGGTAGCCACGGATTCATTTTGGCAAACTATAGTAAATCAATATAAACAGTTGAGGCGATGGGGGTGGTCAGTAGAGCATCAGCCATATCTTTTTACAGAATTTTTTCGTAAACCAAGTAACATACCTTTGCAGATTAGACTTAGGTATATGTGGAAACTAGTTGAAGGGCAATATTCGTGGGCTACTGGGGCGGTGTTAATTCTTGTATTTGGTAGATTGCCTTTGTGGGTGGCTTCAGTGCAGCAAAACAATGATGTCTTGGTTCAGAATGCACCATTTGTATTAGAAAATATAATGTTAGTTGCGATGGTTGGGGTTGTAGCTTCGGCAGGGTTAAATATTTTACTCCTTCCAGCCAAGCCACCCGAACAACATTGGGTAAAATATGCAGCTATGGTGTTGCAATGGATTTTATTACCTATTACAATCATAGTTTTTGGTTCAGCACCAGCTCTTGATGCACAGATCAGGCTAATGAAGGGTGAGTTTTTAGGGTTTTGGAATACTGAAAAAGGAAGAAAGGATAAGAAAGAGTAGATGAAAATTTAAGTAGTTTAGTTGTTTAAAGTAATATTTTGGTTACCGCGCAAAAATTCTTGTGCGGTTATTATTTTTTTACCTGATAGTTGCAGGTTTTCTATAGAAAGACTTGAATTTTCACCACAAGCGATTGCTAGTTCATTGTTAAGAGTTTTAAATAGTGTACCGGGTGCAAGCTTCGTTTTGTTATTACTGATATGGGCTTTGTGTATTTTAATTGGATTATTTATATTAAAATTTAAGTTATTTTTTATCCCTTTTTCGATAACAGGAATAAAGTATGTATTTGGCCAAGGGTGATAAGCACGAGTCATGTGCTCAATATAACTAGCTGGTTTTGTCCAATCTATGAGTCCATTTTCTTTTTTAATAAGCTTAGTATATGTGGCTTTATTATGATCTTGTTCTTTTGGTTTGAGTGAGCCTTTTGTAAAATTAACGATAGTGTCAGGTAGTTCATTGGCTCCAATATGAAACAGTTGATTCCCTAGTGATTCGTAAGTTTCATCTCCTGTGAGTGTATATGGAGTTACTTTTAAAATAGGTCCGTGGTCCATTTTTTCATCTATTAACATAATGGAAACACCTGTCCTTAAATCACCGTTGAGAATAGTAGACTGAAGGGGGGAAGGACCTCGATATTTAGGTAGTAATGATGGATGAATATTAATAGACCCATATCGAGGAATATCTAGAAGTTTGGCTGGAAGAATTTTACCGTAAGCTACAATAATGAATATATCTGGAGCAAGTTTACTTATGTTATTAATTACCTCTAGAGATATTTTTTCTGGTTGTAAAATATTTAGATCATGACTTTTAGCTAGTGACTTGATGGGTGAAGGGGTTAAGGTCTTTTTACGACCAACTGGTTTATCATTTTGAGTGATAACTGTGACGATGTCAAAACGCTCGTCTTGGATTAATTTTGATAAGCTGGGTACTGCAAAGCTGGGTGTACCAAAAAAAATAATCTTTAACATAGATTTATGAAATGATAGGATAATTTGCGGACATTTCTTTGTTTTCAGTAAGATCTTTGGTTAAGTCAGTAAAAAGTATACCATCCATGTGATCCATTTCGTGTTGTATAACCCTAGCTAGTAGTCCATCTGTTTTTAAAGTAGTTGACTGTCCCGAGCGATTGAGGTATTTTATAGTAATATTTTCTGGACGCTTAACGGGGCCATAAATTCCTGGGATAGAAAGACATCCTTCTTCCATAATATTTTTTTTGAAAGATTTTTTCTGGAAGATTGGGTTTATAATTGGATAGCCTTTTTTCTCTCTATTTGGATTGGATTTGTTTTCTCTGAATTCATCAAGACCAATACCTTCTATAATTTGTTTATCTATAACTGTAACACGTATTAGGTTACCTACTTGAGCGCCTGCCAACCCAATACCCTCAGCGTTGAGCATTGTTTCGATCATGTCATCAAGATACTTTTGAAATTCATCTGAAGTTAAGTGTTCGTTTGAAATAGGTTTAGAAGTATCTCTGAGGACATTATTGGGGGTTAAATATATAGGTAATATCATGAGATAATTATAGCAGCTTTTTAAAATCCTATCAACGCATATTAAACTGTTTTTAGGTATCTGGTTTTGAACTTTAAGACTAGTGTTGTTGCTATGATAATGAATACAATATTTATCATGGTGTTTCTGCCACTGATTATATTATTAGCGAAATAGAAAGTAGGTATACCGTAGACAAAATGAGACGGAACGGAGCTTAGTAAAAAATTAGAGAATTTGATTTTTAAGAGACTAGTACCATAGTATGCTATTTCAACTACAGTACCACCAAATAATCGTAACATGAAGACGGATTCTATTTCTTTATGTTTTTTTATTTTAATGTTTTTGAGCTTAGCAATGAGATTTTTGTCAAATATTTTTTCAAGAAAAGTAAAGCCGTATTTTTTACCAAGATAAAATACGATGAATAAGCCAATCATGCTTCCAGTAAAATCGGCAATGTAGGCTGGGGCCCAATCTATGATAGGAATGGATCCCAAAGTGAATACACTCCCTGGTATGGGTGGTTAAACAATCGCAACTACTTTAACAATGATAAGTAACAGAGGTAAAGGAGTGAATTTTGCTGGGCCCACGAATTAAGGATTTCAAAGTAAGGTGCATTTATAAATCATAAATAAACAGCTACTGATACGATAAATGCTCCTGTAAGGACGAAAATGTGTTTGTAAGATTTGATTTTCATTTAACTTGCTTATAGTAGGGTTTCGGGATCACGATCAAAAACCCAACCATGGGGTACAAGTTCATTTAATTTAGTAGATATTTTAGAATTATCTTGTGGATGATATTTGATGATTAAATTGAATTGTAATTTACCATGTGTAATACGTTCGAAAACAGGAAATGGTTTAATGATTTCAAGATTTTCAATTTTTGTTTCGTCATTATTGAGTAAGTGTTTACGTAGGCGATGGTAAATGTGCATTGCTTCACCAACAGCTTTTTTTTCGTCTTTATGTTTATAAATTAGTTTGATGATTTTTTTATATGGTGGATAGTTTAGGGCTTTACGTAGGCTTAATTCTTCTTTATAGAATACTTCTGAATTGTTTTGTGTGATAGCTTGTATAATATGTGACTTTGGATTGTATGTTTGAAGAAATATTTGAGAATTTTTTGCTGAAAAAATAATTTTATTTAGGAGTTGGTATTGGCGCTCTGATGTACGAAAATCAGGACGGTAAAAACCCACATCAGCATTTATAATTCCTATTATATGAATATGGCTCAAGAGAATCCTGGTAAGTGCAAATTCTGTACCAATTATAATTTTGAAATCTGAGGTTTCAAAATTATATTTGGCTGTATCATTGTCTTTGTCAATTCTTAGTATTTTGGTTTTTGGAAAAATTTGTTTTATTTCACGTTCAAGTTTTTGAGTACCTCTACCAGATAACTTGAGGGAGTCTTTGGAACACTTAGGACAAAGAGGTGGTAAATCTTCTTTGTGACGACAGTGATGACAGATGAGGTAATTTCCTGTACTGTGATACACCTTAGGTAAGTGGCATTCTGGACATTTGATGAAAAAGCCACACTCTTGACAGTTAATAGAAGTGGCGTCACCTTTTCGATTAAGGAAAAGGAAAATTTGTTTATTTTCGCTGATAGCTATTTTAATTGCATCTTGTAGTTGTGAACTAAGACTTGAATAATTTTCATTTTCTCTTTCTTGTTTTAAATCGATGAGCTTAAGATTGTTTTGAATTAATTTTTTATTTTTTTTATTATCTTGAGTTGGTTGGTTTAGGGTTGGTTTGGAATAGTTAATGGTGGAGTATACTTCTAAGCTTGGTGAGGTTGAATAGTAAACAAGTTTTGCTTTGTGAATTTGAGCTAATTTTTCTGCTACTTCTCTTGCATGAAATCTAGGTGTTTGTTCTGACTTATAAGAATCATTGAAATCATTGGTCATGATAATTAAGTCAAGATTAATAAAAGGTGCAAAAAGTACAGAACGAGTTCCTACTATAAAATTTGTTTCTCCTTGAAGAACAGATAACCAGTCCTTAAGAAATACTTTTTTAGATAGTGTCTTACGCCAATGTATCGCTGATGACTGGTCAGCTAATTCTTTGACTTGTTCGTGTTCTGGGACTAAGTAAAGAATTTGTTTATTTTTTATATCTACTTTTTGGATAAGTTCTTTGATGATTTCTGAATTATCTGTCCATAAGGTATTTGATTGGGTTCGTTGGTTTGAGGTTTTTAATTTGATGTTTAATTCAGGGATTTTTATAGGTAGGCCTTTTATGAAACTGAGCATGGCAGTTGGGAGTGATACGAAATTGGATTGTGAAATAAATTCAACTAATCTAAGTTGGTTTATAGTAATGAAAGGGAATGGGGTAATAATATGGGAAAGAGTTTTGATAAGTTTTATTTTATTCCCTTGTTGATTGGCACCTATTATGACGGCGTTTATATCCTTATTTTTAAATGGTACCTTTACTACTTGACGTATTTTAATCTCATTTTCTAAACTTGGTGGTACAAAATATGTGAAAATAGAGGTTAGTCCTCGTGGAAGGCGTTTAATTGGGATTACATTAATAGTCATGGGTATATTATAACATCATAATGATAAAGGTTTACTTTTGGTGTAAAATAGCTATAATTAGTGTAGTAAATTTAGAAAATTAATCTATGCAAAAATTAACTTCACAACAGGAAGATTTTCCAAAATGGTATCAAGAAATAGTAGAAAAAGCTGAACTTGCTGAGCATTCTCCTGTTCGAGGGGCTATGACTATTAGGCCATACGGTTATTCTTTATGGGAGAATATGGTTAAAGTTTTAGATGCAATGATAAAGGAGGCTGGAGTAAAAAATGCATATTTCCCCCTTTTTGTACCTAAAAGTTTTATTGAAAAAGAGGCAGATCACGTAGAGGGTTTTGCTCCAGAAATAGCTTGGGTTACAAAGGGTGGGGGTAAGGACTTGGAAGAACCATTGGCTGTACGACCTACATCAGAGACAGTTATAGGTGAAGCATTCTCTAGGTGGATTCAGTCTTATAGAGATTTACCGATGAAAATAAATCAATGGGCAAATGTTGTTCGATGGGAATTAAGACCTAGACTTTTTATGCGAACCACGGAATTTCTTTGGCAAGAGGGTCATACAGCACACTCATCTAAGGCAGATGCATGGGATGAGGCAGAACGAGCGCTTGAAATGTATAAAAAGTTTATGCATGAGTATATGGCTATATATGTGACAGATGGACGTAAGTCAGAGTCAGAGCGTTTTGCTGGGGCTGAAGAAACTTTGACGGTTGAAGCTTTAATGAAAGATGGAAAAGCTCTTCAGCTTGGAACATCTCATTACTTAGGACAGAACTTTTCTAAAGCTTTTGGTATTGATTACTTAAATGAAAAAGATGAAAGACTCTTAGCTCACACAACAAGTTGGGGGATATCTACAAGAACTATTGGAGGGCTTATTATGGCACATGGAGATGATAGGGGGCTTATTATACCACCGCGTATTGCTCCAATTCAAGTAGTGATTGTTCCTATTCTGGGGGGTGAAAAAGTTTCTCAAGAATTTAAATTATTTATAGATAAAGTCGAAGATGAGTTATCTGATTTACGTACTTATATTGATTGGGATGACCAGAAAAGTCCTGGTTGGAAGTTTAGTGAGTGGGAAATGAAAGGAGTACCTTTAAGAGTTGAGGTGGGTGCAAAAGAAGTTAACTCTCAAGTACTAACAACTGTGTGTCGAGATGGTGGTAAAAAAGAGTCTGTTCAGTTTAGTGATATTCGAGAATTTGTTGATAAAATTTTAGAAGATATGCACAACAATCTGTTGCAATTGCATAAGGAGTTTACTTTGAATAACATAAATCAAGTGTCTAACTACGATGAGTTTAAGTCTGTTTTGGGAGCGAAAGGTGGGTTTATTAGTGGAGCATGGTGTGGAGGCAGAGGATGTGAAGATAAGGTGAAAGAAGATACGTCGGCTACTATTAGGGTGGTTCCCTTTGAACAGAAAGAAATTGGAAATTGTGTTGTATGTGAGAAAAAGGGAATTAAATATGTTTTATGGGCGAAAGCTTACTAATGTAGAGTATGTTTAATAAATTACTTGGAAAATTTAGTAAGGATATGGCGGTTGATCTTGGAACCACTAATACTATTGTTTATATTAAGGATAAGGGTATTGTGATAAATGAGCCATCTGTGGTGGCTGTGAATACTCGAAATGATTCAATTTTGGCGGTGGGTGAAGAAGCTAGGAAAATGATCGGTAAGACACCTCCTCATATCATAGCTAGTCAGCCATTGTCGGGTGGGGTTATTTCTGATTTTGAAGTGGCGGAGAAGATGTTAAAGTATTTTATAGATCGTGTACATCAGGAAACTTTTTCGATAGTACCCAGACCTAGGTTGGCAATAGGTATACCACTTCATGTAACAGAAGTAGAGCGTAAAGCTGTGGAGGATGTTGCGTTGAGTGCGGGTGCATCTGAAGTCATTTTAATAGAAGAGCCGATGGCAGCTGCAATTGGAGCAAGGTTATCGGTTCAAGAAGCAAGGGCTAGTATGGTTATAGATATTGGAGGAGGTACAACTCAGGTGGCAGTAATATCTTTGTCTGGAGTAGTAAATTCTAAGTCAATAAAGATTGCCGGTGAGTCTTTTAATAAGGCTATTGTAGCTTTTGCTAGAGATAAATATAACTTACTTCTTGGTGATGCAAGTGCTGAGGAAATTAAGATTAGGGTTGGTTCGGCAATACAACAACAAAATATTTTAGAAACTTCTATGCGTGGAAGAGATTTGGTGTCAGGATTACCTAGAGAAGAAATTATTTCTGATGTTCATGTGCGAGAAGCTTTGATGCGTACTGTAAGGCAAATTGTAGAAACTGTAACAACCGTAATAGAGGACACACCCCCAGAGCTTGTTTCAGAAATATATCAAAATGGTATTACCATGACGGGTGGTGGATCATTACTTAGAGGACTTAATACTTTGATAGAAGAAGAAACAGGTGTGTCTGTGGTGGTTGCTGATGATCCATTGACAGCTGGGGTTCGTGGGGCTGGAATTGTACTTGAAGATCAAAATAATTTGCGTGATGTTATTTTGCCTAGTACCTAAAAAGTTAGTTGAAAAGTGTAAGTATGAGTTAATTCAGACTTAAAATAAAGGTCTGGATTAATTGTTTCAAGAGGTGACTTGTATGATAAAAATAAAGATTAAAAATATTATTACAGTATTGGTGATTGTATTTGTATTGATACTAATTAATGTTTTTGGAATATTTAAATCACTAGAAGATACAGTTAGCTTGGCAAGCATTAGTGTAATGCGTCCTTTTTATGTATTTGGGTTCAATATATCTCAAGGTTGGCAACGTTTAATGGGTAGTGATGAATTATCTCAAGAAGTATCTAATTTACGGAGTCAGTTAGCGTCTATTCAATTTGATTTGGTAGAGATGAGGGTTTTACAGGGTGAGAATGAAAATCTTCGTGCGTTGGTAGGTTATAGAAAGCAGGTAAATGATGGCTTAGTTTCTGCTAGGTTAATAGCTCAACGTGATTTGAATAGACAAATTATAATGATTTTAGATAAAGGATTGAGTGCGGGTCTTGCGTCACATGATATGGTAGTTGATGAGTATGGTAGGGTGTTGGGACGCTTATCAGAGGTTAAGGAGGAAATTAGTTTTTTGCAACTTTTAACTGATCCTGAGTTTGAGATGGCAGCTCAATTGTCAGGTGAGGGTACAGTGGGCACTATTTCAGGTGATTTATCTATTGGTCTAAGATTAAACTTGATACCGATTGAGTCCCTTCTTAAGTTGGGAGATATTGTGGTAAGTAAACAAATACCATATGCACCTATTGGGATAGTGCGTGAGATTAATTTGGGTGACGGTGAATTGTTTAAGAGTGCACATTTGGAGCCTTTGGTTCAGGTAGATAAGGTTATTTATGTCTCAGTGATATCTGGTCAGAAATAAATTTATGAAAAGGTTATTTATAAATTTGTTATTTTTAGGGATTCTTATTATTTCTTTGATATGGCAGGTGACTATAGCTCCTGTTTGGGGGTTGGTATTTTTTAATTTTGTAATATTATTTGGTTTGGTGTTGAGTCGTATTAGTATATCTTATCTTATTTGGTGGGTTATATTAGCTGGTTTATGGCTTGACTTGATGACACCTGGAATTGCTGGTATTTATTTAACTTCTCTTGTGGTTGCTTTGATTATATGGCCTTATGTGTTCGGCTTAATAAGTGATGAAGTATCTAGTGGACATTTAGTTTTGAAAATTTTTGGGATAGTGGTGATTTACGAATTGATGATAAGGGTTTTAGCTTCTTTATCTAAAAATAGTTTTTTTAGGTTAGATTTAGATTTATTAATATTAATTTTATTTGAAATTTTTACAGTTAGTGTTGTGTATTTAATTTTGAGTATGAGCTTATTTAAACAATCAGTATCTAGTCATAGGTTTGAAATAAGAAAGTAGAGATATGAACTTTAAAGTTAAGAATCCCTTCTCTATACGAGCTAAAAGTTTATCTCGTTATAGAGTTAAGGGGTTTGGAAACCGTGAACATGAAGGTGCTTCAGTTGGACTTATGGGGCATGGTGATCAGTTAAGTTTACCAATGAGGAATATTTATACCTATATATTATATACAATATTTGGGGTGGTGGTTTTTTTGTTGATTAGTAGGGTTGTACAACTTCAAGTATTAGAGGGTAATATTTATGGAATTTTAGCGGAAGGAAATAGAGTAAAAATTGAAAGAACCTTGGCACCAAGAGGGATTATATATGATAGATTTTTAAATCCACTTCTTGATAATGAGCCTGTTTTTTCATTAAAAATTGTACATGAAAATATTCCACAGAATGAGGGTGAGCGTAATTTGATAGCTGGACGTGTTAATAGTTTAATAGTTGAAAATTCTAACTTATTTGGAGAAGACTTAAAAAAAATTACTGAAAATATAAATAAAATTTATGGTGGGGGTGATGATGTGTTAATGGTTGAAACTGTAATACCAGAGCTTAATCATGAAGCGGCAATCGCTTTTCAGCTTGAAAATAATTTGCCTGGTGTTTTGCTAGAGCAAGGAATAAAACGAACATATTTATATCCAGAATCTTTAAGTCACATAACTGGATATCTAGGTAAAATAAGTGATGATGAATGGGTAGGTTTGAGAGGACGTGGGTATTACTTTGGAGACTTGGTTGGGCGAAGTGGTATTGAGAGGCAGTTTGAAGATGATTTGCGTGGAATTGATCGTCAAGTAAGTGTAGAGATAAATAATTTAGGTGAAGAGCAGCGTATTATATCTGAGCGATCTTTGGAGGCTGGTACTGATTTAATTTTAACTATAGATTTAGACCTTCAGATAAAGTTGTATGAAACTTTGGATGAGTATGCAAAGCAGACTAGTAGTAAGGGGGCGGCTGTTGCCATGAACCCTAAGACAGGAGAAATCCTAGCTCTTGTGAGTGTACCTGGGTTTGATGCTAATGCCTTTAATTCTCAAGACAATGAAGCTATCTCTAGAATTTTATTAGATGGTAGACAACCTCTTTTTAACAGAGCAGTGAGTGGAGAATATCCACCAGGATCTACTTTTAAACCAATTGTTGCTTCGGCTGCTTTAGAGAATGGATTAATAACTCCGCAAACTAGGTTTTGGAGTAATGGAGGTTTGCTGTTAAGTGATTGGTTTTTTCCTGATTGGAAGGCTGGTGGTCATGGTAATGTAAACTTAAATCAGGCGATGGCAGAGTCGGTAAATACTTATTTCTATTATATTAGTGGAGGTTTTGAGGATTTTACAGGTTTGGGTGTAGCTAAGATTAATCAACATGCAAAGTTATATGGTCTTGGGCAAAAATTAGGTATAGAACTTGGTGGTGAGGAGTCTGGATTCCTGCCGAGCAAGGAGTGGAAACAGGAAATCAAGGGCGAGTCTTGGTATGTAGGGGATACTTATCATTTAGGTATTGGTCAGGGAGATATCCTCGTTACTCCATTACAGTTGGTGAATGCAACTACAGTACTAGCTAATGGTGGTAGTTTGTTACAGCCACGTTTAGTAAAGGCTAAAAGGGTGGGTGGTGAGAGTCAGGAGATTAGACAGACAAGCTCTAGGGTGGTGGCTTCAGAATTTATAAGTAGTGAGACTATGAATGCTCTAAGAAGATCTTTGCGTGAAACTGTCCTAAGTGGTTCAGCTGTTTCTTTACGGTTGTTACCTGTAACTTCAGCAGGTAAAACTGGTACAGCGCAGGTTGGTGGCACACAAGAGCCTCATGGGTGGTTTGCTGGATGGGCTCCGTATAAACAACCAGAAATTGTATTGGTGGTATTAATAGAAAATGGGATGGGGGGAAATATTTCTGCGTTGCCAGTATTTCGTGAGGTGATGCAATGGTATTTTATGAGGAATTTTTAAATGTTTAAAATAGTGATTATTTTTTGATTGATTAGGACTAATAGAGTTGACATTTGGAGTAGTTTGTCATATACTTCGTTTTGTATTTTATTGTTGGTGTATTAATTTTAGTGTTTTTGTTTTTAATTTATTTAAGTTGTTGTGTATAAGCTTTATTTAAAATAAGTATGATTTCAAAGAAACAAACATATATTACTAAAGATGGACTAAAGAATCTCAAAGCTGAATTAGAGAATCTTAAGTTAATTAAACGTTTAGAAATAGCGGGACGAATTTCTTCAGCTAAAGAGTTAGGAGATCTTTCTGAAAATGCTGAGTATACTGAAGCTAAAAGAGATCAAGAATTTTGTGAGGGGAGGATTATGGAGTTGGAATCGGTTATACGGAATATAGTGATTATTGAAGAAGAGGTTTCTCATAAAAAAGACGTAGTATCAATAGGATCTAAAATTAAAATTATAGAAGTTGATGGGGTTGGTAGTAAAGATGAGCGTGAGTTTCATATTGTAGGTTCACAAGAAGCAGATCCGGTTAATGGTAAAATATCTAATGAGTCCCCAATAGGTATGGCTTTGCTTGGAGTAAAGGTAGGTGAGGTGATAGAGATTGATTTACCAAAGGGTGTCTTGAAGTGTAAGGTAATAGAAGTAGAGTAGTTTTAATATATTCCTTTAAAAAATATAATATAATACTTATAAATTCTTGTAAGCTAAAGTATCTACTATGAGTTTATGAGATTACTAAAATTTGTTATAAATTTAATTTTATAAAAGGTTATCTGTTATTTTCATAAAAAGATAACAATAAATCAGACTAATTACGAGGTTTTTAATTTTGGATACTGTGGTTGTAATATCCTATGATAACAATAGTAAGATTAGCTGGGTTTATGGAAAAGGGTTAGTTGATGTTTGTAGAACTGCTGTGTCAAATTATCCAACCTTTTTTTTGGTATAGAAACTCTTGATGAGTTTAGTGGGTGTTAGATTTGACATATATAGAGGACGTTAACTGTATGTTAACTTTTAGAAAATCTTAAAATCAAGTATAATTAAAATGTTTACTTTTAAATTTGTACTTTTATTTTAGTGTTATTAATAGTTACTAATCCTTAAGGTATGTCTTGGTTGCTCATCGCTATTGTTGCATATTTTTTTCTGGCACTTGTAAATATAGGGGACAAGCTTTTTCTGGGTAATTTTGTTCCTAATTATAAAGTTTATACGGCTATTGTTGGGTTTCTTGGGCTTATTGTTTTTTTGGTATCTCCTTGGTTTCTTGTTTGGCCTGGGGGATTTGTTTTTATAATTAGTCTTATTTCAGGCAGCTTATTTCTCGTGGCTTTGTTGGCATTTTTTTATTCGTTACAAGCAGGTGAACCATCGCGTGTAATCCCATTTATTGGTGGGTTGGTACCTATTTTTTCGTTAGTTTTTGCTTTTGTTTTTTTGGGAAGTACATTTACCATTACTCAAGTTTATGCTTTTATTCTCCTTATTTTTGGCTCTACCCTTATAGTCAGATTACCGCATCGTACTCATTGGTGGAATAAAATCTGGGAAAGTATTCATCCGCCTCATCATACGAAGGAGATGGTTGTGGTAGTCAGTGCTGCTGTATTATTTGCTATATCATTTGTCAGTTCTAAATATGTGTTTCAGCAGGTAGGGTTTACTAATGGTTTTATTTGGATGCGATTTGGGGGACTTATTGTAGCATTATGGTTGATTGCATATAAGGATACTCGTCAATCATTAATTAATACATTGGGTCGTATTAAGTCCAAAAAAGGTATACTATTTATAGCTAATCAAGGGTTGGGGGCTATTGGGTTTTTTCTTCAAAGTTTGGCAGTGTCGCTTGGTTCGGTGGCTATAGTTAATGCATTGCAGGGGGTGCAATATGTTTTCGTGATATTTTTAGCAGTTTTGGTATCTCTTAAGTTTCCCAAATTATCAGGCGAAGAAAAGATTGATTTTAAGATTATTATAGAAAAAGTTATAGCTGTCCTTATTGTTGGTGCTGGGTTGGTAGTTTTAGCATTTAATTAAATATGTCAAATTCACACCACCATCATACTCATAAGTTTCCCAAGGGTTTTCTTTGGGGTACAGCTACATCTTCACATCAGGTTGAGGGTAACAACCATCTTAATGATTGGTGGCGGTCTGAAGAAGAGGGTAAGCTTAGGCATAAGTCAGGGCGTGGTATAGGTCATTTTCATAAATACAAGGAAGATTTTGATTTAGCTAAGAAGATGAATACAAACGCTCATCGTCTATCGATAGAATGGTCTAGAATAGAGCCAAAATGTGGTGAATGGAGTGAAGACGCAATTGAGCATTATCGTAAGGTTCTTGCATCTCTTAAGAAACGAAACATACGTGTTATGTTGACCTTGCATCATTTTACATTACCTCAATGGTTTGCTGATAAAGGTGGGTTTGAAAAAAGAAAAAATATAAAATATTTCTCTCGCTATGTTAAATTTATTACCGAGGAGGTGGGTGAGTATGTAGATATATGGATTACTATTAATGAGCCAGGGGTTTATATTTATCAGAGTTATATGAGAGGGGGAGAAGACGATCAATGGCCACCTTTTAAGAAAAGTACCATAACAAGCTTGAGGGTTTATTGGAATCTAGTTATAGCTCATCGTAAGACTTATCATATTATTCATTCAGTTTGTGATGATAATAAGTGTTCTAGTCAGGTTGGTATATCACAAAATGTCCTTTCTTTTGCTACTTATCGTAAACATGGATTAATAGATAACTTAGTTGTTTGGTTGGCTGTAAACTTTGCTAATCATGGATTTTATTATTTGAGTGGTAAGAAAAAAACCCATGACTTTCTAGGATTAAATTACTATTTCAGAGTTAGCCTCAAGCGTACACGTGGCTCACTGCATGTGATCCAGGATGATATTTCTGGTCAAGGAAGAGAAACTTCGGATATTGGTTGGGAGATATATCCACGTGGTCTTTTTGATGTGCTTATGGATTTTCGTGACTATAAATTACCTATCTATATTACTGAAAATGGTATTGCTACAAGTAATGATGATCGTCGGCAGAGATTTATAGTTGCCCATCTTAACGAGGTTTATCATGCTATTAAAGGCGGTACTGATATTAGGGGTTATTTTCACTGGTCGCTCTTGGATAATTTTGAATGGCATTTAGGTTATGCACCAAAGTTTGGTTTGATAGGTGTGAATAGATCTACTTTAAAGCGAACCCTTAAGTTTTCAGGTAAACTTTATGGGGAAATTGCGAAAGAAAACGGTTTGATTCATAAGATGATGCGCTACTTAGGTCACGAAACTAAGTTATAGTTGTTCATTAGCATAATTTTAGGAGCTTGTACAGAACAGCATGAATAATTTATGCTGTAGCTATACCAAGCAGATTGATTAAAAACTCTAAATTAACTAATAGACAGATAGGTAGATTGATAGACCTATTCATTCTTGAAGTCTC
>Ga0316190_10000052_pt1 | contig 61251 bp, 53 predicted proteins | sample Eddworburrow2_MG_FD_204929 | JGI IMG/M metagenome (GOLD analysis project Ga0316190, IMG submission 204929) | Coastal sediment microbial communities from Maine, United States - Eddy worm burrow 2 | ecosystem: Environmental > Aquatic > Marine > Coastal > Sediment | place: USA: Maine | collected...
AAAGAAAAAATCTGATCATTTGATTTTGGCTTTTACTCAAAATCGAATATCTCACTTTTACAGATTCGTTGTGAATTTTTTTTAGGGTCACGGTAAGAAATAATTCCACACGATTGCGCCGGATTATAGTTTGTCTACAAGGCACATCCACCTGCGCATATCGGGATACGTGTGGGTGGATGTAACGCAGTAGACGGGCCATAAGACAAGCAAGAGGTGGAATTATTTTTTGCCGGGGCCCTTATATAACACCCATTAGAGGTCATCCTCGATGAATATTCCAAAATCTTTCTCCAGCTGGTAGACAGCATCCGCTGAATCTGTGAACGCCACAGTGTCTTCAAGGGTAATCTGCTTACTGAAGTCGAGGTCGTTCTCATAATACATATCTGCCAACTGCCTGGATAAGTTTCTATTTTCAAATACGATCGCCGATTCACTGTTGAGCGTCCTGCTGCGCGGATCCATGTTGTAGGAGCCGACAATTGAGACCCGGCGATCGAAAACGGCATACTTTGCATGCATGGTCCCCTCGGTCTGCTCGGTTGCATTGGTCCGACGACCCTGCCATTCCCAGATTTGCACGCCCCCTCCATCACATGACTGGACCACCGTCTCATCATTCACGGCCAATATATCATCATAGAAATCGCGCCCCACGATGGTCAGCATGGGCAGATCGTTGGTTTCGGGACTATTGGTCAATATGATGACCTTCACGCACCTGCGCACAGCATCCTTTACGGTCTCGACAAACGTTGCCGAAGCAACGAAATAGGCATTACCGATTAAAATTTCTTTTTTCGCTGCCTTTATCGATTTCAGGTAGGCCTGTTCGATATACGTTTCGCCAAACCGGGGACGATTTTGAAAAAAGCGGCACTTTGCCGCTTCATATTTCAGCTCAAGTTTCTTATCGGCTAATTCGCGGACATTTTTTTTCAACCGTTCATCGGTCACGTGCCTCATATCCATTTTTCCGGTCTTTTCGAACACATAGCGGGTCGCCCCCCAGTAGATGTTCGTGTTCAAAATGCCGCGGCTTTCTTTGACTTTCAGGAAATACTCGAAATTGCGGTCAAATGACGCCACCATGTCTTTGATGACATCGCCTTTAACGATTACATCCTGATCCCGCCAATAGCGACTTGGGTTTTGTGGATCGATGCGGAAATATTCGTTGGCAATATTCAGCCCGCCGACGACAGCCACGCCGTGATTGGTTTCTCCATCGATGATCCACATCTTTTCATGATATCGCTTGTTCGGATCGGTTGTTTTGTCCGCAGCGTCATGGCTCGTCACGGGTAACTCGTTTAGCCACTGAAGATAAAAGGTTTCGTAGCCTTCCACTTCGATGCCGTTTTGTTTCAGATCGAAATACATCCACTGCGTCTGCGGACCCGGATTTGACATGGCATCGACAATGACCCTCACATCGAGGCCCAATGCTTTTTTTGCCTTCAAGAGTTCAGCGATATACAAACCGGACTCGTCTCCCGTAAAAACCAAGGCCTGGATGCGAATGGAGGTGTCGGCTTTCTCGAGTGTCTGGATGCGGGCGGCAAAGGAATCGTCACCATTAGGCAAAACGGCGATGCGGCAGCCTTCAGCCGAATGCGTATCGAACAAGCCGCTGACACCGATTTCCTTATAGGGGCTGCCGATAAATTCCTGGTTTGGACCAAACGGTGAGCCCTGTATCGCCGAAGCCGGCACCTTGCTGCTAGGTGGCGCACCCCCTTCTCCAGCCTTGTTTCCACTCGATCGGGTGGACGCGCAGGATAGAATAAGGATGAGGGCTATCGTCAGTAAAAATCGAAGTATATTTTCTCTCATGGCTATACCGCTGCAGGGTTTATCGGCAATAGAGTCCGATGCACTCTCGATGCGGCTCCTGATAAGATGATCATGGATACTATCTGCGGTTCAGATCCTCCTCGAGAAACCTGACGAGAGCTTCCGCCAGGACTTCCCGCGGGAAAGCGTTTTTGTCGACGAAATGCGAAGCGATGAAAGGGTGATTTCTGTTGATTGGAATGGCCACGGCCCAGTGATCTGCGTTCACGTAGCCCAAAAGAACGCTGCCTGGAATCAGCTGATCGTAAAAAATCATCTGGCTGTCGTTGCGAGAATCGACTTGGCTCAACTTATCGTAACTCTATTTCAATATTGATCTGACTATAAAAAAAACATTAATCCGACAAGAAATATTCAATTGTGGAAACCACCCTGACCTTTTTTATGTACGGTGTATTGTTGTCCCTGTTGCCAATTGAAAATTGTCCCTGGCTGGCTTTTTTAATTTTCCCCAATGTACTGTTTGAATCCCTGGCGAATTTATCGGCCACTTCTCTTGCATTCTTGGTTGCCTCTTCGACCATCTCAGGTTTTAATTCGTTGAGTTTTGTAAAAACAAATTCTGTTTGGGCTTGATACCCTTGAAGGGCAAAAGCAATACCTTGTTTTCCGAGTTCAACCAGCTTATTCATCGCTTCCCTTACTTTATCCACATTTTCCGAATAAACAGTAATGGTTGAATTTCCCGAATATCTGAATTTGAAGGTATCGGAACCACTGTATCCTGCAGCTTGTTTGTCCAAGACACCCGGGGGAGAGACAGAGATTTCATCTTTTTTGAACCCCATATTTGCTAAAAAATCGACGATGAGTGTATTCTTCTGTTGAATACTTGAAAACAAGTCATTCAAGTCATTTCCGGCTTCTTGAAATGTAATCGGCCAAATTGCGATATCGGCAGGGACCTCACGCTCAGATAGCCCTTTGACCGTCACCGTTCTGTCCAAAGATTTTATATGAATGATACCCTTGGAAATTTGGTAGCCGAGGGCGATGAGTCCTAAACAAACAAAACCCCCTAATAAAATGGCATTTAAAACAGGTTTATCATTCATAGTGTTACTCTCCGCCTTGTCAAATCTGGTTAAGATTTTGGCAATGTAATTTTCGCAACCAGGCTATTGCATTAAACCGGCTTCCCTATAATATTTCAAGGCCCCGGGATGAAGCGGTGCCGAAAGGCCTTCGAGCATGCCTTCTTTAGTCAAACCCGCATATGCCGGATGCTGTCTCTTAAAATAATCGAAGTTGTCAAACAGTTCTTTTGTGATCACGTAAACAATATAATCCGGCACATGCGCGGAGGTGCATAAGGTGGCCATAACGCCGAATGTTTCTACATTGACGGCATCTTGCGCGTCTCGATAGAATTCCGCCACCGGTACGGTGGTTTTGGTGTAATATTTTCTGTCGGCGATCAGCTTGTCGATAGCCTGACCGGTAATCGGGATAAACCGGATCTTGCGCGAACCGGAAACGGCCTCTTTGAGTATCTCGTTTGGATGCCCCACCGTGCAGAAAAAAGCGTCGATACGCTTGTCCTGTAGAAGGAGCGGGGCCTCGGCGGCCTTCACTTTTTGCGCTATAATATCACTGTCCGGGTTGAGACCGGCGGATTCGAGGGCGTCGATGGCATTCAGGTACTGGGCGGCGCCCGGGTGGCCTAGGTTGACCATTTTTCCCTTGAGATCGGCCATTGTATCTATACCGGCATCAACTGCCGCTACCAAGCACACCGATTCTTGGTGGATGCTGAAAACGGCGCGCAGTTCCTCCTGGGGGCCTTTCTCCGCCCACTCGGCCAGTCCCTTGACTGCCTGATACTGTTTGTCGGATTGCACCAGGCCAAATTCCAGGTAACCCGCCATGACGGCATTCACATTAAACACAGATCCCGGGGTGGATTCCACCGCCGCACGAACCCCGTATTCCTCGCGTTTGTCGTTGATCATCTTTGCGATAATCAACCCCGTGGGATAATAAACACCGGTGATGTCGCCGGATCCGATGGTCACGAATCGTGTTCCGGCATGAAGCTTCGCCGGCATCGTGCCGAGCAGCGTGCTCATCCACAAAATCAAGCAAAACGGAATGATGGCAATTCTTTTCCTTCGCTTCATGAGGCTTTCCAAATTCGGTGGTCCTTATACCGGTAAAACTTTATACGGAATCGTATACTTCTGGATCTATAAAATGATCAGCATCAATCGTTGTCTGAATTTTAATCAGCGCCTAAGCTTTCGAAACGAAATGTAGTCGGGCTTTCCCATCCGAGATTTTTGATCTGTTTCAGCGAAGTGTAGCCCGGATCAAGAATGATGACAGCACGAAGTCCATCCGTAAAATAAGGGTCGCCGGTCAGGTTGGATCTCGGTTTGGAAGGCGTCACACGGCCAACTCCTTTTGCGAACCCAAATTCAGAGATTTTGCGGGAAAAAAGCAAATCCTCGACAACGGAATGACGCGCCTCGTCCACTTCAGGGTCAATTTTGTGGGTGACGGGCGGCCAGGTTTTTGTCGTAAAACGGACGCCGATGTCGCGGCTGACCTGGCCGACAAAGACGGGTTTGCCTTTAAACCGCATCGGACTGTACCACAACCTCAGGTGGTTCCTTTCGTGAACATCGTGGCGCGGTTTCTGGCGGGCGAAATCCTGGTGACGTCCGTAGAAATAAAGTGAACTGACGGGGGAATACCTGTAGCGCGAACCAAAAATATAAGATTTTATCGTTTTCCATGCGGCCGTTGAGTAGGTCTCTTCGGCAGGAACCCAGCCCCGGCGGGCAAAGGCTGCCGCTACATCGTAAAAATCACCGATCATCACGAGATTGACCGGATCCCCGAATTCCGTTCCATCCTCGTTTGTGGTGCAACACGGAAGATTCTCGAGTGCGGTCCTTAATTCTTCCTCGTTGAGGTCTCTGATGTCATCGGCCTCATAAAGGCTATAGAAATCCACCATTCTATAGTCGGCCCGCATGCCGGGAACCTGAACGAAAAAGGTAAAATACTTGACTTGCTGGTGACCGATGAGATCGATTTGAACGACTTTCTCGCCTTCATCGAGATTGGTAAAAATAAATCCTGAAACCGCTGCGTTGGGCAGGATTGGATTTCTAAATGTCATCGACCTGAAATAATATTCAATCTCCTTTTGGGCGGCACTGCCGAGACCGCCGTCAACGGCATTGGAGGCTTCGTTTGGGGAAAAATAATTCGGATCAACTGCGGAAGAAACGAGGTAATAGGTCTTATCGCTGTGGTTTTCGACTTTCACCCAAATCGGCTGGATCTCTTTGGCGGCCAGATTGGCTCCGAAGATGGCCTCGGATTCCTCAGTGCTCGGCACGGCTGTTGTCACGCGGACGTCCTGGTCATCTTTTGATTGCGAACGATCTCTGAATCTGACCTCGTTAATCGACTTTGGTTCGAAAGGCGAGGTTGTCCGGGTCGTCGCGCAACCGGCCAGCCCCAGAACGAACAGAAGGGCAAAAGTCATCCCAAATATAGTTAGGGTACCCGTGCTTCGGCTACAGCGCTTAGGATGTGTAAACTGAAAACGATGCATTGATCAATAGGGTCCGCTCAGTTCTGCGTTCAGGGGTATAATCCGTTATCTGACTATTTGATCAGAGGACTGAATTAAAAATTGACAGCACAAAATCCTTTCATTGCTCTTCCCGCGGCTCACTCAGCCACCAGGGTATCTCAAAAACCTGCTTCTCTTCCCTGCTTCCTTTCGGGTAGAATGAATGCTTGGCGTCTGTGAGGTAGTACTCCCAGAATATTTCTTCGAACGCCTTGTCAAGGATCTTGAAAGCACCCTTCTTTTTCTGTTCCTGGAGAAACATGCGATACGCGTCGAGCGGCTCCGGTCCGCCCTGCTGGAAAATGATCCGCCCGCCATACTGTTTGTAGAGCGACCGGTTGATTTTCCATTGCCGGATAAAGGCGGCCGCCACCTGTTCTCTGGCCTGCCTGACCTCATCGGGGTTCATTCCGGTATTTTTCGTCATCTCATCGATATCGTTAAGATGCTCGTTTACCTTAGCGAGTTCCGACGAGAGCGCCTTTCGTTCGGGATCGGTCAGCGATGTCGATTTCAGTTTACGGGCGAGCTCCTGCCTGCGTTCTTCGTGGCGTTTCCGGTCGCGTTCGGCCACCCGGTTCAGGCTTTCAACATAAGTGTCGATTTCCGCCTGCCTCACCTCGATATCATGATCCTCGGCATACCGGTCCAACAGTTTGCCGAGGATCACGTACTTCATTTCGTCCGGATCACCGGTATGGATTTTCGTGCCTAAAGCCTCCGCTACCAACGGCGCGTCCGTGTTGCCATAGATCTCCTGGGCCGAGACGAGGGAAAATGTCGCCAGCAAGTTTAAGCAAGTCCACACAATGGATAAAACTTTCATACCATCGGTCTCCGATCCTCGTCGTCTTTAGCTGATGAGTTCTCTCCGGCAACCAGGTTGTTCCAGAGCAAGACGGCGTAAAACAGCGGCACATGATCACGGATGGCGTCTGGAATGGGCCCGGAAACACTGTTTTCGTTACTTCCGGCCAAATCCTTGTGGCCGTTAAGATCGTCCTGTGAAAAATGCTCGGCTTTTCCGCTTCCTTCCATCTGTGGATGAATCTTACCGTGGCCGTCGATGAACTGGATCTCTCCGACATGCCGGTAGAAAATCGGCGGCGGAACACGGGCGACAATATCCCTGTTGTGAACGATACGATAACAAGGTGTCTTGTATTTCTCTTTGAAAACGGCATTGCCGACCCTGGGCGATCCGAAAGTATAAACGGCTTGGGTTTTTTCGTACCGATCGCCGGCCAGCGTGGCAAGGGCGGCTCCGAGGCTGTGTCCGGTCATCCATATCGTGCAGCCGCGACTCCGGATGCTTTCGAGACTTGCATAAAGATCTTTCCAGATGTCGTCCAGTGCCTTTTTAAATCCCCGGTGGGCTTTCCCGCCATTGTCCCAATCGCTCATCCATAAATCCGCATCCGTAATAAAATCAGCCGCCATGGCTTGAAAATCGATCCTCCCTTTATGCTCGGACACCTCGGTGCCCCGGAAACTCACGATGGCGAATCGGTTGTTCGCGGCCACAAAGCACTGAGTGCTGCCGGTTTCGAAAAAACTGACATCCTTGAGGCCGACTTTTTTAAAAAGTGGCAGGACGACATCCGGTTCAGCGTAGACAAGCGTGGAGGCTTCGGCGAGCCACCACGCATTTGGGAGGCTGAACGCAGTCGAATGGGGGTCAAAGGGAAAAATTTTGTGCCCTTCGAAATAGGCATAATCCGGGTAAGGCGGAAGAAGGGTTGTGAGCGTCAAGTGGGGTATCTTTTTGTAGGATAGCGTCTTTAGCATGGCCAATTAGGGATCACGACATGACGTAATGACATTTTCTGTCCATCCGTATAGGGTTGTTTGTTAGGGCGACTCAGGTTACAATTTCAATCTAATGGTGGCTGAGATCGCAATCATGACGGCCGAAACAGATCATCCATTTTTTAATCGACTTATCGTACTCGACCTTCTCATCGCCGGACGCCTTGGCGGCATCGCCCTCCAATTCCTCGATCTTGGCGTCGGCTTTTTTCAGGAGTTTATTACCGTCTGCAACAGCTTCATCCTTCTGGTCGACCATGTAGGCTTTGAAGGTCTCCCACGCTTCCTCAGTTTTTTTTGAAACCTCTGGTGAAGTCGTTTTGCCGATCACGGGCATCGGTTGTAAGAACGTTAAAAACATTGCGACGATTACGAGCACAAAAATTTATGATCTCACCATTGAAACCTCCTTTTGGTTTGATGGTCCACCGCCCTTTTTTGGCATCTCCATTTGTCTGTAATAATTTGAATTGATTCGTATATTAAACTTGTTTCCGCTTTTGTCAAGATTGGGTCATATTACATGATGGGTGCATGCGAAAGGAAAAGCGGCAAAAGCTCCCTTTTTTGATACTTTGGTTTTCCCCTTGTGGCTTTTTAATGTATCAATATTCCGATAACAATCCGCCTTATGGACAAGATACCGTCGGCGGGTCTTTTCAAAACGATCATAAGATTTTTAAAATATATCCGAATCAACGGCATACGGATTTTCGCGATAAGTATTACTTTCACCGACCTATAAGCATCTGGTACCAAATATTTATTCCATTGAAAAATACAAGCAATATACATTGAAATACTGAGTTAAGGACTCTATTGCGAGGCGAATTTTGTGCACTATGTTAACCAATAAACGGTTGCATATGAGGGGGACCGGATGACACAAGGTACGGAAAAGAAAAACCCGGCCTTTTCGGTGATAAAGTGGTTGGGATTGTTCGTAATCGGCTTTTTTTTAGCATACGTGATTGTGGGCTTTTGGGTTTTTCCACCCCTATTTAAACCGAAACTTGAAACTGAATTATCCAGTCAAATCGGTCGCAAAGTCAGCATTGGGGACTTTAGACTCAATCCTCTTGCCTTGTCATCCACCATATCCGGTATGACACCCTGATCTGGATTTCCACCTGGCAATGTATAAATAGCTGTAGGAATAGAACCTTTGAATCCAGCTTATATTTAACTTTCCAAGGTGGTGTGACTTTTTAATACTTGGGAAGCAATAAGTGAAAATAGTCTTCAAAAAAGGACCATTTAACATGATCTAAAGAAGTAGGAAATAATTGAGAGCATTCTTTAAATAGCGTTTCTATTGGAATTTGTTTAATTTCTAATATTGAAGAAAATATCGGCACAGTTTCCGAACAATTATTGTCTATCACATATATTAAATCATTAATCCTCTTTAGCTTTAGAGGAAACACCTTATCTTTGTTAGAAAACAAATTAGACGGAATGTATATTCTGGTATGTCCATCTTGAATACTTGCTGATATTTCCTGTAAATAAAAATAACAATCCAAAGATGATATGGTGTCGTCATCTTTCTTTAATATTTAATTTGTCGTACTTTCAACCTTATCGTAAAATGATTCTTTTGTAATAAGTCGAAATGGATTAGCATGAACATCATTTATGCAGGTTTCATAAGAGTGATTTATTTGGGAAGAATCAGCGATTCAGAGGCATTGAAATGGGTTGAAACCATATACAGCTAAAAATGAGAGAGGGTGGGTCCGGTGCACCTGATCCACCCTCTCGACTGTGATTTTGATCGAACATCGTTGGTATTTTTAAGACTGATATCTGCATGGTCGTAGGAGGTATCTGGGTTCATAACTTAAGAGGTCAGCCTCTCGTGGTAGCGCATCGGCTGCACCAACTTAGCGTTAGATTTTCGGGAAGCCATTTTCACTTAGGATCACGGTAAGAAATAATTCCACAAGATTGCGCCGGATTTTGGCTCGTCTACAAGGCACATTCAGCGGCGCATATCGAGATACGTGTCGGTGGATGTAACGCGGTAGACGGGACAAAAGGCAAGCAAGATGTGGAATTATTTTTTGCTGGGGCCCTTAAACTTCGTGGAAACGTCCTCGATCGGCTGCTTCGAATCCATCTCGATTATTTGCACCTTTCCGCCAGCTTCGGCCAGCGCCTCGCGCACATCGACACTGCGAATTGACTGGTCGTTATAGGTCCTGAATGCCCAGCGAATGTTCTTCAAGTCGCATGCACTCGTCCAAACGGTGTAGTCATAGTGGACTTCGTTCTCGTGCACGTCGCGCACTGCGCCTACCGGAATGTCGAAGGCGTTCATGATGTGAAACACCTGCGGTACGGTCTCCTGTGCCGTCGGCAGCTTCTTGGCAAGCTGAGAGTACGCAACTGCTCGCACAAACCGGGACGGCGGCGAGAAGTCGCCAGGGATGCCGCGCAGACCGGTGCCTTGGCCAAACTGAGTCAGCCTAATTTTGCCTATATCGACGGGCGGCACGTTGGTAGCAGTCAGATTAATGTAATTCCGAAGATTGGTGATATGCCAGTCAAAGGTCGGAGAATTGGACATCGCACCAATGGGGTTGTCATTGATCTTCAGAGCCTTGTCCACTGGTTCGATCACCACGGAGGCCCCGGTGCTGTCATGAACGGCGAAGTGGCCGGGGAAACTCTCACCGCCGATTTCCTTTATTGGATTCGGCACCAAGACGGCTTTGTCGAAGCTGGTTTTAACTTCCTCGACGCTGGCAAAGTTGGCCAGAAGCCAAGCACCGTAATCCTCCGGCGCGATAGTCCGACTAAGTATTCTTTTCCTAAGTTAGCAAGTTATTATTCGGACCCGGATATCATTACATTGGTGAAGTTATTCATATAAAACGTGAATTGTTTCGCAATAAAGATAGATTGAGAGCATCTTACCAACAGATCTGATTGAATTAATTGCCGATATGATTTGGTCATCATCAAAGTACCACGCCAAAGGTTACCGACGCGAGATTTGCCTCGATGTGATTATTTTTCTGAATCTCCGGAATTTTGAAAAATGATATTTGCATGATCGTTGGAGTAATCCAAAGTCTGAAACCAGACTTCATCAGCCCAATATATTGTGCCCCGGACAGAAACAGAAAAGCGTGAAAAATGATAGACAATCCACGTTTTCTGTTAGATAACCCCGATGGGTAAGACTGTTATTATTGCCTATGATGTACGCTAAACCACCTTACTGTTAATCAATTGGCAGTGGCGACTTTATACTGCAAGGCATGCCGACCTGGCATTTGGCACAAACGTCGGTCGATTCCGGTAGGCCGTCCGGTTCCATTAATAGATGATAGTTCTCTTGCAGACGGGCATAGCACACTGCCCGATCCATGCCGTTCTCGGACAAAGCGTCTACGGGGCATGTCTTTATACACTTCCCGCATTTCTTACCTGCTTTGAGCAGGCAAAGCTCATCGGCGGTAACCAAAGGATGATCGCCCAGGTCCAGATCCGTCACCAAGCTGCCCATGCGGCCACTGCACCCGACCGGAGTGATGAACTGGCAGTTGGTTCCGTAGCGACCCAGGCCGATCAAATGCCCCAGATGCTTGTGGGACCACAGGCTGACCAGCCGTTCCTTGTCGAAGTCGTGTGTTGACGGCGTGAGGGCAACCTTTCCCCCGGCATCTTCTATCAAGGCTTTAATGGCACTACCGGTGCGTTCAATTATTTCGTTGGTAGAGAAATAGGCCCGCCCCCAACTCAGCGAGGGACGTTTGCCACGGGTATTGTCCATTTGAATATGCTGCTTGAAAGGAACGAACCAGGCCACAACGGTCTTAGCATCGGGCAGAAGATCCTGTGGAAGGGCATGATCCGGTACGGTGATGTCTTTTATACGCTTGAAACGGTCATCGGCCGGGGCACAGGCTATAATGGGCTCCCTCCAGATTGCAATCTGGTTGCACTTCTCTGGGTAGGCGGCTACGAAATCGATAAGCCACTGAGAAAAATCGTCGAAGGTCATTTTATTTTCCTGAGAGGGTGTTGATTTTTGAAGTTTATGGAGATTTCCATATATTTTGGTTCGCTTAGCATTCGAAAAATACAGATTCATTGAGATCATCAAATTCTCATTCCTATTTCAGGTATCATTAAAATTTTTGGCCCTATTTGTAAAAAATTTCCAACTCATGAGCCTTTTACATCATTCATATTGTTATTGGGGAGGTGCTGGGAATATCGCGTGTGGCCCTTGCGGTTCTTTATCAGGCGGCAAATAATTCAGCGCTGATTTACCGCCAGGACCAAGAAATCGAACAAATTGATAGATGGAACGAAGATCAGATGCCTTCATTGCATTAAAATTGAACCATGGCATGGGGGGACGACTCTCCAAATCCTTTGACATTTCTATCCATTCGGTTTCCGTTAGATCGGCGACCAATAGCCGAAGATTTGTCCCGTATGTCGTTCCCCATGGACCTTTCCATCCAAAGATATCGCCATCAACCAGCTTTCAACAGGTACCTTGTTATTTGCTTGCAGATACCCAGCTGTATGGCAATCGTTGCATCCAGCGATTTTGATTAGGTAGCGTCCATCTTCGACGAGTTTCATATTGAACCCTTTTTTGTTTGCCAGTGGAAGAGCTTGATCAGTCCGTGCTATCTTAACCAAAAAAACGGAGGAAAACACGATAACAAAAAAAATACTGACCATAAGCTTGTATCTCATCGGAAACCCCCTTTCATAATTTGTCAGTTTAAATAAAATAGCTTCGCTTAAAGACTGGCGAAAAACGCTTTGTAATTACTTTTTAAGTTCGTTCATCTTACCACTAATCAGAATGGAAGCCGAACACGTGGTGATCAAATTCCAGTGTTGTCTCATATGCGCAGCAACAGATATATTGAGAGCATCTTGCCTGCTGAATTTATAGGGTTAATTTCCGATATGCTTTGCTCATCATCAACGTACTACGCAGACACTTACCGAAGCAAGGTTTGCCCCGTTGTGATTATTTTTCCGAATCGCAGGAAATTACAAAATTGATATCTGCATGGTCGTTGGAGAAAGCTTTATAGACCGTAAGTATATTTGAGCCTGATATAGACTACACGTACATGCAATATGGACATGGAGGTTGGATAGAGAAGTCAGGCATAACATGTTGCATGTCCAATTTTTTATTATTCCATACATATAGAAGCAATATGAACTTTCAGATAGGTGCAAGTTCGTTGAAAGTATCTAAAACTGAATCCAGAAAAAAGATAAGAAGAGGGTGGATTACCTACGCTGAAAAGTTGCCGAACCCGGTGAGTACTAAAGCATATAGAATACCGCCCAAAGCCTGGTTCCTGGAATGATCAGGGGCTACCTATTTTACCGACAGGGAGAACTCTACCAGTCCCTGTTCACCGTTGGGCGTGGGCTTGATCTGAACTGGATTCACCTGAATGCGTTTGGCATTGATAGCGGCCTGCTCGACCAAGTAGGCGCTCACCTTGTCGGCACGCCTCTGGGCGAGTTGCTCCAGGCGTTCGGCATCGACAACCAGAGCGGCGGCAGGTTCCGCCAGCGATTTCTTCTCGGAGGCCGGCGCATCTACTGATGGGATTTTACCGGGTGGTTCTCCCATGATCGCGGCCCCGTCCATCTGCCGATCGGCTGTACCGACGATGCCCAGTTTCAAGGTGTCTTTCTCCTTCAGGAATTTTGCAAGGGCATTCAATTTCTGGATTTCGCGGTCCTGCAATTCGGAAAAACCGAAGTCGAACGCGACCACCTGCAGTTCTTCACCCGTGAAGCCATCAATCTCCGTGATGGCGGCAAACGGGGCGCTGCCGGCATCTTTGATGGTCTTCGCGAGCCCGCTTTGAATGGCCTTGTTGAAATCGAACTGCGGGTCTTTGACGTTGCCTTTCACCGGCACCTGGACCTTTATTCGACCATTGCTATCTTTTAGAAGCGTCACACCGAGCTTGATGGGCAGGTTGAGTGCATCGGCGCTGTCCACCTTCTCGCCAAGCTCCAATTGATCGATAACGATGATATTGTCGCCATCCACGGTATCATCGGACACGCTGTATTTCAAATCCGTGTGCAGAGTGCCCTGGTTGATCTTGAAGCCGATGAACTTTCCCGAGTAGGGGGAAACCGGTTTCAATTCGAAATCCTTCAGCGACGCAGCCACCTTGCTGTACTGCAGGGCACTCATGGGGTTCATCTGGCCGGTCCCTTCGATGGTGGCCGTTTCGTCGATGCTGCCGTTGAGCTTGAAATCGGCCCGGGCGGACGGGTCAGAGGATAATCCCGTGGCCGTGGCTTCGGTAATTTCCACGTGCGTCCCGTAGGTGGGCGAGATTGAATTATCTACAAAATCCCCGGTAAATTTCTTGAGATGAACCCGTTCAACATTTATCGGCATGGGGCCCTTGAACTGCAGGATCAGGAATTTGACCAGGCGTTGCAACAAATTCTTTTTGCCTTCCTCTTGCTTCACTTTCTCGACGGGGGTAAAGGCATTGACCACATTGACCACGCCACCTTGATCGACAGTGACCCTGGCATGGGGCCGGTCGATGAGAACCTGAGACACGTTTAACTTATTGGGACGCAGTTCCAAACCGATCCCGCTGGTTTTGAGATGCACCAGGGTGATAAGATCTTCGGTTAGGGCACGGCCCTGGATCTTCACATCGTCGACGCTGAAGTCGCCTTCGTATTGAATCTGCGGCTGGGCGTCCTGCCCGCGATAGCGAATGCGGCCTTGAGAACTCGTGGAGCCGGTGGCGATCCGAGCGTTGACGGCGTCGTCGACATAAGGTTGGAAAGACTTCAGGGCGATTTTCTCGGTGACGACGTTCAGGTCGGCCAGCAATGGATCGATGCCCGCTGACCCGTTTATTTTGACATTCCCCACCCTGTTTAACTGCATGGCTATACCGACCGCGGCCGAGGTGTCTTTTTTGTTGGTGAGGTTCTCCACCACCACGTCGATGTCATCCACGGATAGTTTCGCTGGGTTGGACAGGGTTCGGTCTTCAAAATCCAGGCCCCAGTTGGTAACCTCCATTTTCTTGAGTGCCACATGCCAGGGTGGAGCGGGAACAGGTTCAGGCTCGGGCTCCTCGCTCTCATTTTTCTTCATCAGCTTTTCGAGATCCGGCAGAAACAGCCGCTGGAGTTCGAAGACGCCGTCTGCCGACAACCATGATTTGATTCGGCCATCCACCGTTTGAATTAATTCGACATTTATCTCCTGGGCCTGCAGATCGGCGCCGATCCCCTGAACGGACAAGCTTGGCAATGCAATCAGCACCTCTTTTTTACCCTTTTCCACCAATTCGAAATCGTTGAGCTCGTAAGCGCCGTTTTCCAGCCGGGCGCTGAGCTCACCATCGTTAATCGCTATAGTAAAGTCGCCGGATGCGCTGGTTGAACCGTTAACGATTTGAAAGGATACGTAATCCTTGATATGCTCCCAGAAGTGACTCAGTTTGGCATTTGCCATGGCATAACTCCCATGGGTCCACACCGGGTTGACGGTCAGTTCCCCGTTCATCTGATAGGTTCCGCCGCTGGGTCCGGTTCCGTAAAAGGTGTATGTCCCCCGCTGATCCGTTGTGGTGTTAAGGTTGTCCGCGGTGAATGTGTTGAGGGTTGCAGTTTCGCGCACCGGCTCTTTTCCTGTCCGCGCATCGATGTTGAACTGCCAGTCTTTCACTTCAACGTGATTGACGGCTACCTGCCACGAAGATGATTCGGCGGCTTCGGTCGCGGTTTCCTCGGACCCTTTCATCTGCATCAGTTTTTCTATATCCGACTGGAACAGGTTCCGCAGCTCGGACGACCCGTCTGCCGCCACCCAGGATTTGAATGCAGCCTCGGCGGTGTGGATCCGATCGACGATGATATCCCGGGCTCTCAGATCGGCAGCGATGCCTTGTACAGAAAGGGTTGGCAAGGTGATCAGCACTTCCTCCTTACCCTTTTCCACCAGCTCGAAATCTTCGATTTTGAAGGTGCCGTTTTCCAGCCGGGCATTGAGCTGGCCATCGATGATCACCACCGTGTAGTCACTGGATACATCCGTCGTGCCGTTGATGATCTGGAAGGAGACGAGATCCTTGAGATGTTCCCAGTAGTGGCTGATCTGTGTGCCGGTAATGGCGCAGCTTCCCTTAATTCGGACCGGATTGACCGTGAGTCGACCTTTGACTTCAAATTGGTCACCGCTGGAACCCGTCCCCTCAAAAAGGTATTCGCCCTCGCGTCCCTTCAAAGTGCTCAGGTTCTCGAGCGAAAATGAAATGGGGGTAACTTCCTCACGGACCGGTTCTTTTCCCGATAGATTTTCTAAGGCCACTTTTCCGTCGATGACCTGAAATTTCTCGATGATGGCACGCGGCAATCCGGCCGCCTCCTTCGGTTCCGGTCTGTGCTCGCTCAGTTTGGCCAGGATGTCGTCGATATTGAGCTTGTTGTCGGGCAACAGCTTAAGCACACCGAAGGGAACCTGAACGCGAATCTCCCTGACGGTGAAAGCCCACTTGAAGATGGATGAAAGCTGGGCGTTGGCGTACAGTTCTTCAAACCCGGCAAAGGGTTGGCCGTCAATTTCATGGACCGTCAGGTCGAATGTCGTTGCGGAGAGGACTAAAGGGTTGAGCTTGATCTCTGCGATGGTAACTTTGCGGCCAAGCAGGCTGGACAATTGCTCTTCTAATTTGGGTTTGAGTAGGGGAGGAACGACCCAAAAGCCGACAATAACATAAAGCAAGAACACACCAGCTATAATCAAACCGATTTTATTGATCCATTTAATCCGATTAATCCGAGTTGTTTTCTTACCCGGTTCATTTGGCATGATTCTCAGCCTTTCATAGCGAAACGGTCGCAAATAGTCTGCGAAAATTCCAAGAAGATGAAAATCAGGTTTGTTTTTTCGTATTTGTTGTGGCTTCCGATTTGATCATGAAAATGCTATTCATCCATTTCCGGAATGGCACTTGGTCAAAATAATTCTAATGAGCTTCTATTTTTAGTGCGGCAGCGAATGAAAATAATTCGGTATTCTGGTATTGTAAATAGATAGTGGTTTTGATGTAACCAGTACCTTTTAAACCGCTAATTTTGAATAGTTCTTGCCATGACATGGCAGCATTTATGAATTCGGTAAGGCTCAAGATGTTGTCGTCGGTCAGAAAGTCGATACGGTTGTGATTACATTTTGTAAGTTTTGTTTGTCAAATAATTCATTTGGGTTGTGGTACATTGAGAATATCCCCACCACCCCACAATTACAGATACCATCCTCCTTCTATGCCAGGTCAATTTAATCCTGCATTTATGATTTCAACCATTCACCCGTTCCTTGAGCTCCTTGCCCGCTTTGAAAAAAGGCAGCTTCTTCGGTTTGATCTTAACCTTCTCGCCGGTTTTGGGGTTTCTGCCGGTGTATGCCTTGTATTTTTTAACGGAAAATGAACAAAGACCCCGGATTTCAACCCGATCCCCTTTTTCCAGGGCAGCGGATATTTTATCGAAAAACAGGGCAACGATCCTTTCAGCTTCCGATCTGGACAGGTGGTTTGAATCTTTCAGCACCTGGATGAGATCAAGCTTGTTCATTCGTTCGAGGCTCCTGATTTCTGGTGCGATATTGAAATATAAGTGCGGGATTTGGAGAGTAGGATAAACCTTTAATGAAAATTATGTCAAGAAATTAATTGGTTATGCCCGGGAATCATTCGGGGAAGCGCAGCGTAATGCGGATGATCGGAATCGTTTGATTGAAAAAGAGAGTCTGATGACAACGAGGAATCTTTCTGTGAAATTGAAAGTGACTGTATCAGCTGTGACCCAATGGATGAGGCATCGGGAGGTGTTAAGGTGTTAAGCGAAAAACGGTAAATGATAAAAATTTTTACAATAACAGGATGGTGATCAGAATCGATTCCAATAAACGTAGGAATTTTGTCGGATGAGTTTAGGGACATGCTGCAGATGAATTAACACGGCTTTGAACTGATCTGCAAATCCGTTCACAATCCATTATCCGTTTTCGATTTAGAATATTGACCTTAGATCCGGACTGGACAATTTTTTCGGTCTGAAAGAAAAAACGCAGTTTCCTGCGTATTTTTAGGCGGCGGGCTTGGATTCAGCGATAAATAATCCCGCTATTCAATTGGGTCACTTTCTGGTGATTAGGTTAAAGTAATCTTGATTTTGATTTCCTATAATTCTGGTGCAAATAGATATCAAATAAAAAGGTAAAAAGCGCAGGATGAAAAGACCTGCGCTTTTTGTGCCGAACGAACAAACATTCAGCAAGCTGAAGGTAATTTAAGTTAAAAGTTGACTAAAAATTCCCAAAGATGTCATTTCTTGATGTAGAGCAAATCAGTTCCGCAACATTCCAAGAACTTTTAGGGAAATACCGTTGTTGGCTTAACCATACCCCCTTTTTACGTACTCAGATTTATCATAAATCTAAATCAAAGCTTGGATCACTTTCTTGAGGTACGTCTATAAAGCCTTCAACGGCGATGGTCATAGAAATCGGTATACCTCGGTTGTATGTGGGTTGCTTACTCTGTTTTCTTTTTAACTGCATCAGCGGCTTCGTCAACTTTTTTCTCGGCCTTTTCGATTGTTTTGTCAGCTTTCTTGCCGGCCTTTTCCATAGGGCCTTCTTTTTCACAAGCTGTGAATACAAAAATTAGGCCGGCTGCCAAAAATGGTAAAAGACACTTGGTAAGAGTCGACATTTTTAAATCCTCCTTTTAGTTGGGTTTGCTGTAAAATCTAAAATGTTTATTACAAATTACAATAGGCTTTCCCAGTAGAGGGCTCAGGAAATAATTGTGATTGGTATATTGGGCCACTATAGTTACAACATCAAAAAGAATGCCATCGAGCTGGTTCTTGCCCATGTAACTACAAGGTATGACGAACTCGATTTAGCCTGGCTTGAAAATGTTTAAATAAAAAATAATGATATTCGTCTTAACGCTGACGTTCATATACAACCCTTTTCGGGACCGAGGGCTCCATCAGCGAATTCAGAACCTGTTATCAAACCCCCGAATTTGGCGCTGGTTGCATACAGCCTAATTTTTACCACCGCTTGTTGCGGTTAAAGTATAGCCGTTATAATTAAGCTTATTAGAAAATTGTCAAGAGGCATTCCCGAAATTTAATCGTTCGTAACCAGAGAATCTGGAAAAAAAGTGTTTCCGAAAGTGAAAGGTAGGAAGTCATGTTTAACAAAATGCTGCGTTCTTCCTTTCTTAGATGCGTCAAATTCATCAAGAACACGTCCTGCTTTTTCGAGCATCGCCGTTTTGTCCTCGTATTCCGCGCCTGAATATCCCACAAATGTTACGACATATTTGTTCTGACTTTTAAAGAAAGTTCTAATGCCATCAATAGTTGTATTTTTTACAGTAGTAGCCAGATCACAGGCAGTTGCATTAAACGAAATCATCCATAGAAAAATGACGCCAAATGCGATTTTTTGAAGCTGTAAAGATTGATGCAATTTTAACTTTATTTTATCCTCCTTCCTTAACTTAAACTCAACGTAAGCGTTCACAGGGCACCGCATCTGCTTTGTTGTCGGGCACTTGAAGTACAAATGTACGTCTGCGCACGCGACGCCTTGCATCTGCGGCACCCTGTAAACGCTTACAATTAGGTGGTTTGAAGCGTATCGGACTTTGCAACCCTGTGAACGGTTACGCTGATTGAATAAAGATTAAAACCTGAACATCGAGAGGAAAGCTTAAACCTGACAGTTAATATATGACGGTCAAGAGCAGCATATTATGACATCACAACCGTGATCAATTGCTAAAGTGATATCCCAGAAGAAACAGAAATGCAGAGTCCCATTTCGACACTGAATCAGGTGAAGGATCGTTATTGTAATCATAATTATACTGAAGGGTTGTTACGAATCCCTTGTATAAGGGAAATCGTAAGCCCTGGCGGGTGTTGATCAACCAGTTGCTTCCCTGTTCGAGGCTGATATAACCGTTATTTGAATGAAAGAGCTGCAAGGATTTATTAAAGAAAAATTGATCATATTGAACAAGCCATTGGGCACCTGCAAAATCGTCGTCTTCTGCCACAATGAAATTTTCAAAAATATATGCCAGGCCGGCCGAAACCGATAAATTGAGATCCTCGGACTCGAAAAACTGGTGCCCTGCACCGGCACCAAGGGTTGTCCTAAGATCGAGATCAGCGAATTCATCGTGGTCGAATAGTGAACTGCCGTATAAAAACCACTTTGGTTTGATAAAATAGTCATACATTCCGTAGGCTTTCCAATTCGCAACAGTCGTCGTGTTATCGGCCTGTTCCCTGTTTAATTCCCCGCCAAGCGTGAAACGCTGTTTTTCAGTGCGTGCAACTAGCTCCGCATCGATGCGATACTGCTCAGTGTCTGTATTGCCTTTTTCAATCGTGATGCCAACGTTGGTGCGACCTTTAAGTCTGATTGGTGGCTTCTGTTTGAGGTAAATATTTTTTACTTCAGCGATATTGACATCCATCGGAGTTTTCTCTTCCTCAGGTGTCACATTTTCAGCGGTTGTATCTCGATAGAAAACCCTTGCCTTGCGTGTGGTGCCATCTATCAGTGTAGTTGCCATCGGCTCATCAGTGGTAAGATGGCTCACTTTCTCGACCTGAATCGTAATCTCTCCAGCATATTCAGTATTAAGCACAAGTTGGCCATTTTCTAATCGCATCAGTGTACCGGTTAACTTGTCACCATTCTCAAGGATAACCTCATCTGCGTTGACCACGTTGGTCAGTGCAATTATTGAAAAAAAGAACCCTAAAAAACTCAATGCAATTCTATTCATTTCCGTCTCCAATATCTCCAACGCGAAGGTCAAGAGGCTCCAGACTACGCCACGATGACAGCTGGTATTTTTAGCGCGCGCTACTGTATCGCGCTTGAACCGCATGTTCGGGCACTACTTATGCCTGGCCGACATGTATCTTGCGCCTGCTCGAACCACATGGACCACTCCGGCAACAACGCCAAGTGAAATGAGTAGCCAACCAATGGGTATCAGCGGGAACGGCTCGTGTAGAACTCCATCCTGATCGATGGGTGAGCCGATAAGCCGGAATGCAAACAAACAGGCACCACCCAGAAAGCAGAGCAGTAAAGCACCTTTCCATAAGGGCAACCTTATCGACATGGTTTTTGGCTCCGGTAGTTGCAGGTTGCGCCCAATCATTGGCTGGCTGAACACCCCTCAAGGCGCCTTCTTGCAGCGCATCTCCGGTGCGCCATAACCCCAGGTGATCAAAGCTTCGCCATGGTGTTCCCAAAAGGTCTCGTTGCGGCCCTGGTACTTGGCGCCGCTGCCGCTCGGCTGCAAGTACATCAGCGAGACGCTGTCTCCGCGTTCGGCGATCATCGTTGGAGGATCGGTTTGGAAGAAGGTGGCGACAACCTCGTTGGCAGGGTTGTCCTCGCACATGAAACGGACCGGGCCATTGCCGGGAACGAGCCGATATCTGGCCTGCAGCTCGGCGATGCGGAGCTGGTATTCGTCCCGGACGCATCTGCGCTTATCGTCGCTCTTCCAGCATTCGTTACGGCCCTTGATCCAGCCTCTTTGCTCCGCTTTCAGCAGCGGGGGGTGCTCGTTGATCGCTTTCTTAGATGCGGAGGCGTAGACGCCAGAGAGCTTTCGGTCGAGCGCCGACAATTCCGTGTCCTCGCAAATCATGGCTTCGATGCTGCCAGCCTTAACGTTGTCACAGGCGTACGAAGGCCCTGGCGTCATCGCCGCTCGGTCGGCACCCTTGCCACTTTCTGATGACGTGCGGTTGGCCCGAACAATCTGATCGATATGATGACACCAGTCTTCGCTGTCCCTTCTCGGAAGATCCGATTTATCCCGAATACCGAGTTTGAACTCGATCACTGACTTCCATTCGTCGGACCCGATGTCCGGACCGTGCCCTTGCCCATCGCCCGTTGGCACTTTCTCCTCTATAGACCGATACCATGCGTCGGAACAAAGAACCCTCGCCTCCGGAATCAACGTCCCACTATTGCTTGCTTCGGCGCAAGCAGCGGTAACTATCAAAAAAATTGCTATCCACCTGTTCATGAAAGCTCCTCCAAGGCCACCACTCGCTCTAATAGATTTTAATTTATGGTGGCATCTCTCCGGTATTTGATTGAACAAGGCTAATTGAATTGTAATCCTAATTTCGTTGGGGAGCATGTCAAGTCGTCATCGTATAGATAACTGCGGTAAACCCGTTCGCAAGAATGGCGTAAACATAGAAACAGTGTCCTATCTTGATGCGCGAGCTGGCTGACTTCATGACATTCCTATCGGTCGTGATACTTGTGTCATCTGAAGTTAAAGTTAGACTTAGATGCCGTTTCCACGGACAGGAAACGCTAACTATCTGGTTTAAAACACATCCCCGATCGAATGTCCCCTTTTATTTCTTATGCCATCTTGAATGTAAAATGGGATGCGCTGGATTTCCACAGCCGCTACCTACGCAGAGGATTCAAACATGGCCATCATTTTCTCCTGCATTCTCTGAGTGACTCTGGCTCTATCATGTTCGTTTCTTAGTCTTTCCCCGAGCAACTGGCCGGCTTTGACGGCGGCATCGATAACCTTGGGCTGTTTCGCTACATCCGGAATAATGTCATCCGTAATATTAACCCCTTCCCCGTGGAGCATCCTGGGTATTCCCACCTGGCAGGTTTCGCCATGCCCGCAGCTATAGCAGGATGCAGCGCCCTGGCCGGTGACCTTGGCAACAGTTTCAATGAAATTGTAAAGGAGGAATTTTTCAATTTCATCGCAGGGAAACCGGCCGCTCGTACCGCCGACGCCGACCGATACGGCCAATTTGCCCCAGAGAGTGTCGCCCGTCTGATGTCGGAACTGAAACCAGCGCTCGAGAAAAGCGTGAGCCGTGGCGTTCAAGGTGGAATAGTAGTTGGGGGCCCCGAACACATAGGCATCCGCCGCTACGATTTTATCCCTGAGAGGGGCCAAATCGTCATTTACCTTGCAGACGTTGTCCTCAACACAGCCCAGGCAGGCGATACAGCCTGCAATGGATTTACCCTTGAGCGACACGAGGTCATAGTCGCAGCCTGTATTTTCCAGGACGGTTCGAACGAGTTTGAAAACACCGGATTGACTCTCTTTGCGCGGACTACCCGAAATGCCGAGAATTTTCATTTTTCCCTCCACCGTTTTAATTTGAATCATATCTAAATTGAATCAGGATCGTCACATGGCCATACCATGCCGGCGACATTCTGTACATGCCGATGACAATCCGGTTTGGTTCTGTAGATTTACGTTGGGATGTCATTCATAGACTTCGGCAAGCCGCGACCTTGTACGAGACCATGCGCACAAAATCGCGGTATTTGGACCAAAGTCTACTTGCAGAACAATGTCCATGAAATTTGAGATGGGTTACCAAACATAGCAAAATGAGGTCAGAAAATTGAGTCCTTGACTTTACGGGATTCATCCCAATGTTTTCTTGAACTTTTCATAAAAATTTAAAGGAGTTTCCAATGGAAAAAGTTGAAAGCGGATTGTTTGTGAGCGTCGATTACACGGGAACGCTGGACTCCGGCGACGTATTCGATTCCAGCGAAGGTCGCCAACCCCTTGAGGTTCAAATGGGTTCGGGCAGCGTGCTTCCCGGTTTCGAGTCGGCCCTCATGGGCATGTCGCTCAACGAAACCAAAACCTTCACGCTCTCTCCGGAAGATGCCTATGGCCATCGGGATGACAGCCGTATGCACAACTTCCCCAAATCTGATATTCCCGCCGGAATGGAGCCCGAAGTGGGCCAGATCTTGATGCTGAGTACGCAACAGGGGCAGCAGATACCGGCCCGGGTTGACAGCATCGATGAGGATAAAGTGATCTTCGACCTGAACCACCCCCTGGCCGGCAAATCCCTGACCTTCAATATCAAGGTGGTGGACATCAGTGAAACCGCCACGCAGCAGCACGGTGGATGCGGCTCTCAATGCTCCAGCGGCGGATGCGACTGCGGCGACTCGGGCTGCTGTTAATATCAGAGCTTAACCAGCAACGATCCCTTGGTTTTTCCGGGCTCAATCGCTTAATCCAGCTATAGGTTTTTATGGGGAAGCGGCATTCAGCATTAAGATATTAAGTGGGAGCTAAATTTTTGACCTTACATAACGTGGACTTGTATCGGTGATTTCAATTCAGCGGATTTTCGAGGAATAAGATTTGTCTATTCCACGATTTTTTGTGCTGCCAGAAGCATTTATATGTGAAAGCAAGCGCACGGTCACCAATGCGGTTGATACGTTGGATATATAAAATTTTTACCGAAATAATTCGATACAAGTAGATCGACCTTATCACAAAAAGAATTGATAAAGGACAGCACTAAATATTGTGGTTGGCCTTCGTGGTTTCGGAGTTTTTAAAAGTTACGCTTAATAGCAGCTACTGCAATCCGGCACTCTATTATGCTTTGTTGGAGATATTGCAGGCTTCAAAATGTTCAAAGAATCCATGCTCACCATTAGATATCCTTTAATCAGTTTAAAGGGGTGTCCATGGCTGAGCGAAAATACCTTAAAAAATCAAGCTATCCAAAACTTTTAACATCTTGGTCAATTTACACGCACGATAAGTGAAAATCACAGCTTTTCGCCATGACAGCACCTATTTCGCAATGGAATCGATGTGTTCAGTCCATCCACTCAAGCATGTCTTCCAAGCACCTGGTTGGCAGAAAGTCTCACCTTCGCGTCGAAGTGCGAAGACGTGGTCCTTCGGGATTCCGGCTGCGGCATAGGCATCGAAATCAGTAGACGAGTCTCCGTATGCAAACTCTACTTTCCAGCCATGTGCGAGGTAGTCTTGTAATGTTCGTGTCTTGAAGCGAGCATGGTCCTTTTTATCCTCAACCGTTTCTGTGACGTGGACATTACCATCAGGAAAGCCATTTTCCTTCAACCACTTAGGTATATTTGTCTGAAGGATGGTAATACGGGCGCTGAGATAAATGATCTTGTAGCCCTTGTCAGCATAGATATTCACGGCTTTCGCCGCATCCCTGCGTGCTTCCCAAAATTCTAAAGGATGTGGAGTGAGTGTGCCGTCAATATCAAACACAACGGCCTTTGCCTGTTTTTGTGGGGCATTCTGAATATCAGCAGATAATTGCATACAACTACTGCACAGCATAACCATCAAAAAAATAACTATATTACGCATGGGATATCTTTTTCAAAGAATTGGCGGAGGAGGCATAAGGTTGGTGCATATCAAGTAATTATGCATTTCCGGATATCATCAAACTTGTTATCTCATCCGATTAACACGCTGATCTTATCAAAAAACAGATACATTGAGAGTAACTGGTAAAAATCAGACCCATCAAGACGTGTGCCTTCTTGCCAATAGACAACTTTACAGAATTTAAACCAATTATACAGATATCGTTCGGCTATAGTGGTTTCATACCCTTTTTAATTGCCAAATAAACACCAAGAAACAATAAAATTAATCCGATGAGGTGAAGTTGATATTTTGCTATTAGGATCAGACCAGCGAAAGCAAGGGCAGCTCCCAATATTTTGTATTTCATACTCAATTCTTCAGAATTAGAGTTTGTGTTTGCTATAAGCGTAACTAATTGAATTTACATTTAAATTGCATATACGATCTGGATATAATATCCTTACCTCGGGCATTGCCCGAATGTCAAACCCTCATTACAAAAAGGAGTTAAGCCATGAAAGTGTCAAAAGCCGCTGCAATCTGGATCGATTACCACAATACCCACTCAAAAAAAAAATACCGTTCGATCATATCAATCCGTTATTGAACGATTCTGCCAGGATTTCGGTGATGCCGAAATTGGGCAGGTTACACCGGATGGTGTCCTTTCATTTCTGAACAGTTTCACCAACGGTAACAAACCCTACACAAAGCGCGTTCGCTATTCCCACCTGTCGGCATTTTTCAATTTTTTCCGTAATAACATCGAGCCTGACATGGTTAATCCGTGTGATACGCCCATGATCCGTAAACTGTACCGGGAAAGGGTGGTCTCCAGATGGGAAATCATCGAAAAAGAGACCGTTGACGAGATCATATTCAGAACAGTCAAAGTCCGAAATAGGCTGATTCTTGAATTGATGGCCCGAGGTGGCATGCGGATCGGCGAGGTGTTGAAACTGCGATTAAATGATATTCAGGATCGAAAACTGATCCTTCGAGAACCCAAAAGCGGCAAGGAACATGAAATCGTGTTCATCCCGCAAAAGATAGCTGACAGGCTCCGTGATTATGCGACAAAAAAATGCAATAGTCCTCAAGATCGGATATTCCCGATTTCCTATGAGGCGGCCCGGATGATGGTTTTAAAAGCAGGAAAGCTGTTCGGAATCCATTTGAGGCCGCAGACCTCCGGCGGCATTCGGCAACCTACGCCTCCAGATCCGGGGTACCTATCGAGATTGTGAGTAAGTTAATCCTCCGCCATGCGAACCTTTTGTCGACCACTCAAAGGTATCCGGGAACGATCAGCGATGTAGAGGCGATCAGATGGATTGAGAATCTTTATGGCTAAAACGAAAAAGGGGTGGCTCCCTCTGTGGGCGTCACCCCTGTACTCACAGATATGATTTGGCTACTTCAAGGAACTCCGCTCGATGATAGCTTTGGAACAATAGCATGTACATTTACCTGGGACTGGGTACAGGTTTGTTGGAGTAATCACATGAATCGACTTTAATACGTTCACTACCATATATTGTAGGGTCTATTGTGCTTGGTGTTGGTAAGGTTTAATTGACCAGCACCAACAACATTCATGAATAGGATAATTATCCCTGAGTCGACTATTTCGTTTCGTCCAGCACCTCTCGAACCCTGGCAGCCAGGGTCTGCACTGAAAAGGGTTTCTGGATGAACTGAACACCTTCGTCCAGCACGCCGTGATGAGCGATGACATCGGCCGTGTAGCCGGACATGAACAGGCGCTTGAGCTTCGGATACAGCGACAACAGGTTCTTGGCCAGGTCCCTGCCGTTCATCTCGGGCATGACCACGTCAGTCATGAGCAGGTGGATCTCGCCGGCATGCTCCCGCGCCAGACGAATCGCCTCACCCGACGTGGGGGCAGCCATTACCGTGTAACCCCGGCGTTCCAGTATCTTCGTGGTGATATCCAGGATCATGGGCTCGTCTTCCACCAAAAGGATGGTTTCATGACCGCTTGCGGCCGATTGTGCCGCACCCATATTGGTAGTCCGGCCTGCCTCGGTCGCGTGCAGGGGGAGGTAAATTTTGAAGGTCGTTCCCAGGCCCGGCTCACTGTATGCATCGATGAAACCGTTATTCTGCTTGGCGATGCCATAGACTGTGGCCAGCCCCAGGCCGGTGCCTTTGCCTACCTCCTTGGTGGTGAAGAACGGTTCGAACAGGTGTGAGAGCGTCTCGGCGTCCATGCCGCAGCCATCGTCGCTAACGGCCAGCAGCACATACTTGCCGGGGACAAACCCCACATGCGCGGCGCAGTATGTTTCGTCAAAGGTGACGGTTCCCGTTTCGATGTTGATCTTGCCCGTATCGTGGATCGCATCCCGTGCGTTGACGCACAGATTGGCCAGCAACTGTTCGATCTGGGAGGGGTCCATCCTAACCGGGCCCAGGTCCTTGCCCGGCAGCCATGCCAGGTCGATGTTTTCGCCGATTAGCCGCCGCAGCATCTTGAGTGTGTCTTCTACGATCTCGTTCAGGTCGAGCAACTTGGGCGCCACGGTCTGCTTGCGGGCAAAGGCAAGTAGCTGCCGGGTGAGGTTTACGGACCTCTGGGCTGCTTTTTGGATATCTGTTAGCGTCCCATGGATCGGATCAGTTGGGCTGATCCCCAGCATGCCCAATTCCGTATAGCCAAGGATCGCCCCCAGCATATTGTTGAAGTCGTGGGCCACACCGCCGGCCAGGCGGCCGACCGACTCCATCTTCTGGGCCTGGTTTAATTGTGCTTGGAGTTTCTCCCGCTCTTCATCCACCCGTTTGCGTTCGGTGATGTCATGAATAACGGAATGAAGGAGATCTTTTCCTTTGGCTTCGATTTTGCTGCTGACCACCTCCACATCCCGGATGGATCCATCCACCAGCCTGTGATGGAATTCAAAATGGATTCGTTGGTTGGTCTTGGCCTTTTCCATCTCCTGCTTTATTTCTTCGGGTGAAAGGGTATTGAAGTCCTGAATCCTCATTTGTTGGAGCTGTTCCCGCGTCCCTCCGTAGAATTTTGCTGCCGCATTATTGGCGTTTAAGATGTTTCCGCTATCCGGATCGATGACCAGCTGGACTGTGGCGTGGCATTCGAAAAGGTTCCTGAAAAGTGACTCGCTATCCCGCAGCGCCTCTTGTGCCTGCTTAATTTCGAAATAAGATTTTTCCAATACCCGTACTCGTTTCTCAAGCTCTTCATAGACCGGTTTTTTAGGCATTGTAATTCCCTGTTCCATTACGATCTGGTCGATTTATAGATTCTTGCATTATCCGAAAATACGGCAAGTTTTCACAATAGTAGTGGTATCCTAGAATCGATTTTGATTCACAATTCTGTCAATTACCAGCGATCCGAGAGGGCATACATCAATAACGGTCGCTCAGGTATGGATTTGCATAGCATATCAGCTTGAAGGGAAAATACAAGATGTTGGGGATGGGCTATGGGGTCGGCTCAACTGTGATACATTGAGACTATATTGATCTTATGGAGTTGGTCAATACTTGAGCTTGCAAAGATCTGAAGTGACGGCGATGCCAAGACACCCCCCACATATTGTGGTCAAGTGAAATGTCGCTCAGGTTTGGAATGGCGGTTTAGTTGCAAACTGTAAGGCGCGGCGACCCAAATCGGCAATATCATTTGGAGGAGCGCCTGATAGAAGGTCATTTAGAAAAATTTCAGGAGGATAAAACTCAGCGGCCCTAATCATATCACGGAATACCTGCATTAAGAGCACGTTGCGCGGGCCTTCCCACAACTCATTGACCATAGCATCGCGGAAAATACGTGGAAGCGCACTGAAATCTTCGATAACTCCGTGACCGCCGAAGATACTAATGCCAACCACGTTGGCAATGCCCCGATTCGTAGGACCAACCACATAGCTAATCATTTAACGCTGGGTGCCGGCAAAAAAAAAGTCCTGGGCGGCAAGACGCCTAAAGTAATGGGCGGTGTTCAGAGAAGCAACCTGCTCTACCTGCTTCTCGTTCTCGCCCTCGTTCCGATGGTCTCGATCGTCGGATGGTTCGGAGCTACCATGACCTTTCCGATCGAAAAGAAGTAGATAGGGGGCATATCGACCGAACGATCGAGATGCCCCCTTTGTTGCCTTGACTCAAATTGGATTTATTTTATTCAGCTGCCCGGAACTCGACCCTGCGGTTCTGGGCGCGGCCTTCCTTGGTGTCGTTGGAGGCCACGGGGTTCGCCTCTCCATAGCCTTTGGCGCTGATGGCATTCGGATCGATGCCTTTGCCTTCCAGATAGGCCTCAACCGTCTTGGCGCGTCTCTCCGACAAGCCGAGGTTGTATTCTTCTGTACCGATGCTGTCCGTGTAACCCTGTACTTCCACCTTGATGCCGGGATTTTTCTCGTAGACCACGATCGCTTCATCGAGGATCGGATAGGCGCCGGGTTTGAGGTCGTATTTGTCGAAGTCGAATAAAATATCGCCCTGGTAAGCCCAGCAGCCGTCTGAGTTGACCGAGGCCCCCTTGGGCGTGTTGGGGCACTTGTCCAGATTGTCGAGGATCCCGTCTCCGTCGCTGTCTCCGATGACCGCCACTACGACGGGCGGCTCACCGCCGCAGAATGCCGCACCCACGAAATCGGCCATCCCTTCGCTGGAGTATACGGTATCGGCCGTGGTGGAAAACCCGCACTGCCCGATCCGCGCGATCTCGTCCATCAGCTCTTTGCCGCCCGGGTCGTCCCCGACCAGAACGGTGTAAAAGCAAACATTGTCTCCATATTGCTTTTTCACTTCCTCGGCCGCCTTCGAGGCATCCATTCCCACATTCTTTTTGCCGTCACTCACCAGAATAACGGCGGTCGTTCCGCTCATCGATGCATTATCAACGCCGCCGGCGCTGAAAGCGTTCCCGATCGGCGTGTAACCGCCATAGTTGACCTTGCCCAAGGAGGCCTCGACATCCTCCTTTGAATAGGCCCCGGGACCAAACATCGACCTTGTATCTCTGCTGAAGCCCGCTCCAAAGGTTCTCACGGCGGCGCCCAGATTCATGCCGCCCGGAATGGTCTGGTTCATCCGGCTGACCACTTCCTCGGCGGTCCTGAACTTGGTCTGGTCCTTGTACTTTTCCCCCATCGAGCCCGAGGCATCCAGCAGGACCAGGAAGTTGTCCGTCTTTTGTTCGTAGCAGGTTGATTGAATCGACTGAGGAACGAAAGCCGGTTCCATCTTTTTGGGTTCGGGCTGCATGGAAGCACAACTCATCAACAAACCGACCGAGCCTAGCGCAAAAAGTTTTTTCCATAATTCTTTAACCATCTTGACCTCCTTTTCATGTTTCACAACTGTTTTTCCCGCTGTCTGCAGCAGGTAAGATTGATTTTAACCCCATTGGTACCGTCCACCCCCCAAGAGGCTCGCCAATTGAAACTTAAATTGTCCGTTTCAAGTGGCACTGTACCGATATTGGTATCAAAATCAAGAGAAAATAATGCTGTTTGTGAAAAAGTATATTGGACTTTGGTCCAATATTTTGAATTTAGTTTTGAATCGTTTGTTTCACTCTCACTTGTTCTCGGCCGATCACAACGACCGATTGTACAAAACAGTGCTGTTGTGCTGTAACCTGTTGATCGATCCTCTGCTTTCGTAACCGTTCACAGGGTTGCAAAGTCCGATGCGCTACAAACCACCTAATTGTAAGCGTTTACAGGGTGCTGCAGATGCAAGGCGTCGGATGCGCAGACGTACTTTTGTACTTCAAGTACCCGATAACAAAGCAGATGCGGTGCCCTGTAAATGCTTACCTGCTTTCGCTCTTCCGGCTCATCCCAAGCTCCACCCGAGCATCAGCAAGCCGATGGCGGCCACCCAGCTGCCGGCGACGCGTACCGCGATCCGCATCCACACGATGCGCAGCGACATCACGAAACCCGAAGCAAGCGCGACCACGACAAAGATGGCACTGCCAATCCCCGCAAGCCCGAGTGCTTCGCGCTGCACTGCGGCAATCCCCGTTCCGTTCAGCCATCCGTGCAGCAGCCCGACAGCCACCGCGATCCCCAGGACCACAGCCGGAGAAAGCCGCCGGTCAGCCGCCGTGAGTGCCCCAAGTACCAAGAACGACACGCAGGTCATCGTGCCGGGCAACAGCGCCTGTCCGAACAAATAACCGGCCACGCCGCTGAGGAGCCAGGCGCCGGTCAGCCCGAACAGCGTCCGTCGCCCCGCCGCAGGGCCATTGAGTCCCGCAAGCATTGACATGGCCAGGATGGGAAGGAGGTCGTCCGGGCTCAGCAGCACGTGCGATATGCCGTCGTAGAGCGGGCCGAGCCCGGTCGTGACCAGATGGGCTTCAGCCGGCGACGGTAAGAACGTGGTGGCAACCACGCCGAGCGCCACTCCACAGGACTTCGCTGCAATGGAAACCCTCATTCTCATGCGAACGCACTCCACAGGAAGCCGGCCCCGGCCAGGGCCACCACGGCACCGGAGAACCGCAACGCGACCCGCCCCGCCGGCCACTTGTGCACCACGCCAATTGCGACACCGACGCCGTGGAGACAGCCGGTCGCGATGACGAATCCGATGCTGTACAACAATGCGCTCTGCCCGGGGGGCAGCTCCGTGCCGTGGGCGTGGCCGTGAAAAACAGCGAAAAACGCCACGATCACCCCGGCCACGATGAGAGGAGGCTTCGCCTCGCGCGCCACCATGAGCCCGAGCAGCACCGCGGAAAGCGCGATCCCGACCTCGACGCCGGGCAGCGGGATCCCGAGGAGACCGAAAAAACCCCCGAATGCCATCATCATGGGGAAGGTTACGGGCAGCAGCCACACGGCGGGTGGGCCCAGCTGCGCACCCCACAGGCCGACCGCGATCATGGCCAGCACGTGATCGAGCCCGGAAATCGGGTGACTCAGTCCGGTCAGGAACCCCTGCGCCTGGCCCTGCTGGACGTGCGCGAAGGCCGGCAAGGCGCTTGCAAAGAGCATCAACAGGGCCAACAATGCCTCGTATGCATGCAGTGATGGAAAATGGAAACGTTTCATCGCAGTCCCCCAAGCAGCAAAACAATGCGTTGAATGGTCCAGTAAGCACCCAGCGACCCCACAGTATAACCGGGCAGCGCCTCGATGAGCCTCGGCCACCGGATTTCCAGGGTGCGGAACGCACGTTCGAGCGCCACGATCATCCCCACGAAGAAGATCTGGCCGATCTCGACCCCCACGTTGAACAGCAGCAGCGCCAGCGGGATCTCCGCCTGCGGCAGACCCATCGTCGTCAACCCGCTGGCGAAGCCGAATCCGTGGAGCAGGCCGAAGGCGAAGGCCACCACCCAGGGGTGCCGGATCGTGAAACTCGTCTGCCCCCGCCATCGGCGCACGATCTCGGGCCCCAGGAACAGGATGCTGAGCGCGATGGCGGCATTCAGCGGGGGCACCGGAGCGCTTGCGTAGCCCAGGGTGGCGATGGCCAGGGTGATGCTGTGCGCCACCGTAAACGATGTGATCGTCTTGAGCAGCATCCAGCGGTCGGCCACGATGAGCAGCAGGCCGAGAACGAAGAGCAGGTGGTCGACGCCGAGCAGGATGTGCTCGATGCCGAGGCGCAGATACGCCCCCGACCGCTGCCAGCCCGTCGTCCGGGCGCCGAGCGTCACCGAGGGGTTGACCGGTTTGAGCAGGTGGCTCTCAAGCCGCCCATCGGCATGGTGGACGCGGATGATGACGTCGGTGATCGTCGATTCCAGGCCGTCGATGGCCAGGGTCTTCCCATCAATGCCGTCCCGGCAACGCAGGGTGCCGCGGACCACGACGGCACCGGGCGTGACCTGCTGCCGCCCGGGCGTCGTCAGGCGGCACTCCTGGGGAATGATCGGTGCGATGGTGATCTCGACTTCGCCGCCCGATGGCTTCTTCCAGAGGAAATTGTAGGTGTTCGGGCCGGTCTCGCGCAATTCGAGGAAGCCGGGCCGCAACTCGTGGGCGGCGGCGAGCCGCACACCGGCGACGAGGATCAGCCCAGCGAGAAGCAGGCGCGCCGATGACTTCATTCCGAACCTCCCTGGCCGGCTTTTGTCGCGGCTTCGGCAGTTCCTTGGGCCTCGGCCCGCTGTTTCACCGTTACGCGATAGCTTTGGAGCATTCGCTCGTACATCTTGTTCAGCTCCTTTTTCCGGCGCTCGGCAAGGAACTCCCGTTCGACAATGGGACGGATTTCCCCGAGCTGGGGAAGGTTCCCATCGACCTTTTCGCGGACGAAAACGAGGTGCAGACCATAGGCCGACTCCAGGGGGCCGGTCCACTGTCCCGGCTCTGCTTTCAACAACTCTTGGGCAAATTCCCGGCCAAAGGAACGCGCCACCTCTCGCATCGGCTCGAGCGGCCGTTCGGCCGGCAGCATCGACGCATCCCCGAGCTGTTCGGTCGCTATGTCGGGGCCCTGAGACCGGAGCTGGACCAGCAGTTGCTCGGCTTCAGTGAGAACCGTTGTACCTCTTTTCTCAGGGTTCAGGTACACCTGCCGGTATGAAACTTGCGGTTCGGAGCGGAAGGCGTCGGGATTCTGGTCGAGCCACGCCTGGAGTTCGGTGTCGGTGGGCGGCGTCGCGTTGATGGCGTCTTCCGCCAGAAACTCCAGCTTCTGACGAAGCCGCCGCCGGATGATGGTGTCGTCACGGTCGAGTCCCATCGCCATCGCTTCGCGCGCCGCCATCTCCTCGCGCACGGCGTCGTCGATCAGTCCCTTTAATTCCTGATCGGTTGGCGGCCGCAGCCAGGTCCGTGAAAACCTTGCGACGATCGCGTCGACCTGGCCGGGCGTAATGACGATGACGTTCGATCCCGGACCACCACCGCCCCACAAGTGAAACACCAGAAAGATCAGGGCGCCGATGGCGAGGAAATGAACGAGCGGCTCCCGCAGCCAGTGAACGAGTCCCCTTAGCAGTGCACTCATGAATCCCGATTACCTTTCAACCGTTTTCCATTACGTTCACTTCCGCCCCGGCCTCCCATATTCGATAGCGCACTTCAACGCCTTCGGGCACATACACCACGATGGGCAGGCGGCTGTTGTAGCGGATGAAATACGGTTCGCCACCGAGCCTGACAAACCGGTCTACTTTGGGCGCATTTGGATCGACCGCCATAAGCGTGCCGCCCATCGGACCCAGTTTTTTGACCGTGTAGCGTGGATACCCCCAGCCTTTGATCGTCTCCTTTTCGATTTGACCACCGAAAAAGTAAGTGTTCGCTTCGTCAACCGCAACTGTTTTACCGACCATCAGTTCCACCCTGAATACGGATTCATCATCCTGCTTCGGAAGCTGCAGGACATACCTGACCATGCCCTCCCCGGCCGGCGGAAATGCTTTCATGGTGTCCGCCGCCTGAGCGGATATGACTGCAGTCAAAAACGAAAAGGCGACGATTGAGCCTGCCGTAATCATGTGGCCTCCTTGTAACTATCAATGAAGTAAATGATACTGAATGGTGTTTGCGCTTTCGGAGCCTCCGTGGATAGCCATCCATCTGAATGGCTATTTTGGCAGCCTGTTATCGTCCTTTCCTGGCCCACAGCGGTTGAAAAACAAAGTACCGACACTAACCTTTCGGTGAGTACCAGATGGGTGACGTGTAGGCGCGTTCCTGAGTCTTTAGCGGTATTCCCTTGGGCAGATCCAGCTTGAACTTGACCCGATCATAGGCCGTCCACCGTGGGGTCGGAATCTCGATGACCCTGGCATAGTAGAAGGCACGCAGCTTCGGATCGAAGTCCGGGTCGGTCCACACCGCGCCCAGTTCCGAGGCGCCGATGGTGTTGGTCCAGCCCGGGATCGATAGATCGACCGTGTCGCCGACCGGCGGCAGCTTGCCGTCCGTGCCTGGCTTGCGGCCATCCGACCACGCAACCTCGTAGACCTTCTCCTGCGCCTTGCCGTCGGCGTCCAGCCAGCCCTTGATGATTTGGATGCGATCGATGTTCGCTCCCATCGGATCGCGCAGCGCATACACCAGAAAGCTCGGCGCCTTGCCCTTTGGCGCCTGCCTGAGATCACCCCCCATCGGCACTCCCTTGCTGTAACCAATCTGCGCCAGGTCACGCCGCTTGGCGTCGTCCTGGGTGAAATCGAATCCGCCGAAGAAACGCACCCGCAGGCGCGGCCCGGTCGTCGCGTAGGTCTCGCGCCGCTCCATGGCGTCAAACAGCGCGCCACGGGAGTTCTCGGTCGCCCACACCGCGGTCGTCCCCCCCGCACTGTAATCACCACCACCGGGGCCTTTTATTCCGAGCTCAGTGTTGCTCTTGCCGGCGTGCATTGCTCTTCCCGGACCCGGTTCATATATGGTGAATTTGCCGAAGAAGTTGTCTTCGTCGATCGTGCTCAGCGCCGTGTGGGTGTCGGTGCCCCCCTCGAGCCCGAATTTGAAGGGGTTGACGCCGAGCCGGGCCTCGAGCTGCAGGCCGCGGAGCAGGCCGGAGCGGGCGTATTCACCCGGGAGCATGTCCGGGGACTTCGCCTGCGAGACGTCCAGGTTTCCGAAGTCCCACGTTTCGAAGTCGGCGAATTCGTCCTCGGGCGAGAGCAGCGGGTGCGCCTCGCCGTCGCCCTTGTACTGGGTCACCTCGTAGAGCCGCTCCCACTTCTGGCGCTGCTCGGCGTACTCCCTGTCGTAGGCCTTGCCGTCCGCGAAGTCGTCCTGAAGGGCGAACATCATGCCGTTCGACAAGTTGCCGTTGTGGGGGATCGCCGTGACGTCACCGCCGGTAACCTTCTCGTAGTTCTCCATCCACTTCCACAAATCGCGCGGGTTGCGCGAGCCGATCGGCGGTGTCGTGGTGAAGGGCACGACCTGCCCGGCCCGTTCGGGGCCGTCACGGAAGATCACGTTGCGGTGAAGATTGTTGCCCGAGACCAGCGATGTCCACTCGAAGGCGATGAAGGTGGTGAAAGTGCCCGGGTCGTTGAACTCCTCAGCCGCCCGGATGATGTCGTCCCATACGCGCTTAAAGGCCGGGTTGCCGGGCTGGTAGTTCAGCTCGGCAGAGATCTTGCCCTGAGCAAACTGGTTGATAAGGCGAAACATAGCCTGGGCAGCGGTATCACCGCCGGCGTTGAAGTCCTCGTGGAACCGGCGCCCATCCGGATCGGCCATGATGTTCGGTGCGCCTGAAATGATATCGGTGATTGCGCCCATCGCGTCGGAATGATCGGTGATCATGAAAAAGTCATAGGGCCGCGCAAGCTTTACCGGCTGTCCGGTGTTCGAGATCACCTGTTCGCCCCGTGCGAATCGGTAAGCGTCGCGTGGCATCAGCCGCGTGCCGGAGCCCCCGGCGTCGGCCGACAGCCCGGTATGCACATGGGTGTCGCCGAAATAGACATCCGTCGGGTATGCCCGATCGGCGTAGGGCGAGTAGGGCTGCCCTGTAAAGATCTCCGGTCTCGTTCCGGCCGTGTCCTGGGCAACTGCGGGACCGAAGAGAAGCACGTTAACAAGGACAAGGACACCAACCAGGCAGCACAGCAGGGGCCCGTGCAATCTGAGGACACGTTCTGGACCGGCTCCGGCCTGGTGGTTACCGAAGCCAGGCGAAACGGCTTTATAATAGCTGACAATCAAAGCGGATTTTTTCGATTTTTTGCTGTTCAACATGACGCCCTCCTAAAAGCCTGTTCATTGATTATCCCGGCGTATACCAGATCGGCGATGTGTAGGCGCGTTCCTGGGTTATCATGGGCACCTCCGGTGGCATGGTGATTCCATACCGCATCGCATCGTAAGCGGTCCAGCGCGGAGTCGGGATTTCGATCACCCGCGCATAGTAGAAGGCACGCAGCGATGGATCGAAATCCGGGTCTTTCCAGACGGTGATCAGTTCGGGCGCACCGATCGTGTTGGACCAGGTAGCGTTGGCGACGTCCACCGTGTTGCCCACCGGCGGTAGCTTTCCGTTTGAATCCGGCTGGCGATCGCCGCCCCAAACCACGTCGTATACTTTCTCCTGGCGCTTACCGCCGGCATCCAGCCACCCCTTGACGATCTGGATTCGATCGAGGTTGCCGCTCATAGGATCCTTGAGCGCCGCTACGAGGAAGGTCGGGGACTTACCAGCCGAAACCGGCGGCAGGTCACCGCCCATGGGCACACCCTTCGTGTAACCGGCAAAGGCAGGCAGGCGACTCTGCGCATCTTTATCATTGAAGTCCCAGCCCCCGAAAAAACGTACGATCATTCGCGGTCCGGTGGTGGCATAAGTCTCCTTGCGCATCATCGCATCGAAGATCGCGGCACGGGTGTTCTCTTTGGCCCACACCGCCGCGTAGCCGGATGCCACCATGGACCAGCCCTCGTATTTCTTGTCTCCGACCTGGGCCATGGGATGCTCCCAACGCTTCGGGCCCGGTTCCACGCCCGAATGCTTGCCGAAAAAGTTGTCCTCACCGGCCGTGGTGAGCGCCGTATGACTGTCCGTGGAACCGATCATCCCGAATTTGTAAGGGTTGACCCCGAGCTTTTGTTCGAGTTCCAAACCGATTTTCAAAGCGCTGCGGGCATACTCGTACTGGAGCATATCCGGCTTCTTGGCAACGCTGAGATCCAGGTTGCCCTGGTCCCATGTTTCATAGTCGGCGAACTCGTCGTTCACAGACAGGAACGGATGGGCTTCGCCGTCGCCTTTGATCTGGGTGACCTCGTAGAGGGGCTCCCATTTGGCGCGCGTCTTGGCATACTCCAGATCCACCGGCTTGCCGGTAAACGACTCGACAATGGGAAACATGATCCCGTTGCTCAGGTTTCCGTTATGGGCAATGGCAAGCACCCGGCCGCCGGTTTTATCCTGATAGCCGTGCAGCCACTTCCACAGATCGCGCGGGTTGTCGCTTCCCAATGGTTTGAGAGTGGTGTACGGTTCCATGCGTCCGGCCTTGTCGGCGCCGTCACGGAATATCACCACCCGGTGAAGGTTGTTGCCGCCTGTGTTGGAGGTCCACTCGTAACCGATAAAGGCGGTAAAACGGCCCGGCTCGTTGTACTTCTCTGCCGCTGCTATGGTTTCTTCCCAGGCGGAACGATAGGCCGGGCTGCCGGGAAGCGACTCGAGCTTCTCCGGGAAGGTGCCCTGTGAGAAGGCGACAATGATTTCGACGGCGGCTTTGACACCCTCCTGCCCTCCTGCCCGCACCATCTCGTACCACTTCTTGCCGGTCGGGTCAGCCAGCATCTCCGGATCTCCGGAATACAGACGCGGAAAGAACCCCATGTTATCGGAGTGATCGGCTACCACGAGAAAGTCGAGCGGCCGGCCGAGCTTCACTCTTTGACCTGTCGAGGATGTAAGTTCTTCGCCGCGTGCAAAACGATACGCGTCTTCGGGTACAAGCCGCGCGCCGAAGGCGCCGGCGTCCATCGACATTCCGGTATGCTGGTGGGTGTCACCCCAGAAAACCTGGGTCGGGAAGTTGCGCCCGGCATACGGCGAGTAGTACTTCTGCCCGGGGAATGCGGATACGGCATCCGGTGTCGGCGCCGGCAAACCCACGGTGTCCCCGGCAAATACAGGCCACGTGAAGCCGAAAATTGTTAGGGCGCACAGAACCAGTATTGCCTTATGCCTTCGCATTGTGAACCGCACGTGTACTTGCATGATTTAGCTCCTTTATCGTTAATTACTGGATAACTGCCTAAGATATGCGTAGATCTAGTGATTACTTAGAAAATCGCTGATAGAACTGGGTTTACTGATTTCCAATAAATAGAATTAGCGCACCACATGCAATTTTTAATAATAAGTATAATAAAAAATGATGCAATTTTTAATCGGCCGCTCACAATCATCGATTGACCAAAACCGTACTATTGTGCTGCGACGAGAAACTATAAGGGGAATAAAAACTTCACTGTAAAATTGATCGTCCATTCCGGTGCCACATAGTCGTCAGCGAAGTTGTACTCGTAAGCACCGGAGAACTGCACCGGCAGCTTGCCGAACTTCACCAGCTTGGCCAGCTTGACTCCCAGCGGCAGAGCGGTCCAGTCGCTCTTTTCCCAGTCGTAGGTGACATTCATTTCCGAAGTGCCGAGGGACCATTTGTCCGGCAGGGAGTAACTGACAATCGGCTGCAGGATGCTGAGGTTGACGTCCTCCCGTTTATCGTCCCCGGCATCCGGTGATCATGTGCCGTTTGATTTTTTTATTTCAAGGATACGGTTACGTCATTGATCTTCCCGCTGAACTTGAATGGTCGACGGTCAAAATAGCCGAGTGATACCGTCGATCCCAGGTCCATTCCGACATCGAAGGTCTCGGTGGCGGTGAAGGCGGCCGGAACCGTTCGCTTCAACTCTGTCGTGCCGACCTCCGTGCCGTCTACGACCAGCCTCACCGTCCCCGCCTGACCCGGCCCCTCGATGTCGGTGACGACCTCAATGGTGTGTTTACCGGCCGCCAGCGGGGTCGCGCTGCGGGCCGTGTACTGCTCGATGATCATCATGTTGTACTCGTAGACGAGCTGCCCCTGGTCCATGTAAAGGGTCAGCCCCCCGCCCGAACCGCCGACCGCGTAAAGAACCCCGCTGGCTTTCTCGCCGATCTCAGCGTCAATGGTGACATGGGTACTCTCCCGTCCCACGCCCGGTGCGGCAAACTCCGGCATCCTGCGGGTGTTCTGGTTAAAGTGCCAGGTTGTGTACGGCGTCTTGATCCGGTCCTCGGGGTGAAGCCTGAGCCAGTTTCCCGCACCGATCGGAAAAGCCTTGTTGTCCGCAGCCAGCGCGAGGAAGCTTTTTTTCATCTCTTCGAGCTTATCCGGGTATTTGGCGGCCAGGTCTACAGCTTGCGAAAAGTCCTGGCGCAGGTCATACAGCTCCCACTGGTCTTTGGCCGAATCCCAGTTGGCAATGCGTTTGACGGAGCCGGGTGTATCCCAGGGGATGAATGGCCCGAAAGTACATGCCATCCAACCGTCCTGGTAGATCGCCCGGCTGCCGTTGTTGTCGAAGAACTGGGTGTTTTTGCGAGTGTCGGCGGTCGGGCCGTCGAAGGTATAGGCCAGGCTGGTGCCGTCCATGGGCAACTGTTCATAACCGTTCACCACCTTTGGATGCGGGATGTGCAGGACCTCATAGATCGTCGGGGCAATGTCCACCACGTGGTGGAACTGGGAGCGCATGCTCTTGTCCGGTTTGATCCGCTTGGGCCAGGAGATCACCATCGGATTGCGGGTCCCGCCGAAGTAAGCGCCCAGAAGCTTGGTGCCCTTAAAGGGTGTGTCGCCCGCCCAGGCCCAGCCGGCATGATACATGTTGTCGGTCCTTGATGAGCCCAGCACCTCCAGTCCACCGATGCGCTCGAGCGCTGCCATCTGCTGCTCGACCGTATTGGGGATGTTGTTTTGTGCGAGCAGCTCGCTGATCGAGCCTTGCTGTCCCTCCGCGCTGGAGCCGTTGTCGCCGAAGATGTAGAAGATGAGTGTGTTCTCCCGCAACCCCCGGTACTCCAGGCTATCGACGAGCCGGCCGACCTGATAGTCGGTGTGTTCCACAAAACCGGCAAAGAGCTCCATCAGCCTGAGCTGAAAGGACCTCTGGTTCTCGGGGATGCTCTCCCAGGCAGCCATGGTCGAGTCCCGCTCCGTAAGCTTGGTATCGGGCGGAATGACGCCCATCTCGAGCTGCCGTTTGTAAGCCCTTTCGCGATAGGCATCCCAGCCGTCATCGAACTTGCCCTTGTACTTGTCCGCCCACTCGGAAAAAATGTGATGCGGCCCGTGCACGCCGCCCGGTGCCCAATACATGAAAAAGGGCTTGTCGGGCGAAAAGGCCCGGTAATCGTCCAGCCACTCGAGGGCCTTGTCTACCATGTCCTGCGTCAGGTGATATTTGGGATCGTGTTCCGGCGGCTCGATATGATTCGTGTTCTCGGTCAGGCGCGGCTCCCACTGGGAAGTCTCGCCGCCCAGGAAGCCATAGAAGTATTCGAACCCGTAGCCGGTCGGCCAGCGGTCTTTGGGTCCCATTGCCGTGGTCTCGATGGCCGGGGTGTTGTGCCACTTGCCGAAAGCGGAGGTGAGGTAACCGTACTCCTTGAGCACCTCGGCGATGGTTGCGGCGGTATTGGGAATGACTCCGGTGTAGCCATCGAAGGCGACCGCACGCTCGGCGATGGTGCCGGAGCCGACCCGTGTGTGATTGCGGCCGGTCAACAGGGCCGCCCGGGTGGGCGAACAGATGGAGGTGGTGTGAAAGGCATTGTAGCGGAGGCCTTCCTCGGCCAACTTGCTGAGCGTGGGTGTATGGACCTCGCCACCAAAAGTTTCGGCGACGCCGAAGCCGACGTCGTCGAGCATGACGATCAGGATGTTCGGTGCATCTTTTGGGAGCCGTTGCGGAATCTCGGGCCATTTCATGATGGAATCCTGCAGCCGCGGCCTGGCGACTCCTGCCATGGGGCTGGGCGGAAAAGGCAGAACCGAACCGTCGTTGGGTTCGGCGCCAGGGGCCGGGACCGTCAGCAGCAGGGTCAAGATCACCGAGCAACTGGAAGTGCCGACATAGCGCATGAATTTACGTTTCATTCCAACACGTTCGAAAAATGACACTTTCATTTTCTTTTCTCCTGATATTTGGGTCCAGCGACGTCTTTAGGCTGTTGGATATAGAACGTGAAGGTTTACGAGGATTACAAAAAAAGGGTCAATTTCGCAGTTTATGGGATAACACCGATAGAATTTTTCCTGTCTACATCTGAAACGTCAACGATGTCTTCAGATAAGGTCGGGGTTGAGCCATTGAGCATATGAATAGAAAGCCGGTTAATCTGCCTTTTTGAAACTGATAAACCGGCAACTCAATGTTCTCAACGCTGCCTTCGCCGCGTCAGACGTCGCGCGTTGGCCGTTGCCTTGCGATGCAGCGGGGCCAGCACCTTTCGGCCTGAGCGCCACGGGTTGAATGCACCCGACCATGCACCAAAAGCCGTACGTTGCCATGCCGCAGTGACCTCCATGACTGCCGCTATCTTTTCGACAATCATCCGGTTTCCTTCAGCGTTTAGACGCCGGTCGGGATTGGGCCATTTTACCGCCCAGTTCCAATTGCGCAGCAGGATCGTCGTAGTAGCCGCCGTACCAAGTTCGACCGCCATCATGCCCAAACTCCAGGCATCTACGACGGGATTTTTTGCAGCTGAAATATTGGCGGCGATATCTGAAATATTTCTCATCGAACGATTCAACCTCCTACTTATATAAGGAATAGAATTACAACCTGTAAAAAGTCTTACTTGCTTGAAAAGCGGCGCTTCCGAGGAGCCATGCGAAATACGACCGACTCAGCGTTTCGCCTTGGTCCTTGTCCTCGCCGTCTGAAGGATGGCACCATCTTCAGCGCGGTGGGTTGACGACGGCATAAGAGGTCAACAAACCGGAGACCTGAGACTGGTATCCCAAAAAATGCAGAAATTTTTTAATCGTCATTGCCATAAAGAGGAAAAATCCACCCACAAGAATCATTGCCACTGAATCATGATAAAGAAACCCTCCACCCGGACTGGGCGGCAATGCAATAATCAGATTAATAGCGCCAGCTAAAGCAGCAAGCCAACAGACGAATGCGATTGCAAATTTTCCCCACATCTGAAAATCCTCCTAAATACCTTAAACTGAAACACAGTAATACATAATAAAATTCTGTCTATTGGCCTTTGGTCCAATAGACAGCGGTCCGGACTCTGCATATCGTTTACCATCAGTTCAAAGACAGGAGCGTGAGCTGGAAAACTGCGCCGGCTCTACATGTTGACTGGCAGCTCAGATGCTGCCGACCAGCCGGCAGAAATAGGCTGGAAAAAACGGGAAAAGAACTTAGAATCTAAAAGGAGGTTCGATGATGAAACGTTTGATTTGGATGCCTCTCATGGCACTATTGGTGGGATTGGCGATTCTAATCGGTTGTGGAGAGAAAGCGGAGGAAGCCGCCAAGAAGGTAAGCGACAAAACGCAGCAAGCCACGGAGGCGGCCAAGGAAACGATGGATTCTGCAACCGCCTGGACCAAGGACAAGATGGACGCCTATGTGGGCAAAACGAAGGAGCAACTGGGGAAATTCGACACGCAGTTTGAGGACCTCAGCGCCAAAGCGGACAAATTGAGTGAAGATGCCCAGGAAAAGTTCAAGGGTCAATTAGCGGCCTTGACTGAAAAGAAAGAGGCGATCGCCGTAAAAATGGATGAACTTCAGGAGGCCAGTGGCGAGGCCTGGGTAAAGGCCAAGCAGGAGCTGGATAAGCTGATGGCCGAACTGTCTCAGCTCTATGAAAACATCAAAAAAGATTTTAGCACCACCTGATTTTAAATGTTGCGGGTAAAAACTGAAAACCGCACTCGGAAAAGCATGTTTCGAGACCACCGGGCCGCACCGATGGCTCATCTCAGGCCATCATTTCTGACGCGAGGGATTCTTAAGTGCTTTTCAAAAAACCCAGCGCCCTCCTGTCTTTCAGCGGCAGGAGGGCTTTTGATCTCATCACTTCGGCATACGTCTTTTAAAAAATCACGCCCTGTCCATCTATGAATGCCTAGTCTGTTTTTCTCAACTCCAGCACCACTCCGTTGTCACCCGTCAACATCAACCGGCCTGCGTCTATCGCGTAGTGGAATGTCTCACCAGTGACGGCGGACAAAAATTCCTGCTCGAACGCCATATTCGGGCACGCCATTCTCGTGGTGTCCAATTGACCGATGGTGATTCTGTTGCCCCTGGTTTCGAATTTCCCGCTGATCTGGTTGCAGCCGGTGCTGCCGACAACCCGGTTTTCGTTGAGGTGAAACTCGAGGACCGGGAGTCCTTTTCGAAAATCTTGTGCCTCTAATTTCCGATCGCCGAAAAGCGTCAGCACCCAGATATCGTTGAGCCGGCTGTCCATGACGTATCGTCCGCAGCCCTCGAAACTGGAGTAATCGGCATCCACGGAGCGTTTGACGTCAACTCGTGCTTTAAACGGAAACCGTTCCCCTGACATCGCATCACGACACTCTCCTCTCGAAACCGTCGCGATCAACGTGCCGGCTTCGGTCTGAGCAAAGAACCGGGTCACATCGGCATCCTGGGCCTTGTCCTCCCTTCCCGGCGGCGTATTCATCTCCGGCAGGTCCGTCAGCGACTTGAACCACATCCCCTTTTCGAAGTCGATGTCAAGGGACCACGACGGCTCGTTACCGAATGCATAAAAGTCAATTCCCTGATCCAGCTTCTTACGCATGAGCAACAATGTTTCGTTCGTCAGCATGACGTCATCGGATTCTGTTTTTCGCGTCAAAATGTAACGCCGACTCAAATTACCGGTAATTGGCCTGCCGTGGATATCCAACACTTGCAACCCATGCGGCAGCGGTGCGAAGTATTTAAGTCCGGCTTCGCTTTTGTCGAGAACGAGGATGTCGCCCTCCACGGTATAGGTGCCTTTCCGGACAGCCGGCTGTACAGATCTCCCGGTGTAGAAAACAGACTCGGAGAAGGTCCCGTCGGCACTTAGCCACAGTTTATACTCGATGCCGGGGCAATCGGCACAGGGAAGGTAGCCTTCGTACCGGCCCTGCACTGAACCGGGTGTCAACTCGGCAGCAGGCTCTCCATTCGCAGCTGCCCAGCCGCTTGCTAGGGTAAAAATAATCGTTATTACCGTTAAGCCGACAAGGATAGGTGTTCTGCGGTGTCTTTTCATACGAAACACCCGTTCTTGTAAATACTGATGAGTAATTCTAACCCCATTGTTGAGGTAAATCCGCGGATGTCTATTTCCCCTTGCCCGTCAATACATCATAAAGCTTATCGGTCACAACCACCTTCCATTCACCGCCGACTCTTTTCATTTTGACCTTTTCCTTATCCCTGACAGATGAGACCGAACCATCGACTTTATTTTTGGCCACACTGCCGGCAGCACCCACAATGTTTCCCGAAGCGGCCTTTCCCGCTGTAGTGACTTTGCCAGCAGCGCCTTTCGCCCCTTCAGTGATGGCTTCGTAATCGATCACGGCGGAAATTGTGGCTTCGTCACCGCTTTTCTTCTGATTGACGTCTTTGATGTCGTAATTCAGTTTGCCGGGTACTTTTATATTCAAAAATGATTTGTCCGAGCGTTCATCGATCCCGTGCTCCCTGATGGCTTTCTTGAGATTGCCCGACTGAGCCATTTTCATGAAAGCATCGAATGATGGCTCAGGGCCGCCAGCCGCCCATACAGGTGCCGATGTGAGAATTAGAAACAGAAAAAGTGACGAAATGTATTTCATTCCGACCTCCCTTCGGTCTAATCGAAATTACTGGATAGTATAAAAATATGGTTTGGATCGGTGCGCGTCTATTGGACCTTGGTCCAATAGGTAACGGTAGTTTGGTAAGCGTTCACAGAGCACCGCATCTGCTTTGTTGTCGGGCACTTGAAGTACAAAAGTACGTCTGCGCACCCGACGCCTTTCATCTGCGGCACCCTGTAAACGCTTACAATTAGATGGTCTGAAGCGCATCGGACCTTGCAACCCTGTGAACGGTTACGTAGTTTGGGTAAAACTAAGTGAAGGGATCTTAAAGCGGATCAGATGCGGCCCGGCGATTATGCCGGAGGGCGGTGTTTCGTTATCCACCGCACATAAGGGATCGAGACCACCGCCGAAGCCAGAAGATAGGCAACCACCAGTGCAAGCGCATGTTGCCCCCGCGCGTTGGCCGCGATGAGCAACGCCAGGCCGATGTGTCGCGATGCACAGGCGATCGCAAGGGAGATACGATTCGGACCGCCGAGCAGATGGCCGACCACGATGGCGGATAGCGTGAATGCGGCAAACGCAGTCAGCGACGGTAAACCGACTTCAAAGATCAGGCGGAAGCCGACTGCCAAAGCCGTAAGGGCGCACAGGGCCATCACGGCGCTCGCGATCTTCAGCAACGGATCGCCGAACCGGTCGGCCAGGGCGGGCACCGCCAGGCGGAACAGCATACCAACTCCAAGCGGCAGCAAGAACGTCTTCAGAATGATACGGGCGACTTGTGAAGGGGTCACGGCCGAGGTGTCGAAAGAGATGATCTCGGCCAGGAAGTGAAGTGATGCGGGCACGGTGACGATCGCAAGGAGCGAGGTCGTCACGATCAGGCTGAAAACATAAGAAGGATCACCACCGAATTTGATGAGCTTTTTCGGCAGCAGGGGAGCCCCGGCGCAAATGGCCAGAACCACCAACGCCAACTCGGTTCTCGGCGGCAGGTCGAGGGTCCACGCCATAAGGACGGCCACCGCCGGCATGACAATGTACATTGCGATGATCGACTTTAGCAGCAGAGCGGGTCGTCGCCAAAGGTAGACAATGTCCTCTGTGGTAGCCGTCATTCCGATGGCAAAGATAAGTGCTGCGATGGAGGCTTTGAGGAGTATCAAAAGCATTGCGTCAATTATTTATTTAGGTTCTTCGGCAATTCAGGTAAGAACTGATGATCCACCAGCCTCGAAATACCATCGCTACTCTCCAGTTTCAAAGCAGCAGATCAGGCGATCTGGATCTCTGCTGTGAGTAGGCAGGAGTTATTTCATGATAGCCCGTCGGCCGTATGACCTCACACGCCGCTTGCGTGCGTATCGGATCGAAGGGTCGTCGCCACAATGAAACCGTCACACTCGGATTCACTTCGCAGGGTGCAGAACTAAGACGGTTGATCCCCCACCATGACGAAGCAGCTTAAAAGTGGTTTTAAAACCACTCCCGGTGATCGAACGGGTTTTTCTATGACCTGATCCTGGGACACGACGTTGGGTGACCATCCACGCATTCCGGTGCAACGATCGGCAGGTCGAGACAGAAGGTTGCTCCGCGGTCGTCATTGGCGGCGGCCCGAATCGTTCCACCATGCGCCTCGACGATCGAACGGCTGATGGAGAGCCCCAGGCCCATCCCTCGGGATTTGGTGGTGAAAAAGGGTTCGAACAGTCGTCCGGCGGTTCCGGCATCGATCCCCACACCGGTGTCCGATACCGAAAGCGTTGCACCGCCCGCACTCTCACCCACGGTTTTGACCGTTATCCGGTAAGGCTTAGTCGCTTCGCAGTCCATGGCATCCAGCGCGTTAACGAGCAGATTGATCACCACCTGCTGCAACTGCACCTTGTCCCCCCACACCTGCGGCAGACCGGCATCCAGATTCAATAGAATACGGGCATCTCGCGCCGCCGCATCGCCCTGGACCACCCTGATCGCGTCTTGGGCCACGCTGTTGAGGTCTACCGGCGCATGAACCGAGCGGTCTTTTTTTACCAGGGTGCGAATGCGCTGGACCACCTCGCTGGCCCGCTTCTGGTCCGACACGATATCGCCGAGGGCTTCACGGACCTCTTCGAGGTCGGGCTCCGTCTCCTTCAGCAGGCGCATGACCGCCTCGGCGTTCGCGGCAATCGCCGCCAACGGCTGGTTGACCTCATGGGCGATGTTATGGCCGAGTTCTCCTATCGTTGCAACCCGTGTCACGTGAGCCAGGTCTCGCCGCAGCCGCGCCGCCTCCTCTTCGGACTTTTTCCGTTCGGAGACGTCCTGAACGATCCCCTTCGCGACGATCAGAAGGCCCTTCGAGTCGAATTCGACCTCGACCCTCGACCGTATCCACTTCGTTTTTTCGTCGACGATGACGCGGTATTCGATGTCGAAGGGAACCCCCTTCAGGGCGGCCTGCCACATCGCATCCATGTATTCGCGGTCATCCGGGTGGACGATCTGCAAAAAGGCCCTGTAACTGAGTTTCGACTCGGCCGGCACGCCGAAAACCTCTTTGGTCCCCTCGGACCATGTCAACGAATCTTTTGGAATGTCGAAAATGAACCCTCCGATGCGTGCGACCTCCTGGGCACTCTTGAGATTGGCTTCGCTGCGGGAGAGAGCCGCCTCCGCAAACTTGCTTCTCGAAAGCGCTTTAAATAGAAAAAGAGATAATGAGGAAAGGACAATGATTAAAGTCACCCCTGCCAGGATATGCCATCGGTATTGTGCGAATATGTCCGGCGGATGATTGAGGATAATGGCACCCTCAGGAAGTTTGCTTTCAGCAATTTTCCAACGCTGTATGGCGTTCCAATCGTAAACATGGCGCATTGGGGAAAACGCATTCATGCTTTTGCCTTCACTGAGTGAAAGGATTGTCTGCCCCAGGTTGAATCCGATCTTTTCAAAACTCAATACATAACCGCCCACAATGCCGCTGCCCATTAAGCTGTCATAATAGCTGTAAATAGGCGCGGCAGATCGGGATGCGAGTTGATTCACCACTGCGTAAGGCGTCATACTCGTGCCTTCCCCGTCGGAAAACATGAGCAAATAAAACACCACCGTATCCTTTCTTGAAAGACCTTCCAGTTTTGTAGCAACCTGCTCGAGCGTTTGGTCGACCAGGTATTCAACCTCTAATTTCGATGCTTCACCGGTTAACGAATTCTTAAAAAGCCTTAATCGGTTTTGTGCCTCAGAGTCCGTCGCTGTGCCGATAGCGTAAATTTTCTTCGGGTGCTCCAACCTCAAAACTTCTTGAAGGGCCGTCTGATAATCATTTTCAAGGCCTATAATTGATTCTTTTTCAGATGGCTTCCTTCCTTTAAATAGTTCCGCCCCCGCCGGTTCGACATATACGCGATGGGCATTCGCGAATAGCGAGTTATTACTCGACAAAAAATTCGAGGCAATGGTACCCCATACCACCACAAAATCAAATTCAAAGCCCTGATATTTTTGCTCTAAATACTTGGCAAATATTCCCTTGACCTTTTCTTCGCTCAAACGGGGGCTATCCATAAATTCAAAAAAAAGGTTATGCCGGCCCTTGTTAAATTCAAGCGCCTCATCCAAACCTGATTCAAAAAAGGCTTGGGCTGGAATATTTTTTGTAAAGGAAGAAACGAATAATATGTTGAGCTTTTTACTTTCTGTTCGGGCAAATGCCGGTGGAGGCACAATTGCCGACAATGCTCCCAAAATAAAAAGGAGTGCCATTAACAGCTTGCGGGAATGCGATTTATTGTTCATGTGTGTGTTTTGCCGAAATTGTCATCATTCGAAACACGGTATTTAACTTCACATTACTGACGCGACGATTCCTGTGTTAGTAAGGCCTGAAAGCGGCGGGCTTCTTGGAGAAGCGATTCCGCACCCGCCAGGTCGGCTAAGCGCACGCTCTCCTGAAGCCAAACTGTCGCCCGTTCAGTTTCACCGCTAAGGGCTGCGCTGCGCGCCGCCCTCAGGTAGCGATAAGCCGCATCCTCGGGACGCTGCGCCCGCTCGCAGGCCTGCGCCGCGGTTGCCAGGACGGTTGCCATCGAGCGGTAGTTCCGGTTCACGGCTCTCATGCTCGCCGCTTGGTCCAAGGCTGTCACGGCATCGTCCCATCGGCCGTCGAGCATCGCCAGGCGGCCGATCAGCTCCAAACGATCGGCCTGAAGACCGGGAACCGACGGTTCACCCAGGGCGGTTATCTCGAGGCGCAGTTGCTCCATATCACCCCGGTCCGCCGCCATCCGCCCGCGCAGGAAATGGGTCCGGGAAAGCGTCTCGGGCGAGGGTGCCGGCTTCACGGACAGAATTTCTTCGCTGATTTGCCAAGCCCGGCCGGGGGTTCCATTGTGGTAGAGGGCCACGGCCTGCACCAGGAGCAAATCAGCCGAGACGGGACGGCCGGCGGTCAGCAGTTCTTCCTGTGCTCTTTCACCATTTTCCAATGTAGCCGGGTAATTCCCCTGACGCAAGTGGCAAACCGCCAGATTGTAACGCGTATCCACGATCGCATTTAGATCGTCGGTAATATAAGCCCGCGCAAGGGCCCTTTTGTATCCCTCGATTGCCTGGGAGATTTGTCCGTTCTCGAAGGCCATACGGGCCATCCGGCTATTCCGGTCGAACTCGCGGTCACTGCCCGGCATGTCCGCCTTGACCTGTCTCGATCCCCCGCATCCGGTCCAAATAAAGAGGCATACCGCCGCGCACAAACCGAGCATCCACCTGTTTTTACTTGGCCGAGTCGTCTTGGTCAAGGGGTCACCTCCAGCGTGGGGATACGGCCATTCCGGGGCGGTTCACTGCCGCCGCCGCCCAGCAACCAGTTCGACCTCAGTTGCTGCAGAAGCAGCTCGAGTTCGTAAAGCACCTGTTGGGTCTGACCCAGCAGAACCGGAACATCTGCGGTGGCGTCACTGACATTTGCGATCATCTTCGGCAGGTGCGGAGTGGTGCGGCTCAAATCCTGCATCACGGACTGCAGCGATGCCAGCAACTGCCCCGCATCACGGGTCATTTGCGGCAGCTCGCCGGATTGCTCGGCAATGCGGGTCGTCAAGGCGGAAACATTGCCGACCGTTGTCTGCAAAGCTTCCAGTATGGGTGCAAGTCGCCGAATGTCCGTGTTGACCTGGGTCAGCAGCATCTCCACCTCCCGGACCATGCGGTCCTCTACCAGCAACCGTCCGATGGCCCCCTCCCCGCTTGCAATTTTACCGCTGATCGCATTCAGGTTGACCAGCAACTTGCGAGCATCGTCGATGACAGGCATCACTTTGGTCCTCACATCGGATATCAGCTCACCCATCGACTCGGTCGGCGCGCGTTCGGCGACGGCGTTGACGACCGCATACTCCCAGTCGAGCGGCTCTCCTTCACCACGGGTGATTTCAAGAAACGACGCACCGGCCACGCCGAACTCTTTTCGAATAATGGCCTGTGAATCGCGTCGCACGAACCCCCTCATTTTGCGCTTGAGGTCGACCACCGCATGGATCTGCTGGTCGGGGTCGACAACGATCTGGCTCACTTGGCCGGCCGCAGTGCCGAGTATTTCCACCTCGGCCCCAGCGGATAGACCGAACAATCCCTCTTTGGGTAGTATGACCTTGAGCTTCACCCCGGGGTCGAACCAATTCTGCAGACGCCCGCTCTGAAGCACGGCGGCGATAAATACGATGACCGATAGAAGCACTAAAGCCCCGACGGCTTCGTTGGTGTAACGGAATGGTGATTTTCGGCCATTCATTTTTGTCGCTTTACCTCCGTCAGTTTTCGGCCGGATACACTGAACAAGCGGTCGGCCGGTATCGAATTATCGCCCCAGACTTCGTCCGAGAGGGTCATCCAGAGAACCGCAGCGCCTTTATTGCGCGCCCGGCGGATGGCGGTGACCAGGGCCGTCATAATGCGCGGGTACACACCAAAAGTCGGATCCTCCAGCAGCAAGAGAGAGGGTGTGCCCAGAAAGGCGCGAACACAGGCCGAGCGCTGAAGATCCGCCCGGCTGTATTTTTCCGGTTGGCCGAGCGGAAGCCCCGGGAGGCTGAACTGCTCGGCCAGCTGCGCGGCTTCCTGCCTGAGCTCCGGGATCGGCCTGCGGGTGTGGTGGAGTTGGGGCATCAAAATGTTTTCGATAAGACTGAAGCCTTCCAACCAGCTGCCCGATGAGAACACCCGGCCGATTCTGCCTCGCATCGCGTTGAGCGTGTCCGCCGGTGCCGTCTGCCAATCCCGGCCGAAGAAGAAAACGTTGCCGTCAAAAGGCGGCGTCAGACCGGAGAACAGGTCCGCGAAAGAAGCGGCCTGGCGCAGGTTTTCGAGACGGACCAGGGCCAGTTGTCCGCTGTAGAGCGCAAAATGGGCCGTCGTATAATCCCCGCCGTCTTCCCCGTCGAGAAACAGGGTCACGCGATCAACCTTCAAAACGGTTCGGCGGCCTTCAACAGTTTCGATCATTTAGGATTTAAAACAACAGTGTGAGTGTTCCTGAAACCAAAAAAACGACCAGCACGGATTTGACAAACCCCCGCGGCAGCGCTTCCGCCAACTGTCCGGCCGGACCACCAACGGACAGCCCCGTGGTACAGGTGATCAGCGTAATGAGCAATCCGGCTATCAGCGGTTTGAGGGCTATGATCGCATACTCGCCCACGCCCATGGCACCCAGGACATTGTTAATGAATTCGATGACGGTCGTATCGGTTGACAGAACGACTCGCCCAACCAGGTAACCGGTGGCCAAGGCCACCAGGGTGAAGACGACGGTCAGGCAGAACATAGAGAGGGCCGTCGCCAGGCAGCGCGGTACGATGAGGAAAAGAAAAGGGTCGATGCCCTGAGCCTCGAGCATACGGAGCTGTCCACTGGTGCGCATGTGACCGAGTTCGACCATGTTGACCGAACCGCTGCGGCCGATAGCGATCAGCGCGACCAGTAGCGGAGCGATCTCGCGTACCAGACCCAGAACGATGATCTTGCCGGCTAAACTGACCTGGCCCAAGAATTTCAACCAAAAAAGGACCTGAAAAACCATCGCCAAACCGATGAGCAAGCCACTCAACAGGATGAATGACAGAGAGCCGATACCGACCAGGTCACACTGGCGCATGAATTCTTTCACCGATGTCCGGCGCCAGTTCAACGGCCGGCAGCCTTGCCAGAGCACCGCCACCGCCAGGCTGCTCAACTCGATGAGCGGCCGCAGCAAGCCGATGGCCCCCTCACCGATCGCGGCCAGTACTCCTCGAACCGGACGGCGCTGCCGTGCCTGCGGCATCTTTTTGACGACCGGCGTTTTCGCTGCAGCTGTCATAAGTGTCCCGTGAGTATATACGTCGACAGTTCGCCGACAGCGGGCAGAAAGTAGCTTCCCCGCGCCTTGAACAAATACTCGGTCTGAAGCCGCCGATAGGTGCTTTCACTAAGGTGAATTTCCCCGACCGAACCGGATTCGGCCATCGTGCCGGCGATCCTGACAGCCTCCCCCCAAAGGTTGTAGTTCTTGAACTCCCGTCCCACTGCGCTGCCGATAACCGCACCGGTGTCAATCCCGATCCTGAAGTCGAGGCGGTGGGTCAGGTCAGCATACAGGTGCAGACAGATGTCCTGGATTTTGAGGGCCAGCTCGGCGATGGTGTGAGCGTGATCACCGGTTTCGTCGCGTAAGCCCGCAGCGCACACCAACTGGTCACTCATGAATTTCATGTAGCCGACACCGCTTTCAGAAGCGAGTGATTCGAGCTGTCGAATCAGACGATCGACGGCGGTTGTCGGGTTGTCCTCACCCAGAAGTTCAGCCAGGGCGATCGGATCGGTGAACAGAAGAACCAGGACGGTGACGTCGTCATAAATGTCCGCGCCGATCGCTTCCGGTGAACCGACATGTTGTTCGATATCCTTTTGGAAGTTCCGCATGCGGCGGTCCACGATCGTTGCCTGACGCATATCCTGAGTTGCCCCGACGACTGGTTTGACCTCATCTATCGCGCCGACCTCCGACCTGCTGTCGCTGACCCCTCTGGTACCGGAGTGTCTTTTTATGTCATGGGATGTGCCCGATACAAATACCGGTGCGCATTCCGCTTGTGTCTGGGAGGCGCTCAGGCGAAGCGTTAAAAGGCCCGCAACGGCCCGCGCAAAGGCAATGTCTTCCGGAGGCCACTCGCGAGCGCTGATCGCCTGTTCGAACCAGAGAGCGCCGCGGATCTTTTCTTGGTCTGAAATCGGAGTCGACAGAAGGGCGTTGCAACCCAAGGGGTGCAAGTAGACACGCTGAAGTTCGGCCGTGCGCGGATCATCCGCCGCAGATTCGGTTTGTATGCCAGAACCCTCGAGCAGGGCTTCGAAGAGTTGCGGTAAATCTTCTTGAAGCAGAACGGTCCCGCGGGTGTGGCCGCCGCTTTCCCGATCATAACAATCGCTGCAAGCCAACTGCCGTCCGTCAAACTGCCACTGCCAGACACTGACCCGCCGAACGCCGATCGCCTCGGCGGTGATGCGGGTTACATGTTCAAGGGCTTCGATATCGGCCGGGTCGAATATGGCCGGTCTGGCAGCCAGATCTGAAAACGCCCGGCCCTGGGTTTCCATCTCTTTACGCCGTTCCAACAGCAGACGTGCACTGCGGTCGGCCTGCAAGCCTTGCCAAATCAGCAAACCGGCCAGCAAGGACGCCAGAATCACCACTCCGACGGACATGAGCAAGGCTTTGCGGTTGTTGCGGGATACAAACCCAACGAAATCTTGCGAGGGTACGACGATCAGGATCGACCACCTCTTGTCGACCGCCGACTGCAGGGAGGAGAAGGTGTTGATATAGGTAATTCCCTGCACGCTCAGTTCGCGGCGACCGTCCTTTTCTATCAGGAATCGATTGAATGCGCGATCCAGGATCGGGTCACCCAATTCGTTCAGCCGCAGGGCGACCAGTTCCCCTCCCTTCTGCTTCATCATGCGGCTCATTTCCGGGTAGGCCACCAGACGGCCGGTTTCATCGATGATCATGGCCCGGCCGCTGCGGCCGATCTGAAGCGACCCCAGAAAGGCACTCAAACTGGTTAACTCGATATCCAGACCGATGACGCCCAACACCTCCCCTTTGTCATTGCGGAAAGCTTTTGCAGCGGTAATACCCGGTTTCTGGTCGGTGAAAAAGATGTAGACGCCGGTCCAGAAAACCCCCGGCGTGCCAACGGCACCGATGTACCACGGTCTTGTGCGGGGGTCATACGTATCGTCCGAAGGGTATTCTCTTCCGATTTCACGACCGTCCGGGTCTCTTCGAATCCAGGTCACCTTGATTCCGGTTTCTCCTCTTTGGATGATCTTGGTGTGAATCGACCGATCGGGCATCTTCTTCAGCATCATATAGTTGCCGCCGGTGTCTGCGAAACTGAAAATGGCCAGCTGGGGAATGCTTTTGAGCATCTGCGTGGCCAGAGACTCGGCCAGGTCCCTCCGGTTGACCCCTGGTGGGGGTGCGGCCAGGGCGCGGTCGACAATTTTGATCAAATTGGACGCCGGGGATAGAAATGTCCGCACTTCGGTGGCAATCCGGCGGTCCAGTGACGCCAGCACGTCCTCCGAAAGTGCCAGAGCATCTCTGCGATTGTTCGAGTAGCTGTACAACGCGATGCCGAGGATAGACGCCATCATGAGCGCCACACAAGCGATCGGCACCACGATGCGCAGCAGCCGCCGCTTGAGGTTCCCGCGACGGAAATCCGTTCTTCTGATGTCGACGATCTCTTCCATTTATAGAAATCCACCGACACCGATACTCGGGTTGATGTAAACCGGACCGACTTTGAACGGTATCCCAATATCCAGACCCGCGTAGGGGGAACAAGCGACCAGTACTCCCAGTATGAGAGTCGCGATGATGAAACCCCATAACCATTTTTTCATTATGTTGCTCCTTTCGCCGCCATCTTGTGAATATCACTCAAAGACAGCCTTGAGTTTATGGCATTTGTTTTCATTTGTTCCACTCCTGCACGACAAAACCGGCCCCGTTGGGATCCGCGATAACAGCCACCGTCCCGTTGCGCACCGTAACGGTGGGCGCCATCAACAAATTTCCCCCCAAGGCTTTGGCCTTGTTGACCGTCGCGTCGACATCGGCGACCCGAATGTAGGCCACCCAGGTATTACCAATGTGAGGGCTTGGTTTGTCGAGCAAACCGACGCGCGGCTGTCCGTCCCGCTCCAGGAAGCGGTATTGAATATCGCCGACGGTTTTCTCGGCCAAACGGTACCCCCCGACCGTTTGGTAGAAGGTGACCGCCGAAGGGACATCGTCGGTCCAGACCTCATTCCACAACCACTCGTTGACATCCGCCTTGCGGTCCGCCGGATCGCCATGACTGCTTTGCACCACGCCGAAAGCCGCCCCCTGCAGATCCCTGAGAACGGCGACACGTCCCCGGCTCGGCAGATCGAAGGGTTTCAGAATGATTTTGCCGCCCGCGACGGTCGCCTCCGTCAGCAACCGGTCCATATCCGGGACCGACACCAACGGCAACCAGTTGCTCGATCGCCCGGACCGATCGAGTTTGGCGACGCCGGCCACGAGACGGCCGTTGTGACGCGCGAGGGCGTACCCATCCGATAGTTCCTCGAAACTCCAGTCAAACAGGCCGGCGTAAAAATTCTTGGCCTTGTCCATGTCGGGGGTTACGAGATCGTGCCAGACCACTTTGCCGGGTAAAGAGGTGCCTTCCGAACCGAGTGGCGGGACTTTAGGTAGAATTGCCGCACAGCCGGTGATGACGACCGCCGCCGCTAAAAAGAGTGGGATACGGTAGAACAGCTTTATTAACCGGGCGACTGCCAACACTGACCATAACAGCTGAAGCGCCACATTCGATTTTGAAAAAGACTCACTGGACATATCTCTCCTCCCTCTCTTTAACCTCAAATTCATAAAAATCCTTTTAAGGAATTTTGTACAAATGTATAGAAACCGAAGTCAACATCTTTGACCATTAAAAAGCTACACGGGAGCTGCCGAATCCACTATCTTTTGAAACAAATCCAATGGCGGCAGTTGATCCCGGCCTGACGATGCATATTTTGAAGCCGAATGCCGAAATTGCCGGGATCTCCCCAGCGGTTCTCATCAACCTTTACATTCAGCCGGTTGACGCAGTGATCATCGAATAATAGGATATCGTCACGCTGTCCTGTCCATTTCAAACATCAACATTTTCCGAAAGGCCCGTCATGCAGAACTCACCGGAATTGAATCGGTCGCCGGAGCCCTCGCCGAACCGCAGCCTATTGAAAACCGCCCTGCTGGTCATTGCCATTGCGGCGATCACATCGATATTGACCGTTTGGTTGACGACACGCTACCTGTTCCCCAGGGAGTTCAAGCCGGTAACCCTCGATGCCCGCGAAAAAAAAGCCCTGAACGCCAAGATCGACCAGCTGGATCAAATACGGCCCGTCAGGCCGTCTTCCCGCGAAACGGCTGCCGGCAAGTCGGACAAAGGTCGACAACCGGCCGACACCCTTTCGCCGGAACCTTACAGCGAAAAAGGTGCCCGCCGGGACGTCACGTTTACAGAACGTGAGCTGAACGCCCTGTTGGCCACCAACACGGATTTGGCCCGCAAGCTGGCCATCGACCTGTCTGAAAACCTGGCCAGCGCCAAACTGCTGGTCCCGCTCGATCCGGACATGCCGCTTTTCGGCGGCAAAACGCTCAAGGTGGCGGCCGGACTGGAACTGCGCTTCGCCGAAGGCCGCCCGGTAGTGGCGCTGAGGGGCATAAGCCTCTGGGGCGTCCCGATCCCCAACGCCTGGCTCGGCGGCATCAAGAACATCGACCTCGTTAAGGAGTTCGGCGGTCAGGGCGGCTTTTGGCAGGCATTCGCCGCCGGTGTGGAGGATATCCGGGTCGAGGAGGAGCAGCTGACGGTGCGATTAAGGGAATGACAAACTTCCCCGGCTGTCTGTGCCGATCAGAAAAAGTTTGACGAGAACCAGCCCCGCGATGAACCCGCCGATGTGGGCACCGTAAGCCACTCCTCCTCCCGAACCGCCGCTGAACATGCCCAGCGAGCTGATCAGCTGAAACGCAAACCACACCCCGATGGCCACCAGGGCCGGCACCTCGCTGATGAAGCGAAAGATCAGCACACGCACCCGACGCTTCGGGAACAATAGAAAATAGCCGCCCAGAACGCCGGAAATCGCTCCGGAAGCCCCCAGGCTGGGAACGAGAAGATCAGCATCCAGGGCGGCGCTGGTAAAGACATGCGCCAGTGATGCGAGCACGCCGCAGGTGAGATAAAAGATCAGATACCTCAGGTGGCCCATCAGGTTTTCGATGTTGTCTCCGAAGATGTGAAGGTAGAGCATGTTGCCCAGCAGATGCATGAGACCGCCGTGCATGAACATGGAGGTCAGCAAAGTCAGGTAAACCGACAGCGGTGTCACCCCCAGTCCCGGGACCCGGTAGCCTTCGCCGGTAGCCGGGTCGCTAGCGATGCTCTCCTGGGTGACGACGTCGGTGCCGGTGAGAATTTCCTGCGGCACCGTAGAGAACGAATACGTGAACGGCAGGTTGCCCCCCATGCCCTGCAGAAAGAAAAACACCAGAATGTTCAGGCCAATCAAAGCATAGTTGACGACCGGTCGGATTCTGCGGTCGGAATTGTCGTCACCCAAAGGGATAAACATGATTCAGCTCCTTACATTTTTTTTGAGGGGCGGCTCTTGTTTCTTTTGAAACCGAGGATTCCCCCGGCCCCGGCCGCGCTGGCGGACGGCAGCAGTGAGACGAGATAACGTCCCGCCCCCTCGACGCTTTGGCCAACCCATGCGGTAGCCGAATTCACCCACGACTGCGCCGCCGAGCCGTCCCAACCCCACGAAGCGAAAAGACCGACCGCTGCCAGCACGATGCCGGTGACGATCGAGGTCATCTTTATCGTACGCCGGGCGCCCCAGCCGATGAAAAATCCGCCGAGATAACTGCCGCTGACGGCCATCGTGCCGGGAGCGATGGTTTGCAGCCACGATGCCGCCGTGTTTTTGTCTGCCCCCGCTATCCAGTAGCCGAGGGCGCCGATGAAGAGCGCACCGGCGAGCAGCACGGACTTCGCAGTGAATGGAGAGCGGCCCCCGCGCCTCTCTGGGTTTGATCCTGCGATTTTTCCGATGTTTTTGATCAAGGGTTTACCCATTCGCGTGTCCTTAAAGGTTTCCTTGCCGGTCGCCGCAGACGCTCTCTCACCCTGAATGACAGACGGGTGAAAGAGCACCTGCCACCGGAAACCTGTCGCCAAGTGTGTCGAACCTGTCTATTGACGTTCATTGGCAGTGATCATGAGCGTTTCATGCCGATCGTCTGTTCCAGTGCGGCCGTAACGGCCGGCTTCAGGCCGAGGCGTTCTCCCAGATTGTTCAAGTAATCCCGCTCGGCCGGTGTGTCGACTTCTATCGCCAAGAGCGAGGCGGCATAGAGCTGGGCGCCGAGTCCCGGTTGATCGGCGGCCGCATTGACCAGCGCATCGGTGTCCATCGGTTTCTGCATCTCGGCCATCACAAATTTCTTGGCTTCCGTGTCGATTCCCATCTCATCGAGCTTGCCGACGATCCGGCTCACTTCACTCTTGTCGATCTGGCCGTCGGCCTTGGCGGCATTGATCATGGCCTGAAAAATCAGTCCGGCTTCGCGTTCCAGCGCTTTTTTTTCCTCGGGTGTTTTGGTCTCCTTCAGCCCGACCGGCACCTCGGCGGCCGGCTGTCCGCCCTTCTTGAGGGCCGAGAGCGCCATCGCGCCGAGCAGGGCCATCACGCCCCCGCCGAGAGCGCCCCCCATCGACCGTCCGCCGCCGCCGAGCAGCGCTCCGACCAAAGCCCCGATGCCGCCCACCTTCAGGTTGCGCTTGCCACCCACCGCTTTACCGGCATCTTCAAGGACATTTCCAAGGGTGCTGCCGATACCACCGCCGCCGAGCACTTTGGACAGTGCATCGCCCAGTCCACCGCCGGACGAACCGCCGAAAAGTCCGGACAGCATGCTTTCCGGGGCCGTTCCACCCTCAGACAGCGCGGTTCTCATCCGTTGATTCGTCGATTTCGTCACGCCCGACTGGGTGAACGCATCGAGTAGATCACTCATGTTAAACATTTTGGTCTCCTTTTTTTTACGATTGTTTTATTCCATCATGACGCACCTTACATGGTCGAAAATTGACTGAACATACAGCGTGCAGAAATGTACTTACGAATGTGACGGCGTTCAGAAAGTGCCTCCCGTGCGGAAACCACCGCCGCCGCCCATTCCGCCACCGCCGAAACCGCCGCCAAAACCACCCCGTCCGCCACCGCCGAAGCCGCCCGGAAACACGCCCCCGCCGAAGTCAGGCGGTGTGCGGGGCCGGCGGAACCGCTGTTCCCGGTCGATGCGGTCCCAAATGTCGCCGCCCGAGGCCCTGCCGGACATGAGCATGCCGAGGAGAGCCGCCAGCTCGAAGCCGCTTGGAAAATAAGAATGACGGGAGTCGTAGCTGCTCTGCCGGAAGCGCCGCCGAAGGTCCTCGAGTTCACTGAAGGATTGCTGGTACTGTTGCTCCTGCGCTTGAAGCTCCTTTATTTCCGCAATGAGGTTTTTCTCTTCCTGCTGCAGGTCCCGGATCCGGGCGACGATCACATCGTCGTCGGGACTGCTCGTCATCTTGGCCTGCATGTAGAGATTGGCAAAGGGCTCTTGCTTCATGTCGGATAACTGAAGCTCGACCGCTTGCCGCGAGGCCTCGTCCGAGGCCGTGGAGAAAGCCGAGCGCTGCTGTAAAAGCGTTTCATGGCGCTTTTCTTCTTCTTCGATGCTCGACTCGATTTCCTCCAGGGATTTTTGCGCCGCCGCCAGCACCTCCTTGGCGTGAACAATCTCGTCGGTCTGGAGGGCCTTGGCTTCGATGTCGTGCAGTTTCTGAAGCTCTTGGGCGGCAATCGCCTTCTGACCCTCGGCGTGCTCGCGCAGCCGCAGCGGCAGTTCCGTCAGCATGAAGTAATTGCTGCGCGCATCCCCAAACTTGATCATCTTTGCCACCCAGCCGTCCAGGCTGCGGGTCAACCACCCGCCGGTGTAATCCGGCGTCAGGAAGCGGCGTTTCCAAAGGTACATGAACAGCGGGTCCTCGCGGTATGGCCTGCCTTTCTCCTCCTGGTCGGCCTCGGCCTGAGCGGCTTTATTTTCAGCCCCCTCGGCCCGGGCGGCCGTTTCTGCAACACGCTTCTCCTGCTCCTGATAAACTTCCTGCCGGCTGAGCTGCAACTTGATCTCGGCTGCGCTTTCATCGATCTGCTTTACCAAATCGTCGCGGTTGCGGACCACCTGCTCCCGCTCCACGTTCAGCTGATCCTGCCGGGCGGTGGCCTTCTCGATGGCGCTGTCCAACTCGCGCAGTTCCTGTGAACGGCGTTCCAACAACTTCAGCACGGCCCGATCGGTTTCGTCCAACTGAACGGTCACCCGGTTGGCCGTCAGCTCGTCCAGTCGGAACCGGGCCAGTTGCCGGTATTCGTCGCTCAACTGGTTCCGTATTCGGACCACTTGCTGATTCGCGGTTTCCATTCTTCGGTGAATGGCATCGAGGCCGCTTCGGGCCTTTGCCATGTGCTGGTTGATGACCGCCAGCTGGTCTGTTACATTCATCATGGTATTTGTCTCTCCTACCATTCGGTAATGGTGTCACCCGTGGTGGCGACCGTGTAATCCGGAGTGAGGTATCCCCGTTTCTTGAACCCCACGATCTTGTGGTTCACGATCCCGTCTTGCTGCTTATCCTGTCTGACCTGCTCGTACACCTGCGGCTCGACCCGCAGTCCCCACTCGCTCAGCGAGCGCACCTTGCCGTCCTCCTCGGACGTGATGGGAAGCTTGAGCCGTTGACCGCTCGGTGAAACGGCCTCCACGATCAGGTAATAGTTGCGGGCGGTGTTGCTGCCGACCGGATACCGCCAGGCGCCGCTGGGCGTTCCCGGGCGCGACACGATTTGCAGGGTATACTCCTGCCCCAGCATGTCACGCGTGTATTGCAATGCGTTACGGGCGGTTTTGGCCGTCTCGAGGTCGCCGGATTTGACAGCCAACAGCGCGTTGTTGTAAAGCGCATCAATTTTTTCAGGCACCCCTTTCTCGCGGGCCGCCTTCAGAGCCTCGGCGCGCAGCGCTTCGAGATCGTTGAATTCGGCTCCCAGCGACCGGATGGATCCGATGGCAGCCTGGGCGCTTTCAAGGTCGTTCTGGGCACGGTCGACGATGCCCTTTTGCTCGATCAGACGCTGTTGGATCTTCGCCGCGTAGGTTTCCAGGTTGTTCGGGTCGATTCCGGCAACCGGCCCGAGTTTCTCGGCGGCATCCA
>Ga0316190_10000053_pt1 | contig 61100 bp, 60 predicted proteins | sample Eddworburrow2_MG_FD_204929 | JGI IMG/M metagenome (GOLD analysis project Ga0316190, IMG submission 204929) | Coastal sediment microbial communities from Maine, United States - Eddy worm burrow 2 | ecosystem: Environmental > Aquatic > Marine > Coastal > Sediment | place: USA: Maine | collected...
TTATCTGAATGTAACTTATACTTAGGGGGATGAATCTTATTAAGGCCACGCTTCCCAATATGATCTTCAATAAAAGCTTGTATGTCACCCCTGCTACCTGGGATACCTCCGCCAGGATGATAGTCATATACTTTAGCTAATGTTATCCTTGACATTTGCTCTTCTATTAACCTGATTGTTTTTACAGATCTGTATGTTTGAGAGGTCTTTAATGTCTCAAAGACTTCATCGGCGTCACCTTTAGGAAGGTTAATCTTATTACCTATTATAGATAGGGCCTCTATCATTGAAGCTATATCTGTTCTAGTTGACACAAGTACTCTTAGCTGATCTGAGTTATTAAAATGTCCAACTCCATATGTCTCATTCCAGTTTACTTTTTCTATACCTGATGCTCTTGACCAGGACTTCATAAGGGAGAACTGTATATCTTTATGAAAGAAGAAGTCTAAGATTCTACTAGGAAGTAACTGCCAAGATATACCAGAGCCAATATCCCTGTATCTTTGGTCTTCTCTAAAATTGCTATCTTTAATCATTTTGTATGCTACTGAATCCTTGACAGGCCTTCTATTAACTGACTTGTGTCAGAGCTAGGCGGGCCAGTAATTATATCTAGGAACTGTTCAACGCCATCAAGCGTATCTTTGTAAGACCAGTGGAGCTGAGATCCAACAGAGAAGTACTCCGTCTCTTCTCCGTGCAGTCCCGCTTGTAATGGAGCTCCCTTGAAAAGCAATGGCATAAATATAACTGGGAGCCTATCAGATCCTATGCCTGAGTTAGTTATAAGAAGTCTATTTATCTCGCCGTACCCGTAGCTAGCTGTCTCTTTTACTAGATATGTTTTAAGGACAGTAGCACTGTTATTAGCTACTAAACTTCTGAACTCTGCTAGGCCACCGTTCTTATAGAAGTTGTTCTTAACAACCGCAAGTCTTTTGCCTAAGCCTTGGAATGATTTCCTGCCCAGAGCTTTCTTCCCTTGTGACAATGCTTGTTTAGTGCTTACTCTAGCAGCAGACGCTACTCCGATACTTGCTCCAGCAGTTTCTAATGCAGTAATAACAATGAATGCATCGAACATAAAGTCTACAACATCATAGATAAAATCCATTTTGTCAGCAAAGATAGCGTCTTGAATAACTCTAGAGCCAGGGTTAGCTTCACAGACAGCATGAGGCACAATGTTAGTGACCCAACCTTTACTTACGTCATAGTGATGCACTATTCTTTCTACGTCAAGCATGCCTCTCATATCTGTATACTTATCGTTAAGGTATATATGATCCCAAGGCTTTATATTCCTACCTAGTACTAGAAGATTATTCCTATACATAGGACGTATGAGTTTAGTTAGAACGTTAGTGGCTACTTTAGCAGCTGATTCTTTACGGGCACAATTAAGATCAGTGTGTATTGCAACCTTCTTATCCTTATATGTAATAGAGTCATTGAATTGCAAGCCAATGATCCCTCTGTCAGCTGGCGGCCATGACACCCATTCAGTTTCATTGGTAAGGTTGACAGTCTCAAAATCATCTGTAGCTGGCAGGAAATGCTCGTGTGTAGCGGGCAACTCTTCAGGGTGCCTCACAACTACAGTGTTGTGCATCTCACGAGTACTGGCAGCTATATTATTTTCTATAATATCATTGTAGTCTGATATAAAGTGATAGTCCCTAAAGACTTTCATGTTAATAGCTTTTGGCCAATCAAATACATTGCTAGTCTTTAGTATATTGAAGTACTCTTGCAGTTCTACTTGTGCATTATTGTCGTTTACGAATTTAGAGAAGTAATATACGTAAGCTCTAAACAAAGGCAAACTTTCATATATAAGCTGAATAATATCTGTTTGGCTACTTTGACTAATAGATAGAGATAAACTTTCATTTAGTAGTTCTTTAGATAGCTCAGCAAAATTACTTGATATTAACAGAGGGCTTATTACAGCTGTCTCTTGTGACATTCTGTCAAGTGATCTAACGGCAAGTTGCGCTAGATCTTCCAGCGATTTATTAGCGGTCAAGTCAGAGCCTTGGATAGACAAAACTTTACTAGTAAAGAAGCTAGGCTTATTAACTGAACCAATAATTACGTCCCTCTGACCTTTATGCATTAGAGCGTAAGCGTCTCTTATAGCTCTAAGGTAATCTAATGCTGCCGCTTCTCTGCCTGCTGGTAGTTTAGTAGAGCTAGACCTATATACGTCGGTGACAAAGGTGACCTCAATAGAACCACGAGATGGATTAGCTACATTAGTAGATGTACTATAGTTGTCCTTTAAGTCTTGCCATGCTTGGCTATTGCCAAACAAATTATGCTTTGCAGCTAGCGCTTCATCTATAGTTACTTCAGCGTTAGTTACAGTTAAGCTTTGAGCTTTTGCTGTTGGAAGTACTCCTCCAAGAAGAGCTACTAACTTTACTTGATCTGGTCTACGCCCTAGCATAATTTTTTCTATGATATACTTAGTATCTATAGGGAAGTGTATATTTATATATTCTGGTGTAATGCCATAGAAAGAAGCTAGCATTAGAAGAGCCGTGTCTTTTATATCTCCACCGGTTAGTGCATCTGCTATATTTCTTAGATAGGGCTGGAAGTCAGCATTATAATTGCCCTCTACTATAGGATTAAAATTAGTAGGCTCACCAAAGAATCCTCGTAGTCTTTGCTGAAGGCCTGAAGAAGAACTGTTTATTAAGGCAGCCTTATATAGTCTATAAGATGAATCGTCTGGTTGTATTGGGTTAAGTTCTATCTTGTAAGGATTGTAATAAGAGATAGTCAGAGGAGAAGTTATATGAATTGGATGCCCTAAGGTGTCCTGTAGTTCTATTTTACCTGGAGGGATACCCAATTCGCGAAAGTTGTTTTTGTTAAAGTAATGGGTATTAGTAAACTCTCTTACGATCTTTGAAAATGATTCTTCGACATCAGCAGTAGCAGCTAGCTTAAGCTGGCGATATTCTTTGGAAACAGAGCTCGTACCATTAGAGAAATGGTACATTTGATCTGGCCTACCAAAGAAGAGAGTTGACTCTCCATCATATGGAACTACTTGACAGATGTATCCCCACACATAGTTGGTAGCGTTCTGGAGTACATGCCATGCAGGTTGAAGAGGAACTACCCAACCTCTACCTTGCCATCCAACATTTAAGATAGCGGCGAAACCTCTGAAGTGTACATTCTCTACATCTGGGACCCATACATTTCTAAGCCTTAGATCTAGCCCAGCATAATATCCACCGAAGAAATTGTACCCCCATATCGTAACGCCTGTTGTTCCTGAGACACCAGTGTGAGAGATAGGTGTTGTGCCACTGCCTTGTACAATGGCTTGATCTATTCCTTCTTGAGTAGATAACTTATTCTTAAGTGCTTTAATGCTTTGCAGTTCTTCATAAGAGAAGATATCTCCCATGCCTGCTGGAGCGGCCCTTCTTATTACAGTAGTCACCAAGTCTTTTACTGACCTGTTGCTTACAGAGTGTAGTTCAAACTCTACCTGTTTAGTGATTAACTCTGCTTTCCATCCTTGTGCTACTACAGTAACTATGTCACCATATTGAATCTCTGCAATTCTACCAGTGAATATAATATCTAGATTCTCTGGTTCTGCAGCGTAGCCTCCTCTAATTTGTATAGCTCTACCTTGTCTTAGAGTAAGTCTATCTAATATATGTGACTGCTCTACATCACTCTCTACATTGACCAATCCAACATCATCTATAGCAGATTTACTGTTAGGCTCTACGCCATGCAGATCTCCTTGCAAGATGTGAAGTGGATCAGCTATTCTAATAACTGCTAGTGATGGATCATTTTTGTCATGAGTTATGTCTATGCTTTGTATAGCATTGTAGCCATAGAAGTTATCTCTAACTAAGATCCTTGGCCCTCGAAAGTCTATAAAATATAGCCGGAATGTCGGGAAAGCTTTAATGATATCATTTCTGTTATCCGCAATGCCTTGTGTGATCTTAAGCATAGCAGTTTTGACTTCATCCATATCAGAGCTACTGATACTAATGCCGTCGTCGCTACCAGATGCTGACTTCATGATTGTCTGATCTATAAACCTTTTACGTGCGGAGTCAAGTGTATCTCCTGGCTGCTGTACTATTGAAGCATTTACAAGTATCCTTGCGATGCCCTCTCCTCTGACACCGGCAAGAGTTCTGTACTCTGTAACAGGACTCTTTAAGTGGGTACCAACTATGATAGGGAAGTTAATACCATCTTTTCTAACTCTATAGAACCTGGATAACTGGGTATAGAAGTTATCAGGAAGACTTCCGTCCTTAGCTCTTCTTGCTATTTCTTCTCGTGTAATGCCTGTTTTTTCAGAGAGTTGAGTTAATTCATATAAGACTATATCTTCTGCAAATTCCTTTGTTATATCTGGCCTTGTTGAAGCTAGCTTTTTAGCTCCTCTCTCTATTATCTCAGAGGTCTCTCTTATACTATAGGGTGCGCGTAAATCTGCAGCGTCAAGATCATCTTCATTAATGTAAGAATCAGTTACAGTTTCGTCTACTGCTTTCTCACTAGTGTATCTATTAAAGCTATCACGCTTATCAATTCTAATATCAAATGGTATATCTAATGTTAGTGTCGAGATTTTATTGAAGTAATCTTCTGTTGTGTTATCTAGATTATTTCTAAACTCTTCTGCTTCTCGTTCTCTATGGAAAAATATAGATGGTGGCACTGGTGAGTTAGCTTGTGTAACAGGGTGGCTCATAGCTTTAGTTACTGAGTCAGAACTGAATACACTATGGGAGTCGCTATCAGACTTGCTGTACGCATCTACACTGACATTGAATATACCTAGGTCTTGATAAGTATACTGATATTGATGCCAGTTACCTTCAAGACCTGGCTCAGGTAAGTCAAACAGATCTTCATATGTCAGGTACATATAGTCGCTGTATGCACTGACATTAGTTTTGCTTGCATCGATTCTTCCTTCAGAGTCTACTACGATCTTAGTATCGTCAGTCTTTCTTTTAGAAAGTTTTTCTGATAAGTCAGGAGCGATATCTGCTCCAGTAGTCTCTAGCGCAATAGACAAGATGTTAAATGCTTTTGCTACACCAACTCTATCAAAGAGCCTGCTACTTCTTACCTTTGCTCTTCTAACTACTGTTGCAAATAGCCTTTCATAGAACAGGTCATTGAGTCTAATATCTCTATTGTTATATAGATAGGAATACAAGTCTCTTCGTCCACTTGCTTCTGGCAAGCCTTGTAGATGAGTTATAAGGAGCTGTCTTTTTGCCAAGATATCTGCTTGAATAATATTTGCACCTATAGGACCAGCGGCCTGAATACTTACTGGTATTTCAAAATATTTCTCCGCTATCCTTGTAGCTATACTACGTGGCAATTTTATATCAAAGAATGCACCGGGTAAGCTACCTAGCTGCTTAAGTACAACCTCAAAGCCTGCGCCTTGTACGTCTAGTACGCCAGAGAACTTAGAGTTGTTCAACAGGTAATCTAAGATCTGTCTTGGTACAGCGTCTGGCTCTATATCAGTAGTACTTATTTTTGAAGTACCTTGAGAAAACTCAGATACTTCTAAGAACGTTGACATTATAGTGTCAGCATTTATTATATGAGAACTTGTCTCTGGATCTCCTCGTCCCCATAGTACATTAAATGAATAGAAGTCAGGGCCTTCATCTTCATTCTCAATAGAGTCCTCGTTCTGCTTGTACTTCTTGGCTCTACTGACAAGTCTAAGATAAAACTCATGTAATATATCTAGGTTGAATCCAGACTTTCTTACAGTAAAGCCATAGTTAGAAAAGAAATCAGGGTTCATTTCTAAAAATGATATACTGATGTCTTTTACATTAGGGTTGGTAGGGCTTGTATCAGAGACTACTGACTTAGGGTAGAAGCTATTCTGCTGAAAGTTTCTTAGGGCAGAGTCTCCATCAGTAGCAAACGGATTTTCTTTTAAATTGAAGAGACGTGTTAATATACAGTCTACTGACCAGCCATTTATTCTAGTTGCTTTATCGGTATGCCTAGAGAAGAAGTCTGCCGCATTCTTAAACTCGTGTATCTTTTTAAACTCCCTAGTCTTATCAGGAGTGTCATCCATCTTTATGGCCATGGTTAATATGCCAGTAGATGTACCTAGGTGTTGTGCAGTAGGATATGCCTCACCTATTAGCCTATGAAATGCAAACTTGTGCTCTACAGCATAAGACATTTGTGTAGTAGCTATATCTGAAAATCTATAAGGGGTGTTAGGCTTTAAGGACTTTAAGTTATGATTGTCTTTAAACCTAAGGAGCTCTACGTCTTCTCCACGAAAGTTGATATCAATTCTGCCACTCTGACTAGAAATAATAAGATTAGGCTCTAGGAACCTATCCATGTAAATCTGCATAGCTCTAATAAGCCAGAACGCATCAGTAGGATCAGAAGTAGGAGTAGAATCAAATGACCTGTATTGCAGATAATCTTTTAGATAGTTACCTATACTGATTCTCTTGAGATGCAAAACAGCAGTGATAACCTCAGGGAATTCAGGATGAGTCCTAAGCTCTATACCAATGAATGCTACTGGCACATGGTTGGTCTGATCTAGTGCCCTCCTAGGATCTGAGTATGGCACGGTATTAGCATTAAGATCTGCCTCACCATCATCTTCAGTTGTTCTATCTATAGCATTGACAGGTCTGTCTGTGCTCTCTATCTTTGACTTGTCTTCATCCTCAATCCATTCAGTCATAGTTTGGTAAGCTTCAAACCTGCTACTGATAACTCCAGAGTTTAACATGATTTCCCATCTAGCCTGGTTCTTAGGCCTACGGGTAATAGGATCTATGAAAGTATCTCGTAATTCATTGAACGTTTTTGTGTCATTAGGATACGCAGTGTTCCATGCATTAACTAGCGCATTCCTGCGCTCGGTAATCATAGCATCATTAAGAGCATCTGTAATATCATTAGCTACAGCAATCTTTGGCTTTATAACTGTGTTTTCTGTAAACTTGTCATATAAAGCTTTGTTGATGATCTCATTTTGCACAGAGATAATAGGGGCGACTCTGAACATAGATATGATAGGACGGAGTAGGTTAACGACAGACGCGTTATCATTGAAGACAAGTGTCACTTCAATATCAGCATTGCCTAGGCCAGAAGAAGTAATGAAGTCAGAATTACTTCTTATGCCCTTCTGTATCTCAAGGGCTTTATCTTCTACAATTCTAACCTGTTGCACTTCTCCGCCTAGCTCAATTGGACCTAGCTTAAAGTAAGTGCCATTCTTATTGGCTGACTTAGACTTAGCGTAGTTCATAAACGGAGTGTACTTATCTCTAATGACATCGGGGTCTAAGCTACGCAAGCTGGATATCCTTGAAGAAGTAGAGTATGAAGATCCAGCTCTAGATTCTGCTTCTGCCAAATTTACATTAAGTTTAGCTAACGAAATCCTAAGATCTTTTCTTGCCCTTATAAAGGAGTTGATTTGGTCCCTATGAGTAAGGATAGATAACTGTTCTATACTTGTATTTAGATCGTTAATTGCTAACGTTATCCGTTCTATTTCAGCTTGTATATTGGCATAGTTCCCTTGTACCCATAGAGCCGCTGACTCTTGGGTATTAAATGTCTGCTTACTTTCTAGGGATCCGCCTGCCATTATGCCTCTGAGCCCATAAATGGGTGAATAAAATCGCTATCTGCATGCATGTTAGCCACTTGTTGCATCTTATAATTATTGCTGTATGATCTAGAGTCACTAACTGTCATGGTAGCACGCAAGTTATTGAATGAACCAAAGTTACTCATGAAGTTACTTGTACTCTCATTTATATTTACCGCAGAGGCGGTTCCTCTATAAGAGTCGTTGCTAAAGGCTCCGTTGTCAGGAGTTACATATGCTCGTGCTGGAGTGTTCTGCATAAACGGACCAGGAGCAGCCATACTGATAAGAGGCTGAGGAGGAAGACCTCCAGGAGACATCATGCCTCCATAAGATGGAGGCTCCAGATCATCAGAGCCAAACAAGATATTAGCTCCTATAAGGCCTGCTCCAACGCCACCTATCAGCTTCCAGTTATTCCTAAAGAAGCTCTTTACTTTACTGCTCATTATTTTCTTGAGCATATCCTTTGCTGCCTTCGTAGAACCTTTCGCTTTTTTCGGAAGGCCGTCTGGCAAGTCTGGGTCGAGATCTGCAAGAGCTTCCTGAGAAGAAGTAAGTAACTCTATAGACTCACGTAAAGGGGGCAACATCTCTTGACCAGGGTAAGCTAAGTTAGACAGCTTATCAAGAGTAGGGTTCTCAGATCTTATTGCATCAAAGACTATATTAACTAAACCTCTAGAGCCTGCCTCGTAATGCTTAGCTCTAATCCAAGAGCTGATTCCAAGCGTTCTCCCTAGTACTTCAGCTACGTCTGCTGCCGGATCTACTATCGTAGAAGAGGCATGCATTTGAAACTTCACACCCATTTCGTCAATCAGAGATCTAACGCCACGAATTGTGCCACCCTTGCCATCTATACCATGAATAAAATCTTGATGACTCCTGCCCTGGGCATAAGCTATGTTAGCAGAATGCTGCATAGAGAGATAGTATTTATTGATAGCGCTTAGGAACGCGCCAGCTTTCTGAATACCTCCCTGTCTAGGGGCCATGTTATATGTAGAAGCTCTAGAAACCTGAGCTCTTGTACCTAAGGCACTACTGTATTCTTCTATGTGCTCAGCAGTAAAAGGAATATTTAGTTGATTTTTAGTTCCTTGGCTTTGCCTTGATATACTGTTTATTTTTTTTGCTATGTACCCTGGGTCTTTAGGGTCTTTAATAAGCGTGCTTAATTCCATAGCTGACTGCATAGCAGTGAACGGCAAAGCAGGCGTAGACCCACCAAAAGAAAACAAAGCAGTTATCATCCGCAATGCATCCTCTTTATTTTTAGGTCTACCTAGCATTGGCTTGAAGTCTAAGTCAGTCTTTAGAGATCTAACGAATTGGGCATGCAGCCCTGGACCCATGCTCAGCTGGTTTTTCCATAGCTTCTCTATAGACATGCTTCTGCCAGTGTTTCTTAGATGTGACATTGACGAGCGGTCGCCGGTAAGTTTTTCAATAGTCTCTAGGTGCCGACTCTCTAAGATTAACATATCTGCGACATCTTGGTCTAGGTCTCTATTTACCGCGAACAGCTGCAATGGAGACATTGCTAAGCCAGGTTCAGTACTGCTTATGCCTTCTAAGGTTGCATCTAGCTTAAGTCTAACGAGCCTCAAGTGACCTATACCATGGACTGGAGTTGGCTGCATTACACTATACACATGCTTGCCATCATCAAGCATTGCTAAGATACGTTTAGCCTCAGACGAGCTACTTACAGCATCACTTATTGTGCTTCTACTGATTCCTACCTCAAACATTTCTTCTTTGAAAGTTGGGTTGTTAACTAAGTCTGAAAGGGCAGTCGTGCTATCTATTGTACTAACAAGCCTACCTTTTAGATTACCTGCTCCTCCCCATGATGCAGAGAAGAACGTCTTATCTAGCTTTGCGTCCTTGCCACCTAAGCGTACATAGGATCTAGTTAGGCTTGTAGCGTCTCTTACGGCAGAGTTTACATCTTTATTAGGCCCTCTATTAGGACTTAACAGAGCAGCTATAGAGTGCACCATGTCTCCTTCTTTAAGGTTGACTGGGCTGCCCTCTCCTCCCTCTACCATTCTACTTAAAAATTTACCAGGGCCTACGTATACATGGTTACTTAATCGGGCTGCTTCCTTGCCTCCTGTTGATTTGCCGGAGCTTGGAGCTAAGTACTGCTCCCCTATATCTATAAAGAACCCATTTTCATTTTTGAACAACTTAGTCTCTAAAAGATCTTCGTAATTAATAGCTCCACCATGTGAGTTATCAAGTGAGCCAAGGGTGAGTCTTCCAGGTCCTTGACCAAATTTTGTGCGCGCTTGCTCTAAGGTAAGGACTTCTGCGCCTAGGGTATTAAGCGCGCCTTCTTGATATGGCGCAAGTATCCTTCTAAGCTCTAGGGGAGTTTCCTTAAGGAGCGTAGCCCTTGAAGTACCTTCGCCTTTATTGAACAGTAAGCCGCTTCCACCAAATGCACGCTTAGATGAGTCCTCTAGTTGTTTACCAAACAATGCTATCAATGGGTGCATGAAAGGCTTTGAGTAGCCCATAGACCTTGCACCTTGGATTATATCTCCGAAGGTATTTAGCCTCACTCTGATAGCGTTCTTTTGCTGCAGAATACCTTCTGTTGCGCCCTCTCTCAAGTTTCCTGATAAGGCTAGAAGCCTTTCTTTCTTAGCTATCCCACGTAAGCTAACAGTACGACCAGGTAGAGACATATATTCTTCTACGCCTTCTTGCCCCTTAATAGCCTTGCCTTCTAGGTCGTGCAAGCCATGCATGTACCCTAAGATAGATCTATGGGAGTAGCCCATTGCTTGCATGGTCAACCTTGACGCAGTCTTAAAGCCTCTATCAGTAAAGTGCTCCGTATGCTTGATGTACTCCTCGCCACCACGAACATGCTCAAGCATGGTGACGCCTGCTCTTTTATTAACTCCAGCAACGAAAGCTTCTATACTAGCACCTGCAGGTCGATTTGGCAATCCTAGCATGCCAGTTCTATGGTGGAATACAGCTGTAGGATCTGTAGGATTAAGGTTAAACCTAGAAGTTATTATATCTCCATGCACTCTGCCAGCAGCTATAGCCTCTTGTGTTCCAGGTGCCCCACGTAGCTGATGAGGGTGTGCCATACGTGCAGTCATCCTGTGCATCTGATTGACAAGGAAAGATTCCTGAGGAGGATTTGAGAGATCTGAAGTACCAAAGAAGAACTTCATATCTGCTCTGCCTATACTTCCAGTCATGCCAGTTAAGTAACGAGCGTCTTTTGGAACTCCTAAACTTGGATCTATATTTTTAGGCAGAGGGATTTTCATCCGTAGATTTTCTGACCCAGCTAATAGCTTCTGTGGATCAGCCTTTAATATAGCCTGCCATTCATCACTAGTGCTTCCTCCAGATAACCTTGATAAGAAATCTGTGAACTGAGTGGTATTCATAGTTCCTTGAACACTATGAGTTACTCTAGATCTCTGGAATACATTCGGTCTCCCAGCGTTACCAAGAGTCATTAGGGCGCCAGCGTCACCAAAGCCACGTGCTCTAGCTGCGTACTCACTGCTAAAGTGAGGTATCTGCACAAGGAGTGGGAAGCCTACAGCTCCATGACCAATCCCTTTTACACCTATCGCTTTTGGCAACTGTGAAGGAGATGAGTATGCCGCATTCAACCCCTCCATAATACTCATGTTGCCAGCAGTAACTCCTAGGGTACTTGCTCTAGGAAGCATTCCAGCTGCTGCTCTACTACCTTTAATAGCATTTATGTGAATAGGATCGTAGATTTCTTCTACTCCTCTTGCGGCATATCTACCTTTCTCTCTAGCGTTCGTTGTATCCAATACACTTGGTAGGAATACAGTACCGATACTTCGTAATGGAACTAAGCCTCGTTCTAATGCAGCTTGGCCTTTAATAGCAGGAGCTAAGGCATTTGTGTTATGCTTTATGTGTAGCTGCTGCTGCAAGTCTTGATCAAGCTCATGCATGAGGCTCTTGACTTCATCAGGAGGAAGTACACCTTGTGACTGAAGCTTAGCAATCTCTTGACTTTTTGCATTGTATCTTGCATAGGCTGCGTTTCCTGCAGAGAATGTATGCGCATCATATAGCGCAGAGTACATAGAGAGTCTTCCTCTAGAGGTAAGGTTTCCTCTAAGGATATCAAAAGTCGTATCAGAGTTGCCTATAATGGCTTCTCTAGTTGCTTCTTGATGTGCTTTAGACAGTGATTGAATGATAGACCTATCGTTCATACCTGAGCCTGGAGTACTAATAGCAGCTTTTACGAAGCTCTTAATATGCATAGGTGAAAGATGGCTAATCTGACCAGTTCCAACGGCTACCTTTCTACCTGAGAACTGCCTGTTGCCATGGGTCATTACACCTGCAGGGAAACCCATCTTAGATATCGCACCAGGGTCACCCATTACTTCTGCAGGTAGAGATACATAGCTTCCTGAGAAGCCACGCTTACCAACAAAGACTCCACCTTTGCCAGATAGTACCATGTTGACCTGGTCGCCTCCTGCTTCTCGCAGTTGCATATAGGCATCCTCTAGAACGTTTGCGTACTTACCTCCAAAGAAATCGCTTACTGCACCAAAGAACTTTAGCTGTCCAGCCTCTGCAAGATCCATACCTGTCTCAATGCTACCCGCTTTTATACCAGCGAGGATACTTGTCATGCCATTTGGGTCAGTAGAATTCCAAAGAGGCCGACCTCCTATAGAAAGGCCTTCTACCCCAAAGTTAGATAGCATCTTCTTGAAAAACTCTATGCCATATGGGCTGTCTGAACCAGCGGCACTGGCACGCATGAACGCTCCATTGAATATAGTATGCATCATCTGGTCTGGGCCAATGTTAGTTCCAGAGCCACCGCCAGTAACCTGCTCTAAGGCTTCCCTTAGATACCTGATACCTCCATCATCAGTGGAGTCCGCTATCTGCTGTATTACGCTCTCTGCTTTACCTACTTCCTTCCATGGTACCTCTCCAAAGAAAGCGTTTAATATTTTCTTTACTGGTACGAAGACAGACTTAGAGCCTCCCTTAGTGATTCCTTTTACTAGATTAGCTTGACTCTCTGCGTCCCAGCCAAGCATTATATAACTTGTCTTGGGGTTAAATGATCCTAATCTAGGGTTAAATGGGTCCCCACTAGGTAATTGTTGTGACGCTTCTACGAGTCTTCTGGATATATCGTGTACGCGCTGTTCAACCAGCGGACCTTTTCCAGTTACATTAAAATTACGGGTAGTGCCAAAGCGGTTTACTGCTGAGCCAAAGAATTGTTTTAATGGGCTAGTAGAGGCCTGCTCAATTACCTTCATCTCCTCGCCAAGAGCATCTTTAGTTCTAAGGTGTCCTGGTATCTTGCCTGTACCCAATCTAAAGAATAGAAGCTTAGAGTCAGACCCTTTAAGGGCTTCCTCAAAAAGCTTATTGTGAGTAGACTTTAATTTATCCCTGAGGCTATCGCTCATTATCTATAGGCCGTATTGTAAAAGGAGAATACGTCATTCTTTCTAGAGTCTTCATAGAAAGCGTTTACTATATTTATTTCCGGACCAGTGCCTAAGCTACCTCTGCTAAAGTACGTTTTGCGTACAGGTTTAAAAATACTATTTATTATATGTCGCCTATTAGCCTCTGTGAGATCTGTAATATCATCAAACGGGAAATCTAGACCTGGATACCTATGGCCTACTTCTTCTATCTGTCCAGGGAAGTAGCCAAGCCTATGAGCTTCATCAGAGTGACTACCTATGCCAGCCTGAACAGCTCTTATATCTATAGCTGCGTCTGGCACAGATGGATGCCAACCAGCCCAATTATCGTTAGGCAAAGCATGTGTACGGAAGTAGTCACTGACATTAGCAGCTGCATCACCACCTGAGCTTTTATTGCTATATACATTAGATAGCATCTTCTTCATATGATCAGGAACTATAGATAGTATCTCTGATCTTTTTTCATGAGGAGCTTGCACGAAATGCTCAAAGTAAGTTCTTTCATTTTTATCAAGAGATAAAATGTATTGCTCGGGGTCATTACTGGCAACACCAAATGCTTTTGTTGTCTCTACTTGTTTTCTGAATTGGTCTGCTAAGCCACCTTGGCCTCGGCTCTGCGCTATATCTTGGAGAGTAGAATACTTAGCATACTTGATGTTGTCCAGGTACTCTTCTAGCTTTCGGTCATTCTGAATATGCCTTGGTACAAAGTTACCTTGTACTGCACCTGTTTGTCCCATTCTAAATACTGACAGGCTTAAGCCGCCTACTGCCCCTGCTATCGCACTGATGCCAGGCCTTATACGCATAGCAGATATAGGATTAAGGAATGCGCCTGCTCCTGCAGAGCTATAGTATGCTGTCGCTCCACCTTTAATAGTAGCAGTAAGAGGATCTTCTCCAGCTAAGTCCATTAAGGCTGGCCTGATTATAGTTCCATAAGGCTGATTCCAGTTAGCGAAGCTTTCTCCCTCTACCTCGAATTTCTTATAGTGTTCTACTGGATCTCTATGAGGGAAGAACTTAGAGCCAAGTATAGGAATCTCAGATAGTATGTTCTCGTTTAAGCTAGTCCATGATTTACTTAGGCCACGAATAATAGGTGATTTGTTTGCTTCTGCTATATTACCTTGGTTCCAACCTATGTCGTAACGATTAAGCTTTGCTTCACGCTGCTCTTCTGCTATTTCTATCTTGCGCTGCCACTCTGGAGATAGGCCCGCACTTTGTGCTCTACTTTTATACTTCCAGTATCCAGCAGAGTGAGGAGCTATGTCAGCCAAAATCAAGTACTTGTCTACGTCACTATATGTGGTACCACCATGCAATTCATTTACAGATTCGTATCCTGGTCCTGGTAAGCGGTATTCTCCTCCACTTATCTTTGTATAGGGGTCTCCCTTGTGGAAGTCAGCATACCATGTCTGATCTTTCTCTGCTTCACTAAGGCTACCAGGTAACCATGCAGGCATCGTGTTGTATATAGGATTGATCTGCCGGTTTAAATTATTAGGAGTAGCATAGTCGGCCATTAAGAAACGACGTATGAGTTCTGTCTCACCAAACATACCACCAAAGTTTTTATCGTAGAAAGCTCTGGCAACGCTATTCATATTGCTAGCGTCTGCCATAGTTCTGACGTCATCAAATTTAACGCCAAAGAATTCAAGAGCGAACTTCCAAATACCTAATGGTTCTAATGCAACGTTTGCATACTTACCCAACCTGTCTCTTCGGACATCTGGTCTATTGACGTCAACTAAAGCATTAGGTATGTCAGCTATGCCAAGCATTGAGGCTGCATCTGGGGAGACACCACGCATTCTAACATTAGATGTGGCAGTCATATGCCCCTGTGAGCTTCGATGCATCACCTTCCTTGGCTTAATAAATGAGCCAATTGTATCGGATATAATTGGGCCTATAAGGGGAACGTTCTCACCTAGACCTCCTGTCACAGGGTAAGGTCTGTTGTAATAGTTCTTCTTCTCTAACCAGTAGGGAGCCATTAGCCAGTCAAGACCAAACTTATTACTAGGCGTTGGCAGCATAGAGCCATGCTTCCAATAGTTCTTTGCTGAACCATATACACTAGTTTGATATGGCTTATTCTTTAGTTTAGTATACCAGCTAGGAGCGTAGTGATCTACGTCTCCACCAGAGAATGGCTGATAGCCCATCATCCACCATCTAGCTTTTCTTATAGGTACTTTGCGGTCTCCTGAGTACTCTTCTCTAAGCTCTCCAGGGTCCTGGCCTACATCTGGTCCGCCTATAGCAGCATAGATTAAGCCAGCTATAGCCTTGCCAAAGATAAGCGGCTTACCCTTAGGTAGCCATGGAGTTTTCTCCATAGCTTTCATTGCAGTAAGTGCGGCAGTAACAGTGCCTAGTGCGCCTACGCTAACGCCTGGTAGCGCTTCTTCTATTGCTTTAGCAGAGCTAGATATACCAGATGCGCTTCTGATCTGTTGCTGAATTACTCTAGCGTTAGTATATATATCAGCAGCTTTCTCTATAGGAGATACACCAGTGACTTTCTCTGTTACATAATCTGTATATCTAATTGCCTCTGTGCCTAACATGTACGCAAGAGGTACAGCTCCTACACGAGCCCAGTTGACACCTAAGCTAGCACTAGGCTTAAATCCTATACCTAGTAAACTTGAGCTAGCAAGCTTATTAAGTCTAAGCGCCATCCAGTTCGCAAAGTCATATGCTTTATCTACTTTACTAGAAGAGGCAGCATATTTTGTAGCTCTAGCTGTATATTGTTTTTGGCCGCTAAGAGAAATGCTTACTGGATCATGTGTCTTAGAGTAAGTCTTAGTGACGTTCTCTAGGCCTTTATATGTACCAGAGGTACTACCAAAGTATAAGTCCGATTGCAGCAGATCATCTTTAAGAGCAGATTCTGTTTTAACCAAAGCTATATCTTGGTTCATACCTAGATAAGCAAGGCCTCTCTCATAAAGGCTAAGCTCATGTGCAGGAATAACTCCGCCTTCATATCCTGCGTATTTACCTGGGATAGCTACCTTGCCACTTGTAGTGATCTGAGCTTCTGGTATATCCCTCTTTAATAAAACATCGAGAGGCTTATCTCCAGCATACTTGTACTTCCTAGCATAGAAGACAGCATCGCCTTTACCAACTGCTCTTGATCCCAACGCAATGTTGCGAACCATACCTTGTAGAAAGCCTGTACGTTTATCGTGAAACTTTCTGCCAATGCCGATCCTATCCTGTAGACCACCTAAGAATGTATTGCTAGGACTAGTCTCTATATACTTATCCAGATTACCTGCTTTAGCAGCCTCTCTTAATGTAGCAGGAATAAACCTTAGGTCACCTACATCACCAAGGCTTTGATTAGTAGCTACTTTCTTAATCCCCTTGACCCCTAGATCAAATACATCACCGCCAAGAAAGATTTGCCTGTTCCCTGTAAGCTTACTTGTGCCCAGGTCTGCTACGCCACCAGCTGAACCAAATAGGCTAGCGGTACTTTTGACAACGCCAGCAATATCTATACCTATATCAGATATAGTATGGATTAGGGCGCGAGGACTCTTAAGCCTTAAGTCTAGTACTCTTTCAGATGTACCCTGACCAATTGTCTTGAAGATATTAGCATCTATAAGAGTCTCTTCGGTAATCCATCTTGTCTCTAGGGCTTTCTCTAGGATACCTATGCTAAGCACATTAGTCTTACCACTCGCGTCCCTAGTAGGCATGCCTGTAGTAGTAACATCATTTATAAAGCGCTTGCTGTTATCCAGTATCTCCTTGACTGTTATTCTTTCTAAGTCTTTGTGATGATGCTGCAACGGTCTCTCTAGAGTGCCTGATCTAGGTAGGTCATTAAAGCGCCTCTTGAAGCGCTCATTCATACCAGCTCTAAAGACTTGGTTACGAGGATCGTAAAGAAAATTACGTGCTTCAGCTAGATCCTGAATTATACTAAGCTCTTCTAATCTACCTCCACCAAAGCCACGAAGCGTTGCGTCTCCACCAGCATTCTTAGGGATGTCTAGCTGACGATGGAGCATGTCAGATGTTTCTCTGATTATGCCTCTGGTCTTTCGCTTGTTAAGGTTGCCTACAAAGTTAGCGCCCCTACCGCTAAGATTCATTAGCTCGCCAAATAGATTCGTCTTATAGTGCTTTGCACCAAGTATTGTAGCTCCTATTGCCAGCCCACCTAATAGCGCCATCCACCTAGCGTCACTAGCATTAGACCGTTCAATCAGATCTTCATGGCTCTCTCCTCTATTGAACTGACGTTCAAAGGAAGGCCTGTCTACAGGTCTGTCTGGTAGCTCGGGCATTATTTTGTAATACTACCTTCTATCTTTTCCCATTGTACCGGGTCAGCATGCTCAGGAGACAATATATCTTCTGTACTCTCCATACCAGGTGGCACAGGATAGTCTATCTCTTTATCTTCAATTTCTAGTAGCTCATTCAAGTCTAGCTCTTGGCCTAAGACTTTCTCTGCTTTTGCAAACAGTTCTATCTGCTCAATCATAGTCATATTTTGTATATCATCAGGTATATATTTATGGTATGCTGTGCATATAAAGGTCTCTATGATATTCTGAAACTTATTTGTCTCTTCTCTTTTCTCTTTTATTAAGTCTATAAAAGAGTTTTCATCTGCGAAACCAGAGACGTTAACTATTTTATCTGCCAGTATATCAGGGTAACCAGCGAGTAGGGTGTCATCAGCAAGCCAGGTGTCTACGCTTCTACTCTCGCCTATAAAAAGAACAGCTATTCTTAATAAAGCTTCGTTAGCTAACGACCCGTCTACGTATTTCTCAAGGTTAACCATATCAGTATACTCACCTAGAGTTAGAGGCTTGAACAATACATCCAAGCCTCCTATCTCTACAAAGTATATTGTATTGTTACCTTCAGATTTTAACGACAGGTATTCATCAAAAGTTCTTTTTTCCACTCTTCAAATGCTTTGTTTCTATCTAGCTTATCAGTATTAAACATTATAGCCTTATTGGATCGACTTCTGCGCCTCCGAAGCCTGAGGATAATAGGATAGAATCTGAGAGAGAGTCTACTGTACCTGCGTATAGATTTTCACTATTCTCATAATAGACTTCGCACATACGAACAAGGCGTTCTAGTTCTTCTTCTCTGAGTTCAGCTGCAGCCAAGTCATCATCTTGATCTATTTTTGATGCGGCCTCGGACATACGTGTCCGTAGCTCTCTCCATTGTTTTCTAGTAACTGGCTTATAGACGAACTCTTTGCCAGATATTTTAGTGAACACTGGTTCGTAGCCTGCTTCTTTAGCAGTTAAGATAGCTTTTCTTGCAGCCTCACTGAGGTCAAGTTGATCATATATTGCCTGCTGATCTTCTGAGGCAGTTAATTCTTTATTTTCTGACATTATTATTCTATATATTGGTATTGGTTCTGGTTTCTATAGTCCTACAAAAGAACGGGTATACTTCTAGTATAGGTTGTGCACTGCTAGACATATCATTTCCGGCTCCTGCAGAAGCAGAAACGGTTTCTTCTTCGCCTGTTATGTAGCACTCTTTAAATACTCTGTAGAAAGTAGCACGTTGTCCTCCGTAGTGGACAGTAAGATCAAACGTAGAGTTCTCTATGTGCCGAGAATCTAACGGACTAGATAATGTACTTTGTATATTGCCTTTTGGGCCTACTCCTGGGTCAGGAGTGGAGAACCTTTTAAAGTAGTTCTCTCTAAGGGCTTCCACCATAGCTGTAGTACTTGCGGGAACCGTTGAGGCAGAGATACCTTTGCCAGCTGTGAAGCTACGGTTCTGACCTACGGTTATATCACTGTTAGCGTGATTTTGACCTATAAGCATATTACCTATTATCTTAGCTTTATCTTCTGAAGTTAAAGCTGTATCAGCATTGTTGACTAACTCTTCTACGTCCATGTAGGAGAAGTTGTCAGTAGTAATGCCTTTAAGTTTTTTATCCAGCTTAGCGGCATTCTCATTTTCCCTAAGCTTACCATCTACTATTACATTGCGTAAGTAGCCTGGATATCTAAAGTTAATTATAAGATTCCCGGTTATTAGCTCTTTGCCGTCTGCTACAAAGTCAAACTGTCTACTGTTATATCCGTAGACTGGCTGACGGTTAATAGCTCTCCTGAAATCCACTCTGTACATATCGTCTATCAACACGCCATTGATATAGTATGTTGTAGTAGATGGTGTAAGGTATAATTTTTTAGATGCCATTATAGGTTTTTATACAGTAATGTGTCGCTACCTTCAACGTACTCTTGGATAGGGCCATTGGCATATGTGTTGATGCCAAATAGATTAGAGATGACCATTTGACCTTTGTACTGAGAGTTAGCAAGGAGATTTTCCATGCCATTGACAGTTGATTGTGCCCCTGGTGACTTTATCCACCAATCAAATGTGCTATTGCTATTAATAGCGCTTACTCTATTGGATCCTGGCTGATTGTTAGAATACCAGTCATTAACTGCAGTAGCAACATCGTCAGGAGTTTTGTCTCCTTTGTTGCCACGATTCCTTATCATAGCATCTACTACACCATACAAAGACAGTGTATCTAATGGGCTAAAAATGAATGGCGTCACATGTTCTGCCATGTACGTATAAGTGCTTTCTGTGTACACGTCGTCTACTGAATAGGTTGTACCCCAGTTAGCAATAACCATTCCATGAATGATCTGTACTCCGACACCACCAAACTCATTCTCTGCTATGATGATAGCATCGAAGGGTGGCATCTGGTCTATGAACCAGTGCTTGTCAACAGCAACAGAGTTGTTGAGAGCGTCTACTGCGTACAAGGATTGGAACGGATCACCTTGCACAGTGAAGATCATAGATCCAGCAAACGTTCGGGCGCCCTTGCCATAAGCTAATGGCTTAGCGTTACCTGTTGCTCTAACTGGTAGTATAGAAGTGGATGAACTAATAGTTATAGTCTGTAGTTCATTCGTCATCTTAAAGGCGTCACCAACATTTAAGCTAGGTGAGTCAATTGGTATATCAAAGATAACAGATATGTCGGTACCAGCAAACGTTTGAAAGCCTGCTGGAACTACTGTGTCTACTGGCCTTGCTTGGCCAGGACCTATATCCGTGTCTATCTTATTGATGGTCATAATATTAGGGACCAGGCTTAATACCTGGCCCCCATTTTAATTATACTGCGCCGCTGACTCTCTTCTTGTCAACGCCGATACCAGAAGTAAGATTAGACAATACGTACCCTTGGTTATGCCATGGCGTTACCGCCGTAGCAACAAAGGTGCATGCTTCATCTGTTGTGATATCGTCGATACTCATACCAGAACCACAGTTCAGAAGTTCCACACCGTGGATCTTCATAACAGCAAATGAGCCATACTCATTAGCTGCTGTGACTACTACCTCGAAGGGTAGAATCTGGTCGTGGTAACGAGGTCTAGCTAGAACCTTATCTAGTGTCACAGTTCTTAGTCCGAACTTTCCTACGGAAGAGTTCTCTACCCCATTCAATTCAATGGCTGGGATACTAACATCAGCAATGACACCGAAGTGCGTTTCGCTTTTGCCAATTAAGAATGGAACGTCATTAAAGGCATCGATCAGGGCTGACCTGTCGAAGACCATAAAGATAAGTGAACCAGCAATGCCCCTCTTTCCACGAGAGAAAGAACGAGGATCTGCGCTACCCATGGTATAGATTGGTGCCTTCTCCCTTTGAACGGTATATGAAATACCTTGGAGCTCTCCAATGAGAGTTCCGCCAAAGGTGACTAGCATGTCTACGCCAGAGAAAGAGTTATACGTTTTAGTATAACTGTCAAGAGTTGTAGGATTTACAGGTGTTTGTGCAACCATATTAGATTACCTCCTAAATCTCTTTCCGTAGTGAAACATTAAGCGAGATGTTGATTAGCTCGAAAGCTGGTACAAGCGTTAGCTCAATGGTTGCTTCACCAAGGACCTGTTGGTCAGGTGTTGCAGATACGAAGAATTGGTAATCGTTAAGAGCAGTTGCTGTCTTCATCTTGGATAGTAGCTTATCTATTTCGGCTGCCATAGCATTTCTATGTGCGGCTGAATTAGGCTCACCAATGAATCGGTCACCAACAGCTCTGACTATATCAATCGCTGCATCAACAATACGTACAGTAGTAAGCCTAGTAAAGTCAGACCTTACAAACTTACTAACATTATGTGCCCCAGTAATTGCGCTAGAAACTACAAAACCTGTCGACCTCTTATGGAAAGTCACTATTCTACGGCCCACAATGCCATTGGCTTGTGAGCTAGATAGTGGTCTCTGAGGTGACAGACTTGCGATCTGCTTGTTAGTTGGGGCTGAGTGTGGTCTAAGTCGAGACATAAACCCAGCATAAGCAGCTGCTCCATCAGTAGTGTGGAACGTGTTGCTTGCGGAAGCACCTACACCAAGAGCAAGATTTCTTGTCAATGATGTTGATGTGCGGAGTGGAGATCCAACAACTGTAATACGTGATCCAACATCTACCTTATTACCAAGCCTGTCCGTTGCTAGCGTACCAGCAGTGGTCTGTGCTTGCCAGTGATTCCAGTATGAACTGTTCACTGACACAGCGCCATTGGCGTTGTTCGTTGGATAATAGTTTGCACTTTCATCCTCTGAACCATTAAGGTATGAACTCCAGATTGTGGGGAACACAGCATTACCTGGTTCGACAATTGGAGTAGATGTTTGTGATGCGTATTTTGCCCACTCTGATACCAGTGCTGTAGACGGGCTTCCGAAGAAGTAATCCCCATCATCTTCAACAATACTTAATACCTCACCAGATACGGCACTGTTTCCAGTGCTAATATCGGTTTGATATACATCAGCCCAGTGCACAACAGGCATCATCGAGATGACACCTACTGCTGAGCTATCGATTTCAGTAGTACTTTGATAACAGAAGTTTGCAAGTTGTTTACCATATCCACCTGTTGACGGTACATCGTCTGCGTATGCCCCTACGGGCACGACAATGTCAACGTCTCTATCTAGTAAGATATCATATGCTGTACTGAGGTCAGCGTAACGCACTGCGCCACCTGCGCCACCTGTAACAGCAATGTAATCTCTCAAGGCTTGACCACTAACGTGCCCAATGACCATAAGTTCAATAGCACCTGCTCCTGCCAACGCAGCTTCTTCGGCAGCTAGGGCTAGTTCCCCTGGGTAAACATTACCCGAGAGTCCACTAAACCATAGTTGTGAAGTTGCCTGGCCAAGGTTAGTAATAGTTAAAGGCTCATTGATCGGAATCAAAAGATTCGATGTGATGCCTAGTAACGTAACCTTAGGCCCGCTTGGGGGAGGAGATACTTGTAAACCTAGGTCATTCAGAGTTACTGTCGTACCCGGAAGATTGGGAAAAGCCATAATAATTAGCCTCCTAGGTTAAAAGTTCCCATCGTTTATAGTAAAACTGCCAAACAAATATTCGCCGTCCGAATTTTTGAACAAGTCATTATACGCTTTCACTGTTAACTGGCCAGGAGCTACCACCTTTTGATCGGCAATGTAAGTAAAATAATCTACTTGTAACTCTGAGTCAACTTCGAATGTATAATCTATGCTCACTATATCCTTACGGGTGACTATATCTATATCTTCTGTTCTTACAAAGTACTGCAGTGTTCTACTTATGAGGTCTTGCCTCCACTTCGTAACTGCGGAATCACGTAGCCGTTGCCAGAAGAGCATCTCCTGAACACCGTTACGTTTAAGTATAGGAATATATAGACTCAGAAACTTCTTGAACCAATTTGCCAGTTTATTGGAAGCGAAATTGTCTGTGGTCCAGCAGTCAAACTGAACCAAGTTATCAAAGGTTTGCACACGAACATCAATACTGTGACCTGGGTTATCAGGATCCTTCAAGAGTTCACGAGGTCGTCCCTTGTATAATTTTTGGGGACCAAACGGTTCCCGACCGAAGGTACCTGGTTCCTCACGAATGAGAGCCCAAGTAACTGTTGGAATCATAGGTCCCGCATCTATCTCTGTTTCGTTAACAGATTGCTGAGACCCTTGTGGAATTTGTAGAGGAGCTGAGAACTCCTGAGTGAAACGTACTCTATCCTTGATATCAATGAACTTAAGTTTATGCAATAAGTTCTTGTCAGGAGGAGTAGTAGAACTAATTCTTACTAGCCCTTCCCATCTCTTAGTCTTAGGATTGGAGACAATGTCTTCAATGACATACACTTCATTAGTTGTAGTGTTAATCATTCTTGTCCCTTCATCTGGCTTAAGAAATAGATAAGGCATATGCAGAAGATTCTTATCTATGCTATGTGGATAGTATGTCATCTCATAGAACTCAAGGAGCTGGTTAATCATACCCATGGATTGATCCAGGTTAGCACCACGCTCTCTAACTGACATGTCAGGAGAGAAGGCAGTACCATAGTTAACCCTATATTCATAGGGCTCATAATATGGATCTATATCCTGCAGTACTGGTCTGCCTCTATTGTCTTCGTGTGACATTATTTTTGTATGATGCCCTGGCCTCTAGTGAAGTTACGCTCTTCTACGAAGCATCTCCAGAATTCTATGCGGCCTTTGTCTCCTCTTAGAGGGAAGGCCCCTTGTATTTTAAATACCCTTGTTATCTTGAATGGCTGAATAGGAGCGCCAGTTACTTCATTAAGCTCTAGCTCTACAATGTAATCTGTAGACTTAGGCTGCTTATCATGTTCTATAATAAAGACTTCTGCCTCAGTGTTTACATTGCCTATCTGTGTTGCAAAATCAAAGCCTGGTGTGGATAGATATCTAAATCCCTGAGTGACCTTATCTACAAAAGGATATCCAGAGCCAAGGCAAGTAATACAGTCAGGGTTAGGACCTTCTGTCTCTGCCCCTATGCTCTTTAAACATTCAGTGCAACGTTGAGATAAACTTGCAGTTCTTAATGCGACCCAATAGAAGCCAACCGCTTCTCTGATTGTATCGATCTCTTTACGTAAGTCAATGAATGTTATTTTCTTCGCCAATTACTTGCCGCCATTAGCCATTTTTCGCAAAGTACTTATTGTACTTTTTGGAATACTTCTAGCGCTCTCTTGCTTCATGCCTGGTGGCATCACTCTTTTAATAGGATTAGGTTGACACAATGGTTCATGACAATTCTGTGCTGCCTGTAGCTGCTGTGGATCATTAAACCCTAGTGGTTTAGCAGGGTTTATTCTGTGATTAGTCTTGAAGGCGCCCATATTAACCGCCAATCATCCAGGGGCCTTTGCCTCTAGTGATGGTAAGAGGCTTGGTCTCCGGTGGCTCACCCTTTGTTTGTGGCACTGGGTTCGTCTTGGGGTTAGTCATCTCTTGAGTAACCTGCTTAACTACTGAAGCGTAGTTCTTTGAGTTCTTATTCTGTTCTGCCATTTTATTGTTCCTTGATTATTGCTCTATATTTACTTAGGCTTTACTTTAGCCGCTCTATTCAGATCGGAGTTAGCTGCAGGTATATCCGGTTGATAAGTTTTGAATCTTTCTGATACTAGTTTTCCGTTAACGCCATGCCATAATCTGTCTGGCCTGTCATAATAATTACTGACTTTGGCGTTATCTATCTTTTGTACTAGTAACTTATTGCCAAACAATGTTTTGTCTGCGTCCTCAACGGCCTTGAGAGCTCGTGCATGCTTCAATGCTAGCTTACCTATAACAGCATCAATGGATACGTTAAGATCGCCTAGCTGGCGTCTGGTGCCCGCTACGAGAGCCTTCTCTAATTCTTGGTCATCCAGGATATCAACAATGGTCATATTGACTATCCATTTTATTGCAGAGAATGAAGGAGCGGTAGCATCGAATGCTGCGTATCTTGTGAGTAAAGCTATAGTGTTCTTAAGTAACATAGCGCATATGTAGTCATCTACTAACTCATCTGCTGCAGCTTTGATCTCACGCTTAATCATATGTACGCCAGACACCTTAGGATATCTATCAGTAGCGAACTGCAGTAAGTAGTTTGATGGTCCAAACTCTGAGCCATCAGTAGCTGTTACTGTCTCCCCTATCTCTACTTGAATACCTACGTTCTTTGGCACCTCGCCGCTGAACGTAGCGTATACATATTGACCTGAGCAACTTACCCCTGTTAAGCCAGGTATAGTCCCTGCGCCTAACGTAGTGCCTGATGCGAGATACTGATCCATGTCTAATAGAGGGAATGTAGTGACTGTTAACCAGTCATCAGAACATAGGCTACCGGATAAAGGCTTAGTGAATTTTACCTGGATTCTGTTCTGCCCATCTATGCTAGTGGATATGTCGCATGCATTGTTCTTTGGTAACGTCGTTGCTACCGCGAAATTTCCTAGTGCCTTGATGTGTACAGGGAGATTGAGATCACCCTCTAAAGATAAGTTTGTAGCATCCTTATCAATAGAGGAGTCATCTATGAATAGACGTAGACCAGTGGTGAACGTCAGTGTAATAGTTGTAGTTAGTACTTCATTGCTGCTATCAGCAATTGCAAATGATGAACTTATAGCTATGTCTGTACCAGGGAACCTAATAACATACACTGTGCTTTCCTCTAGTACACTCAAAGGTGTTATTGTTAGCACCTGTGTGGTCTCGTTATATACGAGATTCTTTGCTACGATCTCATCAGTGGCTACATTCAGTAGTACTACACTAGTATCTTTAACAGAGGAGGCTAGAAGAGCTACACCAAATGTGACTGTTAACGGCTTGTTGAGGAAAACATCCGTTGCATTGTCTACAGGGGAAGAGCTTTGTACACTTGGCTGGGCCATCTAGTCTCCTCTTAAATTAACCTAGAGCCTTGTCAATTGCTTTGGCTCTATCTGGATCTAATTTTTGCTTATCTAGTTGCTTTTGTCGTTTCGACACTTTAGCACTTTGTATAGGCTTTTTAACTTTTGGTTCTCTACTATCTTTAACTGTACCTTCAGTTAAGTCAATGTGAACCTCATATGCTTCATCTGGCTCGTCCTTTACAACTTGAACTGGGCCAGTATATGCTTCTATGGCAGCCTCGAAAAATGAAACCCATTCTTTTCTATGAGTAGTCTCAAGCTCGGTCTTCAAGCAATAAGACAAGATCTCTAATGGAGTACAGTTTTTTACCGCTGTCATTTTTACTAGTTCAATGAATGGTTCTTTTTCCCTTGACTTTAAAGGCTTTCCTTTTGCCATAAGCCAGTACTTTTCTAAGACAGATGTATCTTTAATTTTAGCTGGTAACCATTGCTTTCCTAACACAATATTATTGGATCTTAGCCCATTAGTTATCATGTCTACAGTTCCTTGATCTAATCCCTTAGGAAGCTCTGTATACCAGTCATCCGTAGATAACCATATCTCTGGTCTTCCTTCTTTGGTCATAGGTCCGCAACCAAAGTATGGTCCGTACTTCTGATTCAAGGAGATCGTTTGTCCTTCGTAATTCTTAATTAATCCTAATTTTGTCATTGTAATAAGTTTTGTATGAAATGATTGAGCCCCCTAGGAACGGATCCCTAGGAGGCCCAATAGAAATCTATAAGATAACTAGACTCCTAGCGGAGTTAGCTTAACCCTACGGAGTGTTACTAGTAATAGCGCCACTGTATGTAGGATCAGTATGAAGGGGGTTAGTGAGGTCACCAGTGTTGTACTGCACAGAGATGTTCGTCTTAAAGTCGAAACTCTGAGCCAGTGAAATACCATTGACTTGGCCTGAACCTTTGCCTTCGTTCATACTACCGATACCGTAACGCTCACGAAGCTTCACTTTACGGATATCTCTTGCTGGATCGTCCCAGCTTTCAGTCATGACTTCTTCGTCCACAACAAGAACGCCTAGCTCACTCGTGTCACAAAGGATCATGTCCGTAGTATCAGAGCTAGCATAGTGTGGCATGTATGGCGACACGATGATTCTGAATGGGTACGGGAAGATCGATGGAACATTAGTAAAGGAAGTGGCAACGTTCTTAGGAGCTGTTACAGTGGTATTCTGTAGCAGGCCATTTCCGAAGCCACCATTGCCCCACTCAGAGGCATTGCCAGGAGCGCCCTGCATTTGTCCCCACATGGCTGCGCCATTGTTGAACCCGAAGATCCTTTGTAGACCTTCGTCCGCAAAGATTTCCCAACCAAACGCATTCATAAGAAGCGCGTTAGGAATGAATCCTCTGTTCACCATTGTAGCGTACATAGTAAAGATATCATGCAGTGATAACGTACCGTTGAACCCACCAGTGGCATTACGGCCAGTTGATGACTTAGCGGTAGCCGCTGTGTTGTCAAGTAGAACGTTGGATCCACCAGCATTACTAATAATCTGGTCAGATACCTTCTGCTCTTTATGACGGATAAGAGCACGACCTGCGGCTCTTAGGTGCATTGACATCACGTCGTACAGTGAATACCGGATCATCTCTTCAGTCATTTTCACGGCAACACCGGATTTACCGATGATTGCCACGACTTGACCAGCGAAGTCCAGGCTTCTTTCAGGGTACTCGCCACCTTCTGCGATGTCAGCTGCTGTGATAGCGCCGACTGCAGGGAAAGTTAACTGTGTACCATGAGAGTAGTTGATTCTCTGTAGTAGTGGAGTCAAAACGATATTAGGCTCAATGGCTTCTTTAACAACCTCACTAATGACTCTAGGAATCAGTAGCGGATGGTCAGTAGAGAAGTTGTCCATTGCTTCAAGAGCAGCTCTGTTCTCTCCATTGAACTTCTTATCAAGCTCCATGAATTCACTCATGGTAAGGATTGATTTGCCGTTAGGTAGCTTACCGTTATTCTTCCAAATATTAGTAGCTCTATCTAACCGCTTCTTATCCTCGACATAAAAAGTTCTCTCGCCTGCGTCAACTTCTTCGAAGTCAACTTCATCTTTCGTTTCAATGCTATTTCTAGCATTTTCTATTTCTTGCTTCATGCCATCATGAAGCTTTACGAGCACTTCCCTTTGGTCTTCGTCAAAGACTGCAAGGTCGGATTCGTCTAGTAATTGATCTAGTTCTTCCATTTTTTAGTCCTTTCTGTCTTATAGACGAATTAATAGGGTTAGCGCATGATAGGTGCCATTGCCATCGGCTTGGGCTTTTTGTAGCCAAGCTGGGACGCCGCCAGTACCTGAACCTGCAAGACCCAGACCAGGAACGGTCTGAACTTTGTCAAGTCCTTTGAATTCTGCTGAACCAGCTGTAGTAATACTAGCAGTGGTGTCAGCATCGTAGACTGTGTTAACAGCCGCTGTGCCATCAGCAAATTCGATGCGTTGGAAACAACGTCCAACGATCCATTTTGCATCGGCAACTGTGTCCTCGTATCTACGGTAACGGCCCATTGGGGCTGTACCAGCAGCTACTTGACCTTGCTCATTAGCAGAAGTATCAACCATAACCAGGTCACCAGCTTCAATGAGTCTCTCCTGTGCAGTGATGCATGGGATCTGAATCATGTAGTCAGTAACCATACCAACGTTATCATTTCTCTTATAGTTCGTGAATGCGTTCTGTAAGTTAAATGAATAGATTGGTTGGTAAACAACACCTAGTGGCTTAACAGGTCCACCTGTTAAGAATAGGGATGTATTAGTGATATCTGTAGTTGAGAGGCCCCATGATGCACCATCAGAGTGGTGCCTTAGGACAATATTAGAGCCGCCGGTGACGGCGTGTGCGGGGAATAATTTTCCAACTGCAACAGAACTGTTCCCTGTAGCAAAACCAACAATCGTACCAGCATCGATAACGATTGGGTCATGATGGAGCTCATCGATTCTTACGGGTGCAAGGCCCGAATAAGCTTCCATAGGAACAGTACTTGCTTGTGGACGTACTCCCTCGCTCAGCTCCTGATATTGCGGTCTATTAACCGCGTATCCTCTTGGAGTTCTAAACGCCATATCTTATCTCCTTAAAAGAAATATATAGTAGGGTAAATAAAAAGTCTTAATTGCTTAAGTACTGATTGAAAGAGGTGACTTTTTCTTTTTGCCTAGAGTTCTTAGACTTTACTTTCTTCTTCTGGTCCGTAGTACTTCTGCTAAGCCCACCCCTTACAGGGTTTTTTGTTTTAGGCTTGTCTAGCAGGTCCTTAGAACCAAGAGCTGTCGGCTTAATCTCAGAGATCTCGTTTGACAAATCGGCAATCGCATCTTTCAAAGACTCAATCGTACGCTTAGCGTAACCTTCAATCATCGCAGTACGCTCATCACCCTTAAGGTTTGAAGCGTCTGTTTTGTTTAGGAATGAACGCTTATCAAAGAGAGCAGTCGCATAAGCTGTCCGAAGCTCAGTCTGAGCATCAGTTAGCGTTTGCCTTACTCTAGATAGTTGTTCATCTCTATCATGAAGTTTTGCTTTTAAGCGTAGGATCTCGGGAGAGTCATCTCCCTCAGAATCAGTATCTTCAGATTTCTCTGCTTCAACTTCCTCTGTTTTCTCCTCATCAGCTTTATTGTCAGCTTCTTCTTCAGGGGCTACGACACCTTCCTTATTTTCTGCTGTAGTTTCTTCTGATGTAGAAGAACTGTTGTCGTCACTGGCCGTTTCGTCAACAGTTGTTTCGTTTGTTTCTTCTTGGACGTCTTCGTCCTTCTTATCTTTATCCATGGTTGTTTCCTCAATATTCTTTGAATTGAACAGTGGGCTAATAGCTATAATTGTTTTACCGGTAAGTTTTTGTCTATCTTCTGATGTGACATATGTCATTGGGCCTTTACTGTCAGATCTTAGGCCTTGAATGAGCCCTACCATCTCTGCTCCATTGCTTAATTTCATATCACAGATCTCTGCCATAAGGTCTTCTTTAGAATGGATAACGAATATCTCTTCGCTATCCTGCTTTATAGTCTCAAAGCCAGTAACTAAAGCATGATCATCTCCCGGTACGTTGACGGGTGATACTTCCTTGTATGACAATTTACCTGTGATACCAAAACACATGTAGCTACTTCCAGAGCTACCTGCTCTATCTGATGCCACCTTGTACGTTTTACCTGGGAGATGGTTACACTCTGAGTCATAATCAGAAAAGTCTTCTCCGCATATACTGCAGAAAAGACCTTGTATCGATTGTCGAGTGGAGACTGTGGTAAAGCGACCGTCAACGAATTTCTCGATTGAGTCTTGGTCAAATATCGTAGTCTCTAGTTTAATGAAGCCAGAGCCCTCTCCATTACTGGGGTTGACGAAATCCTTATTAAAATCGTCGCCCCTCTTTAATTGGACATAGGTCGCTCCCGTGACCCTGCCAATAGCATCCTTCATGTCATCGTGATGCTTAAGCACTGGCTTAGCATAAGGCTTGAGAAAGGAATCGGCCCCAGCTTTCATTTGCTTACCAGGGTATACCCGAAGGTTAGTTAATCGACCAGAATGGGTGGCATCAATAGTAACAGCTAGATTAGGCTTGCCGCCTGCGCTGATTAAATCGTCAAGCAAATCTTGAGCCCCGTCCTTTAGGACTAGAGGCTTAAAGTCTAAGCTGTCTATTACTTCTATTTTTCTTGCCATCCTTATTAGACCGATCTTTCTTGTCTTTGGGCTTAGAATCCTTCAGCTTTCGGACACGTCTTCGATCCTCATCCTCAAGCTCTTCCGAAGTTAAATACTCATCCTCAGGATCAATATCTTTACTCATGTCTTCTGGTTTCTTTCCGTTCCTATCCTTATTTGCTGCCAAGTGTTATAGCAAAATCGCAAATACTATGTGTGTTTAATATAGTAGTTATGGGAATGTCTTTATTGATAATTGAAACTTCTAGGTCACCTGCTTCAGAGCAGGCAGTACACGTGCCTGCGTCATCAGGCCGTAGTATAATAGTCTTATAGCCATGATTTTTGGCTGCCCTAGTGAAGCCAAAGCGATAAGCTATATCCATATGCTTATGGGTTATAGTTTTGATTTCTCTCTCCAGTTCGTCAAAGATAGAGTTGACAGCTGTAACCGGAGAAGAAGAGTTGTCTATACCTGCTAAAATATTGTTATTATTTATTAGGTTCCGACATATGTCTCCTGTATGTTGGAACGACTTACTTATAAAGTTTTTGAAGAGCCTGTCTATCAATTTTTTGGGTATTCTATATGAGCCTATAATGCTCATGTCTTCCATGCAATTATCTATACCTATATCTATGATAGGCTCTAGTACTTGCCTAGCATTTACAGTAGATGCAATGTCAAAGGTTCTAAGAATAGAGTTGAGCTCATCTTCTTTAGTTGTTGTATCTAGAGGGTCTCCGGAGGCAGCTACCCCAGAACCGTGCCTCTTAATAAAGTTATGCACTAAGTTCTTGCAGTCTTCTAGTACTGATAGCTGGTTAGCTTCATATATTAGTAGCTCAGACTGAAAATTGTTATTGGCTGTTACTCTAGTCTTAGTTGCCTTCTTGCCACTTTGATTAGTGGGCCGCGTTTTATTAGACGACTTGTTTTTAGTAGCAGTAGAAGTTTTCTTTGCAGTGGCGCTAGCTTTAGCAGCAGCTTCAGCAGCAGCCATCTTTTGTAGTTCTTTTGCGTTCTCGTGGTCCATTGACTTATTGGTATCTTTCATCTCTTCTTCTGAGAGAGGTTCTTTACCAAGGAAGTCTTTACGGAATTCAGAGCAGGTGATGCCATTAGACAACCACATGTCATTGCCATGCGCTTCTCTAGCTCGTTGTTCTTCTCTATTGATCATCTCAAAGATGAACTGTACATTATTTTCTTTAGTGACATTGAATCCACCTTCATGTAAAAGTGGCATCACTAATTGCATAGAGATAACGTCTTCTATGACTGACTGGAAGTCCTTAGCGCTATCCTGTAGCCCTTGGCTAACAGTAGCTGCTGATGACTTAGAGACCTCTCCTCTACCTAGGTCTAGCTCTGATAGGCGCAGGCCACCCATTACTCTTTTTTCAAAGTATGTCAGGTTCTTATCCATGTCAAGAACTTGCTCGCCTGCAGCTAATACATTAGCTTCCACTCTATGAGAGGTAACCACACCGCCTTCTGAAGGCATGTTTTGTATCTCACTTCTAACTAGGCTGATCTCATCTGAGCCATCATCTAGTATCTGTGCAGGCTGGGTATCTGTACCAACCTTCCAGTGCACTAAACCAAAGGCATGTTTATGAGCTATAACCTCTGTGATTTCTTCTAGGCGTCTTAGTGACCTTACGTCATCTAAGGTAGGTAGGATATACGGCGTTCCAAAGATGAATCCACTCTTCTTGTCCATCGTTGCAACAATAATATCACTTGCATCGAAGACAACAGTGTCATCTTTGCCGTAAGCGTTTACTACCGTCTGCTTCCACTTTACTGGGTGACCATATTTATTTAATGCCACTGAAACTGTAGTAGGGTCGAGAGGGTAAATAGCAGCGATAGGCTCTAGCCGCTTGCCGTATAGCCGTGTAGCTCTACCGCTGCTCTTGTTACCATCTCTTTTTAACACCAGAAATGCGGTGGCATAAGCCACCAAATTGGTACAGAATTCTCTAATTACACTATTGAATGTCGTACCAGAAACAAGTTCTATTTCGAAGAGGCGCTGATTAACATAGTTAATCATCTCTTCATCGGAGCCAGTAAAAGAAAACCCTTCTTTAAGGATCTGCTCCCTATGCTTTCTTACTGATTGATTGATATAGGGCTCTACATCTATTGCCCTAGCTATCTCTCCAAGGTCGTATACTGGTCCTTGGAATGTAGTGTTGATGCCCTTGCGCCCTACTCTGTAAGATGATATATTATTAGTCTTGTATATCAGGGGCTTTGATAAAGTTCGCCGTTCAATCTTAATGATCTTAGCTATTTCACCGGGCTCCTTAGCTTTATTGCTTATAGCTAACCTGAAATCTTTAGCCTCTTGAGCTTCCGTTTCTAGCTCAAATATCTTAGCTTTGGACACCTCTAAGTCTTCTGCGTTCTTAAATATATTATACCACGACATTAGATGATTCTTTTATACTTTTGCTTATCCTATTAGCTATTTCAATTGCTCTTGATGCGGGTGCGCTATCACTAGAGCAATCGTCATCTACTGCATTCTCTAGTATAGGAATGGGGGCCCCTGTATCATTGAAGCCTGGTACTTCTACCTGTAAATTGTCAGTTAAAAAGTTGTCCACGTTTCTAAAGTGTTTCCTCCTAACCGCTTCTGGTAAATCTAGAATAGGATACATCTCAGGCAGCTCGTCTATAACAAAATTTAATGCTGCTTTAGAAGTGACGTCATCAAAATTAATTGCATCAGCGTTTTCATCTAACTGGCATACCAGCTTTGCCTGATCTAATTTAGAGGCTAAGGCATCCAGGAAGCCTGTTAGTGTAGCTAGATACTTCCTGTCTACATAAGCACTTACTTCTGCTGCAGTCTTCAACTCTCCTACTTTTAAGAGCGCATTTAACTGAGAGACTATATCATCTAGTAAAGCCACTATAGCCTCTATGGAAAAGTTTAATGCTTGCAGTAGTATCTCTATGCCTACGCAGTATTTAATTGCGGCATTTAAGTCTGTCTCTGGTATAGAGAATAATTGTTTTGTAATCTTGCTTACTATCTGATCAAGATATTGGTTTAAGTTGGCCACTAATAGATTGATCATTGAAGACTGTACGTTATCTATTAGGGTCTTTATTAAGTCTTTGAACTTAAATTCTACCTTGAACAGGCCTAGTTTTAACATAGATGATATGCCGCGTAATATTTTACTGTCTATATCACCTATGAAGTACAAGATGCAACATAAATATCTTTCATCTATTCTTAACGTAAAGCTAGATGCGTATTTATTATACGTATCGTTATTAATAGCGTAAAGGTTAGAGAGATAACTCTTTAGTCCTACAGTAAGAGCAGACTTAACCTGCTCTTCTATTAGGCCAGAGCCTTCTAGTTCACCTCCCAGCACTTCTATCTTTGTACTTTTGTTCCTAAACTCTTGCCACTTGTTAGAGAACATAGGGGCCATGGCCATGCCAGACTGAAGAGTACTTTGGCTTTCTATTATCCTTAGGTATGCTACCCAGTGATCATAGTTTAGCTTCCCTGGGTTAGCACAGATGTACTTAAGCGCATAGTCTTTGACTGCCTTGTAGTCATTGAAGCTCTGGTTTTTACGAAAGAGCTCATAGTTATATCCAGCTTCTTCTAGTACTGCCTGCCTGGCAGCTTGATCAGAGTATTTATCTATTGCGTTTTTGATCTCTGGAGAACTAATGGAACTCTCTGTGTTGAACAGAGTGTATAGTGAGTAAGCATTTACACCTAGTTCTATTAGAAGCGCTATCCCTACTAGAAAGCCATGTGAACTAAACTGTTTTACTTCGTTAAGGCCATATGTTGGACGTGGCTGAGCTGTAACAAAGATGTCTGTTAGGAACCCTGCTATAGTTAGGCCAGCGAATGGCAAGAGCATCTCTAGAAAATCTGTTATCCAGTCGTTGCCATCACTAGTTACGCCTTTGTACTTCTTGGTAAACTGTGTATGCTCGTTCTGTGGGTCTACTATGTTCCATGTGGCTAGGAACTTCTCGTCTATTACGCCCGACCTCTCTGCTATGAACTCGCATGCTTCCTTGTATAAACCGAAGGTGATAGCTTGCCTGCTTGCTAACGTACTATCTAGTCTTGCTATAGAGGCTAATACTGCTGCATTATCTTCGACAGGTACAAAGGCTGCAGGATTCATATCTCCTATACCTTCTTTTAAAGCCTCACCTTTCAGAAACACTCTAGCTATATTATCAAAGATAGCATCTTCTTCTGGATCTTCATCGCTAGTAGTAGATAGCACGGAGTCTACCTTATTACTATTTAACTTAGATAGTATTAAGTCTCTTTCCCTTTTAAAGGATGATTTTCCTGTATAGTCCAGTCCCATTATAGCCTGCTTCGTCCAGATGAACCAGGATGCCCTCCTAGGCTTGAGTTCCTAGAGATACGCTTGGCGCTAAAGTACTTGCTTCTAGCTGCATTGCCATTTTTAAGCATCTTATTTCTTAAGCTCTCTGTATGCTTTTGGCCACCCAGCATACTCATGAGAGCGTCAGTGCTATTCAAGGATTCGTTCTCAGGCCCAAGGCTTCTAGTTATTTGAGCCAGTCTATCTTCTCTTGAGTCTTCAAGTGATGGAGCGTTATAGTAAACTGAAGTAGCTATATTAAGACTTCTCATGTCTGAGAATTCTAGGATGAAGCCTACTATGCAAAGCATGTAGGCCACAAGCGTGTGATCCTCTCCCTGACTATAAGTAGGTAGGCCTAAGGTAGAGTATCTTAGCACTTGGTAGTTACGCATTTGCTGTACTAGCCCTTGACCTTTACCAGTCTCTTTATCTTTAGCTGTAGCAGCGAGTACCTGGGTGTCTTCAGATATTGGTAGGGTCAAACGGCCTTCTTCTAACTGAATAGCACAGGTGTTAACCATGAATGGTTTAGCTGGCTTCTTAATAATTTGGCTAGTCTTAGGCTCGATAAGCTCTATTTGTTCACCAAATGAATAAGCTACTACCTTTTTGTGAAGTCCAGTATTCCTATTATTCATGCCATGCTTATGTAGCATCTCTACTTGTACTTCACCATAGCCTTTGTCTACATATATAAAGGCAGGGTTATACTGTGCATTAAGAGCAATGATTCTATCAATAGCTGAGTGCTGAGTAAACTCTGTTGTTTTAATAATGATTTTATCTAGTAGCACGTAATGTTCGCCATCCCATTCTACTACTGTTATGTGAACTCCAATATCTGATCCGTTCCAGTCAACGCCCATCATTACTCTACTGCCAGGACTAGGCTGCCTTGGCAACGAGTAGTTATCTAAAGCGTCATCGACTAAGTCATTTCGGAATACACCTTTGACTTGTATACCAAACTCAGCAAGGAACTCATGCTCGAACTTGACAATGTCATAGTCTTGCTTATAGAACTCTTCTGTTTCTTGAGTCCATGATGGAGACTCAGCTGAGATGTAGTGGAATTCTTTGAACCCCAATTGCTTTTGAACACACCATTGATAAAATTTCCCGTGCAAACCAGTAGGAGTACTAGAGGCCCATAGCCCACACTCAGGGTGAGAAGCAAGGATAGCTAAGATAGCTTCAAGGTCGTCATCAGCTAAGTAGTCAGCTTCATCTAAGACTATGTAGTTAGCATCTTGTCCACGAATCTTATCTGATCTAGCGGCAGACTTAGAGCCTGAGGAGAATCCTAATAGCTTAGAGCCATTATTGAATTCGATCCTATGTGGGTTCTTAGTGTTTCTAGCTATCGATCCTGATAATTCAGAAGATAGTGCTAAGAACTTATTAAGCGCGTCGAAAAGAAGTGTGACTTGTGCCTGGTACGGTGCAACAACTAGAACAGTAAAGTTACTGTTTACGTTAGTAAGCCAGAGCATGTGCATAACGATGTTTTCAGATTTCCCGATACGTCTACCAGCACGTACTACTTTCTTCTGCGCAGTACAACTTTGCATATCTTGTTGATACCAGCGAGCCTGCCAACCGAATTTACTGTATGCCCAGGCTACTGGGTCATGCATAATGAGAACATCATCATACTCTTCTGGGTCATCGAAGTCATCTTCTTCTATCCAGGCAATAGTATCGTTTATATGACCTTGGCACTTAACTGGGAACTCTGTCTCAGTTAAGCCTAGTTCATTTATGTTCTTGTAATAATGCTTACAGTTGCCACATAGGTCTGCAAAACCCTTGCCGTAAGTTTTGTATTTACGTTCTTTGTATGGCCTCTCGGGCGTATACTTTTTTTGCGCTTCTTGTGGCTTCTGTTCAACCATTACGCCATATACACAATTCCATTTGAACCAACGAGCTTATATCCGTTAATTGCATGTTGAGTAACTGAAAAGTCATCTCCATCAAATTGTAAAGTAGTAAAACCATGTTGCCAGTCTGGGAACCTAGCGTACTCTACGTCAAAGTCGCAGAGGGTGCCGTTCTCAATCATAGCATGGTGGCCATTCTTGTTTCTTTTGTAAGCCACACTGAGTCTATGGACATGTCCTATCAGGACACTGCATCCATACATTTCGAAGTGTCCACGTGCAGAGTTACCTGCATGCTTACGAACTAAGGTGCCATGAGTGAACATTAAGTTACCTATGTAAAGGTCTTCATGTTCTGGCACCCAAGTAATACCTAGTCTATCTAGCTCTAGGTTCTTCTCTATATTAAGGCTCCTCATGCATTCTAATGCTGGGACATCTCTCTTGACCATTCTTTTAAAGCGACTCTCGTGGTTACCTTCTACATAGTAATGGTCTGCATCACTAAAGGTATTAACCCATTCATCAAGCTTATTGTATCCATAGTCTAGTTCATCCTGAACGTTCATCTTTTTATGGATACTTTTCTCGTACTTAGAGACAGAGTACATATCCATCACGTCTCCGTTCCATACTATAGTATCTGGCTGATAGTCTAATAGGAAGGCTTTAGTTATAGCTAAGGCCTGGCTATCTTCATAAGGAAAGTGAATATCACTTAGCACAGCAACCTTAAGGTCAGCTTTTCTAGTGGTTACCTTATTAGGTATATCGCTCTCTTCTGTACTAGATATTATCCTAGTAGTAGTGGGTTTAGATTTTCTGCTGCTTTTCTTTACTTCCTTAGTGTGCTCTATTCTTTTTTTTGTTTTCTTTGCCTTATGACTGTCTAGGGGAAGAAGGTCTTTAACGACTATCTGCATTAGGCCTCTTGCGGCCCATTCAGTTACGCCTAAGTCTTTTGCAATGCGTCGTCTCCCATATCCTTTGGCAAGCAGGGTTTTTACTGTTCTTAATTGTGTTTCTATATCCATGTGTAATTAGCTTTAGACAGGGCTCTGTCTTATAGATTTCCGCGTTACAGCAAAACATTATTCCACTTCTTTAGCTTTGATCTTAGTGATCTCTAATGTATTGTAGTTTGCATCCTGAGCCGTGTCATTTACAAGCCTAAAGATAACGGCTTGCTGTGTAGTTAAGTTTGCCAGCTTTTTATTTACATCCAAGATAGCTTTTTCAATATCATCTTGGTCTATGCTCATGTATTCTATTCCAATAGACTGAGCTGCGTTAATAGTACTGACTTCTTTTTCATGTGATACTGCAAATGCACTTAAGGTAGCTAAGCTATCTTGATGGGAATCCATTCTTTGATTCATGCCCCATGCTATAATACTTCCTATAGCTATCATTATAGTAACTACTAATGCTGCAGCAGATATAAGGGCCTTCCAGTCAGTACCCTTATTATTAATGTTGTCAATTTTTCGTGACAACGTTTCAAAAGACGTGCTAATATTATCGAATGATCGTTCAATGTTTCTTTCGAATACTTCGAATTCATCCCTGCTGATATAAGTACGATCTCTTGTTGTCCTGGATTGTTGGCCATTTCCGTTTCCTGACATATTCATGATCTTTCTCTAGTAATGCATGTATCGAGCTTCTGGAGCCTTATGGATTGCCTTATGACATTCCACTTTTATAAGCTCCATCTTTTAACGCAATCCGTGAAGCTACAATGTCATATGGCTGACTAGCTGCTCGTCTTTTTCTCGGTTTATATACTTTCATATCACGCGTGAAGATATCTTGCTTCGTTGCCTAAGGCGGCTCTAGTACTTAATTGCGAATTATGAATGACTTGTATTGCTCTTTGCCTTTGAGTAAAGGCACCGCCAGAATCCATGAACTCTGACTCATACATAGGGTCAGACATACTGTTCATTTCATCTTTTCTTTGCCGAAAGTTTTCCCCTATTCCAGCTAAACTCTTACCTAGGTTTAGGCCTCCTATAGCTAGACCAATGCCGCCAATGCCTCTACCTATACTCTGTAGGTGCTTACCGAATTTAAGCGTACCTTGTCCAGCAGCTTTTGAAGTAAGGAAGTCTTTTTTAATACGTTTGCTCTCATGAAGGGGGCTAGGTGTATCGATTCCAGCGCCCCAAGATTGACCAGTGCGTACTCCAGCAGCCCTGAGTTTCGCTTTTTTCTTTTGGTATTTTACTGCACTTGATGAGAGTCGGCCTTTAGCATATTTGGCTATACCTCTGCCTCCAAACTCTGAGCCAACACCTAATCCTAATTCTAGGAATATATGGTCTGTCCATAGATTGTCTCTATGCTGTTCCTCGTAAAGATAGTCCATGCCTGGCATTTACATTCCCCTATCTTTTCTTCTGTTGTGAATTGACAAAGGCAAACCTTGTGTAGAGAACTGTAGCTCTGGACTAATGCCTCCAGCAGGAGATGACCCTATAGCAGTGATATTTCCTTCTGCTGCCATAAATGGCGAACGTACGCTCTGGCCTGCTCCTACTCCTACACCACCTAAAGCTGAAGCTCCAAAGGCTGTTATATATGGGTGCTTCTTAACTGCACCGTATGACTTTTGAATTGTACGATAGCTTGCCATGAAATTGCTGCCCATGAAAGCTTCCTTCGAAGACATACGTGGGGCTCGTGGCATATGTGGGGCTCGTGGCATAGGATAAGGTCCGCTACCATCGCCATAGTTCTTTGCCCTTGGCTCGTAATGAGCATTGACTTTAGAAGAGGGACGGGCTATTTTGGGACCTCTATTACGGCCTACTCCTAAGCCTACTCCTATGCCTATTGCAGCGCTAGTCACTGTGCCTATAGCTCCAAATGTATTGGATACTTTTCTATTACGCTCTGTGTCTCCATGCCTAGATAGGTATACTTCTCTTTGATGCTCTGCTATAGGACTTAATATAGCTCCTGCCCCATATGCAGCGGCACCACCAGTCAAGAGACCTGTTATTTTAGGGTTATTAGCGCGCCCATATTTATAGGCAGCGCCTACTCCGCGAAGACCTAGCAATGGCAATTTAATGCCTATGCCTATAGCTCCAGCTGTAAGTAGTTTAGTATTAACCATGCTCTAGTTCTTAGGTATATAACGGGACTTGTTGACAGTGTAATTTCCGCCTAAACGTCTCTTAGTAAAGGGCATAGACGGATTTCTAGACATCTGATCTCTTATTTTACTGGTTGATTGTTTGCCTATGATTCCTTGCCTCTGGGCGCGCAACTGCCTAAGTATACCTTCATAATATTCTGGTGGCCTACTTTTAGCTACTGTTGCAATAGCTTCGTCCATACCTTCAAATATTTTGTCTATTCTTTTTTGCCTATGCGCTTTTGTAGCAGGCTTAATTAAACCAAATCTTTCTAGGCCTTCTCTGTATTTATCATCTTGAGTTTTACTATAGTCATAGGTTCTAAGGTGTAGTTGAGCTTTTCTTGTCTTAGAGCCTAAGGCTCTAGCAAATCTAGTTTCTTCAGCTATGACAGTTCTATTTTGGTGGCTACCAAATGCGCGTGCTTCGCCTCTCCTCATCATCATTTGATCCATTTCTAACATCTCATGTATTACTAATGACTTATTGCTTGTATTGAGGCCTCGCTTAGTCATTATTTCCAAGTTTCCTTTTCCATCTGCCGTAATACCTGACTTTAGCATACTAGGAGCCTTTTTAAAAGTAAGCTTATGATTGGCGCCTTCAGCCATTAAAGCTCCCATTTCTTTTAACTCATTAGTGTTTATCCTTTTTAATTTGGCGGCATCACTTAATGATATCTTAGATTTAGTAATAAAATCATCAGAAAGCCCAAAGGTAATTTGAAGCGCTTCTCTGAAGAACTGTGCTCTACCACCTGGAAAACCGTGGGAGCTATGCGACTTCATTACCTCAAAGCCTGCATATGATGACTCTGCTGTAACAGAGCTTCTTACGCCTAGAGGTAGCCTTCCTCCTGGCTTAAGTATCTTCATCTTTTATCTCGTATTCTGCATCTGTAATGGTGCCCATTTGTTGCCTCTTAAGTGCAATAGTCTTGGCTTTCTCTTTAAGCTTGGCGGCTCGTATAGATGGATCTCCTTGCAAGTGACCAACAGATGCTTGGGCCTTTCTAGTTGCAAGTAGTTGTTCTCTGATCTTGTTGATCGCTTTAGAGTTTCTCTCTATGATAAAGAGAGATGCTGCTGGCTTCTCATCATATATAGGGTCTCCTTGAGGAGAGTAGCCAACGATCTTCTCTTCTACTAGCTTAGGGCTTTCAGATAGCTCATATGCTGCACGCATACGTATCAGCTCCATGCCTGCTATCTCATAGACCATCTCCATGTCAATAGAGTACTCTGGATCAAGTGGGTCTATATCTAGAGCAGCTATACTTCTTGATACCCACTGTTCCATTACCGCTTTTTCTACAGGACAGCGCTTTCCTATTGGTAAATCTAGCTCGGCCTCATGTAGCGGACACATATTAAGGAACGGGCAGGCAACACCCTGGCACTTCATCACTATGGTAGCTTGATGGCCGAATTTAGCCGAGTCCATGAACTTATGTATGATGTCCATTTTCTCGCTGGGGATGCTCACACCGGCTTCAGTGGCAGCTAGAACTAGCGAATTTGTATTATTGTTTAAGACAGGTGCAACAGCCGTAGCTTTTTCAGGGCCTGGCTTGTCCTGGTCTCGCTTTTTATTTAACGCTAGGTCTAATAGCTTATCGTCTTCCGGTGTGAGCGCCATAATATTATTCTTTTATAGTGACCTAATCTCCTTTCCTATAAGCGTCTTTAGATTGATTGACTTACTTAAAGGAATAAAATAGATTAGATCACCTCCTGTTAATGGTATAACGCTGTTATTCATAGCCGTCCCATTGGTTTGTTTTTACACGTCTTAAGAAATCAGCACCATTTCTTTTAATCTCTGCAGCGTATATATATTTAGCAGCTGCTTTACAGAAAGGGCACTGCGGTCCATTCATTTTACGGAATCTCAAGTACTGCTCCATATATTGTTTATGGTGCACTAGAATAACATTAGTAATGCTATCTTCTAGTATCTTTTGAAAGTTCTTAAGGTCAACCGTACTAAGCATCAGTTACTTTTTCCTTTCTTTCAACTGTTTTTGTCTACGAGATCGGACTTCATCCATACGAGTCGCTTCTATCTTGCCTTGCTTTGAGGTAAGGTAAATAGCTAAGTCGTCTATATACAAAGCTATTCTATGAAGCAACTCAGGGGTTATAGGATAACCAACTGTTTTCCTCATCTCTTGTTCGAGATCCTTATCAAAACGAGTCATGGAGAACTTTAAATTAGCCTCCTTCATTAGATAAGCGCCTACTCTATCTATATTAATACGTAGAACAGTAGGGTCCCTATGATCAGGAGCTATACAGGTTAGTATAGCCTGTATTCTTTTTTCTTTACCCTTGTCCAGTAGAGACATTTGCTACCTCTTCAAAAGTAGGCGGTACAACTTCTCCAGATTCTACATCCTTATAAAGCTTTATCGTACCTTTAACTTGCGCTATCATCATCTCCTCTAGATCTTCAATGCTATCTGAGTCCACGAGCATCATAGGAGCTTTAGCTTGGATAACTGTAGGGTCTTCCTGGTCATGATACTGAGGGATGCAGGACATGGACCATAGAACGCCATACTTCCTTTTTCTTTCTCCGCCATTGATTATATCAGGGACCTTCTTGGAGATGTAAGGGCAGTACTGCACTTCCATCATGGGGTACACGCCTACACGTTTCTTTAAGTCTTCAGTGACATAATTATAGTCTTTTTCTTCTACTACTTTATCACTTTTTTGGTTTGTCATTTCTTTGTTTTCGTTTTTGTTTTGGCTTAATTTCTACAGTCAATGGTTCCATTATGTACTCTTCACAAAAGGCACACAGATCTTCAACTATGATATCTCCTTGCGGAATGGTTCTCCAATTCTTTTTCTTACACTTGGCTTTATCGCATACCCAATAAACTCGCATATACTAAACGCTTTCTGCATCTATCCCTAGTGTGAAGTCAAAGCTACCACCTTCGGTTTCTGATTCTTCAATTTTATGTACAATCCAGATTGGTACCGAGAACTCTTTAGCGGTTCCTACATTTATATTTCCACCTACTACTCCATTCTCATCTCTAAGAATGACAGGCTTGGAGAAGCCGCCTAGCACTTGGAAGTCTGGCCTTGGAGATAAAACGCCATTTTCACTGAACCATTGTATATTTTTTTGTGAGCCTTGTGCAGATGTATTGTCAGTGATAAAATCATTATAATGAGGAGTGGTGCCGATCAGTATCTGGCCAACTCTAGGTTTCCTTAATAGATACAACTTTACATTTTTAACTTGTTCACCTGTAGAAGCCCCAGCTTCTAACGCCCTTTGTAGCTCACCTATTAATGGCGCACAGCCATTTTCTGTAAAGTTAATTTTCTTTAGATTCCCTGGAGAGAGGTTATCGTAAATGCCATCTCCAAGATCCATTATCCAATTTAACTTAGCCTGTATAGATGATCTAGACTCTATGTAAAAGTTACTTCCATTTAAAAATTTATTATTGGTATTAAGAGCAGTCCCATTTAATATATGGTCAGCTACTGCACCAATTACAAACTGATGCCAGCCATGCAAATTGTCAAGAAGGGAAACTCCGTTTCCAAAAAGCCCATACGGATCAGGTTGAAATGGATTCGCCACAGGTTTTATAATTTGAGGATATTGTTTTGGCCATGCTGGATCACTATCCCATAGCTGAGTCTGCGCACTAGTAGCAAAAATCACGGAGTTTCCATTGTTATACACTACTCCTGGCTCTCCTATCGATGTCTCGCCACTAGCTACGTGCCTAACTGCCCAGGTAGCGATTAATTGCCTGCCGTTACCGGTTTTTTTCATTGGAGCGGATGTAGCACCAGGGTCATTGATAGGATCAGGTGGCATAAAGTTTGACGCGTAATCAATGTGATGCTGCAGCATGCCATTGTACTGCTGTTGAGTTGCCGTCTTTGTCAGGAATGGATCATTAGGATGCTCAATTGTAGGGTTAAGCCACCTATTCTTAAGGTATAAATTAGTGACTCCCCATAACATACCTTCTATATACTGGGTTTGATATGTCGCAAAGTCATACTTGCCTTGTGGACCAATATTAGTGTCTGTAAATTTGTTCCAACCAATGGAGCTATAGTAATCTACTCCTGGCCATTGTCCAACAGTTTTCTTTTGAGTGTTGCCTCCTGTGCCGTTTCTTCTTCTGTCTAATACTCCTGATGGAGGGTTAACAAAGTTAATTACCTCTACTAGCCTTTGAAGTGTATAAGCTTTACGTTTTCTAGTGGCTGTATCCCCATATGCATATTGAAGTATAAGAGTGCCTACTGGAGAGTAATCTCTTCCAAATGGAGTACCGGTATTTGCTGGAAAGCCAGACTTATTCATTAATGCGCCGCCGCCAAAGCCATTCTGCTTAAATGCAGATAATATGCCATGACAACTCATTTCAGAATAAGCTTCAATATTATCTTTCGTAATTGCGTCGTTCAGTAACTCAGACAGTATAGGTTCGTGCTTAAAAGCTGGCAACCAGTGTTGCCAATCTAATGATACGAAGCCTTGGTCTCCTCCGTAAGATGCTGGGGGGTTACTGCCTGGGATTGGATAGTATGCCCAGTTGCTATCCCACCATACATTACTGCTGTTCTGCTGTATTTTACCTTCATAAGGGCAGAAACCAGTATTATACGCCCTGACCAGATTGGTATTACTGCCAGTGTAAGTATATGGATACAAATTAGTATTTATAACTGATGTCCAGTTCCACTTGATGCCACTTGATGTGTGCGCTGGAGTTTCTCCTACCTGAGAATTAGATGAATTATGATAGAATGCATCCCAGGTTTCAACAGATGCAAATTCCCCATTATCCAAATACATCCATCCAAATATTCGCTCCATACTACCTTGAGATAAAAGAGCTGCATTTTTAGCCATATAGATGGATAGATGGCAGCCCATCCAAGGACGAACATTAGGAGCTCCAGTAGGACCTTGAGCCTTAGCGTGACTAGGTTGCCACAAGCCATAAGCTTTACCTTGTTCATCGCCAGTCAATGCTATGCCGCTGCCAGCCGGCGGCGGCGTTCCGGGTGGCGCACCTGTCTGCTGCCTTTTCTTTGTGCCTTCTTCGTACCACTCTTTTGCCGGTATTTCTATTCCATCATATCCGGTGTTAACCTCTAGAATTCCACTCTTACCTCTCCAACGAGTTTTATACGTACTGTCTAGCTCTCCTATCCTCAAGCCGCCAAAAAGATACCCCGGAACTCTATGCCAGTCTCTTAGGCCGCCAGTTTGACAGACAAATAGCCTTGATAGCTCTGACTCTTCTCTGGCTCTCTCCTTGTTACCCGTGCCAGTGTCATGAATTGCAAACCTTCTAGTAAAGCAACTGTTAGGAGGCATAATATGTTGCTGTTCTTGTACCTTAGCTAATGTTAGTCTAGAGCTAGAGCCAGTTCCTAGACCTGTCTGTTCTGTCATGCTGTTTCTGAGAACAGCTGTGGTTATTTCTTTACTACCATTTATACCATTGGCATAGTCAATGTACAGCTCATCAAAGTATATTTTTCCAATTGTCTCTCTAGTAGAGCCAGAATTAGGATCTGGATTAACATGGCCATTGCTTACTCTAGCTTCTACAAGTATAGTAGGGTCATTCTTAAAGTAGGTTACGTAAGTATGTATGCCAACTGTTGGAATACCAGAATGCAATAGTCGCTTATAGTATCTGTACTGCTTGCATAAGTGCCCATCTTTTATTAACTTTTCGTTGAAAGACGGATCTGTTAATGTGGAGCTAGCTGTTCCTTGCGTCAGTAACATGCGAGCTGTCATAAATCCAGTAAACGAAGGGTCGTTAATGCCTATCTTATTTGGAGCATATGAAGACGCAGCAGGCTTAGGAGTAGACGTAGCTTTAACGGTAAGATTTAGCTTAGACCCTTTAGCTGGAGGGTTAGCTAATGTAACTTGGCTTATAAGCTCTGCAGTAAGAGGGTTATCCTCAGAGTCTCTTTTTACTACTTCTACTTGGCATATATTTCCTGCTGTATCTTCGTCAATGGTAAAGTTTATAGAATCATCTAGATCATTAGCGTCCTGAAGAGGAATTGTAAAGTCTACATAGAAGGGATTCCAACCTGGATAGTATCCTCTGATAGATGCAACAGTATTGCCGTCACTAAAGTTAGAGCTACCACTTGAAGGAGTTAATGTAGTAAACGAATTATCTGAGCTTACTGACTCATTTCCATCTGTATCTTCAGACCTAACTCTGTAATGATAGAGTTGATTACCAGACAGAGGAGATATAGAGAGGAAGTGACTTTGTGTTTTCTGAGTGCCCTTAGTAGCGGTCTCTCCATAGCCAGTAGTAAAGCCATACTCTACCGTTGAAGTTGCGTTTTCATCAGTGTCCCAGGCTATATCAGCATTAGTCGAACCAGTGTTCGCTACTCGCACGTTAGTTATTACTGGTGGAGTCCCATCTAACGTAGTGAACGTGAAGTCTGGTGACTGACCTGAAGCTATCTGGCCAGAGTTAATGCTTCTAGCTCTGTAGTGATATTGTGTTTGCTCAGATAAATTAGATAGACCAATAGTATGTGCAGTAGTTAAGGCGCCAAGGCTTTGCTGGCTGCCATATCCAATAGTTGGCCCGTAGTCTACTATAGAGTTAGCTGCGATAGACGTATTCCATGTTATACTGGCTGCACTAGATGTAACGTTAGATGAGTTAACATTCGTAATGCTTATTGTATTAGGATCTGTAATAAAGCTTTCGTTTAAACTACCAGTAACTGAAACGTTATCGGCTTGGTCAGCTGCAGTAATTTGGAAGTAATATTGAGTAGATGGACTAAGATTCGTTATTGTAGTTGAGTTAGCTCCATTGATATAAGTGCCACTAGTAGCAAGCTCTCCTGATAAATAGTTGCCAAACTGTCCCCATACTACCTTCTTATTTGCCGCTTCATTAGTATCCCACGACACAGAGACTGTATCTTTACTAATTACATTCGATTGTACATTACTTATTATAGGGGCTGTAACATCTGGCGTAGAAAATTGCGCATCTAATGATTGACCTGTTACACCAGAGGCCGCACTACGAACTCTGTAGTGGAACGTCGTACCATCTTCAAGGCCAGCCATGCCAATGCTGTGATTGATAGTAGTCTCTCCGCTATTACCAAATAAGCCAGTATATATGTTAGCTGTTCTGCCCCAGTCTACTAAAGTGCTAGACGGCTGACCTAATGTATCCCATGTGATAACAGCGCCAGTAGCATTGATCTGATTAGCTTCAACATTACTTATCTCAATTGTTACTGGGTCAGTTGTAAAGAACTGTCCAGCTCCACCAGCTTGCACAAGGTTGCCAGCAGTGTCTGCTCCTTCAATATAGAAGAAGTACTTCGTGTTAGTGTCTAAGTTGGTTATCTGCTGTGAATGAATGTTTTGGTATAGGCCACTATTAATAGAGCTGCCCTTAGAGTAGGACAAATCTGTGCCCCATTCTATATGCTTATTAATATTCTCACTTGCAATCCAAGAGATATTAGCTGATGTCTTTGAGGGGTTACCAGTATTGATCTCTGTTAAAATTGGTGGAGTTCCATCTAACGTAGTGAAGATAATATTAGATGACGAAGCTGACTGTGGTGAATTCTGAGATATTACCTTAGCATTGTAGACTGTGCTCTCTGACAGGCCAGTCAAAGCAATGCTATGAGAGGTTACATTAGAAGCGTCGAATACATTGCTACCATAACTAGTTGTTGGGCCATATCTAACTTTGGAGTCACCTGCTGTATTAGTCTCCCAAGTAAATACAGCTCCAGAAGGAGTTATATTTACTACATCTATATTAGAAAGAGCAAACGACAATGCTGAATCTGAAGTAGTAAATGTTTTATTTGCGGTCTGACCTTGATTACCAGCTGAATCAGTAGCGGTAATCATATAGTTGTAAGTAGTAGAGAACGTTAAGCCTTGAAGACTTTTTGAGTGATTAAGTGCAAATGCATCTTGACTGTGTATTACAGAGCCATATGACTGAGTAGCTCCATAGTCTATACGACCAGTAGATGGCTCATTAGTTGCCCAACCCATAGTGGCAGAGTTAAGCCCTATATTGGTTACGCCTACAGAAGACACATTTGGCGCAGTAATATCTAGTGTATTAAATGTTATGTCTGAGGATAGCTCAGAGATAGCTCCACTAGTGCTACTTACTTGAGCATGATACAATGTTTCGCTATTTAAGCCGCTTAGAATAACTTGATGATTTGTTACTAGTTCTCCAGCGTTACCTTGCGTATTCTCATAGGCTGTTGTCTCTCCATAATTAACTATAGAGTTACTGGCAACAGCAGTTGTCCAATCAAAGGTACTAGAGGTACCTCCTACATTGGAGACACTAATATTATTAATATTAATGGCTATTGAAGAAGTAGTGAACTCCTGTGTTACACCAGTGCTGGTATTGCCCGCTTGATCTGTAGCCACAGGGTACCATTCATAGTTAGTAAGAGGCACTAAGTTATTTAATATAGCAGAGTGACTAGTAGTTTGTGTAGCACTTGTAACTTTCTTATTACTTAAGTTACCTACAGTTCCCCAGTTAATCTCTCCTGTTGTGCCTTCATCTGTAGTAAATACTGCGGTTGCATTAGCGAAGCCAATATTCTGTGTAGCAGCAGTGAGAAAGGTAGGTGCTATATTATCTACCGTAGTAAGGAATAAGTTATTAGATTTCTCGGTAGTATTTCCTGTTGCACTACTTACTCTAAAGTCATACCTAGTATCTCCAGACAGACCTGTCACTGTAACTGAGTGAGAACTTACAAGCTCTGTAGCGTTACCTTGTGATAATAAGTTGTATACTCCAGCAGGTGGGAACGAATCTCCTAGGTCAATTATTGAATTGGAGTTTAATTCTGTCTCCCAGTCAACAGTAAAGCCTGAAGTAGTTACGCTACTTGGCTGCACATTATTAATGTTAATATTAAGAGCAGGAATAGTGAAGCTTAGGTCTCCTAGCTCTCCTGTTGTCCCAGAGTTCCCTGCAACGTCTGTAGCAGTTATTTTATACAAATAGGTAATACCACCTGCAAGACCAGTGACTGCTACTGAGTGAGCTGTGCCGAAGGCTATGGATGGACCAATAGTGCTACCAAAAGAAATATCAGTGCCGTAGTCTATTTGATCATCTGCTGCTTCATTAGTGTCAAACAGTATTGTGGCTGAGTCTATACCAGTAGCAACTGATAAATTACTTATTATTGGAGGTAAACCATCTAAAGTAACAAAATTGAATATGCCACTGGTACCTGTATTGTTACCAAAGTCTACTGACTCTACTTCATAGAAGTATTGTGTCTCACCAGTTAACCCCTCTAAACCAATTTGATGACTGGTGACTAAGCCTGCCTCTCCTATGACAGTTTCTCCTAGTCCTATGCTAGGTCCGTAATTTACTACGGAAGTAGCTGGCTCATTAGTGATCCAGCTAATCTCTATGTTGCCACTCGTTATATTGCCTGATGTTATACCTGATAACACAGGAGCTGTCGTATCAGCTGTTATAAAACTGCTAGCGATAGAAGCAGTATTTGAATTTACACTTAGATCTGAAGAGCTAGCTAGAATATAATAGGTAACGCCTTCTTCTAGGTTATTTAAACTTACTACATGACTAAGGAGAGTGGGATCCCCTGTTGTAGTTAGGTCATAGTTTATGTTAGTACCATAGTTAACAACGCTAGTAGAGAACTCATCAGTGTCCCAAGTAACATTAGCGCCAGTAGTGGTTATACCACTAATGGCTAAATTACTAATTACCGGCGGTGTGATATCTCCAGTAGTCAAGAAGTTAGTTACACCAACGAATACTTTACGGTACTCTTGCAGCGTACCTATGCCTAGGTTGACAGAAGAAAGGTTGCCCGGAAGCGAGTCTGTACCAAAGACTGCTCCCGGACCGCCGCCATAGACAAGATCTCCTGAGGTCCCGGTAATACCGGAGAACTCTGGATTCCTTATGTTTATTGCCAGTGCCATTTAAGGCTTAGCCTTTTTCTCTTACGTACATAGTGTCTCGTTTACGCATCGTACGCTGCCGTCTGATGCAACCCATTTCATTGTATCAGTATTATCAGTAGTGTATACAGTCTCTGTAGCTTGACCTTGTTGATACTTAAAAGTAGGAGCTACACTGTCAGGATGACCGGCTACATCGGCCCAGGTCTGATGACTCGGCCAAGTAATACCACTTGGTATAGTTTGGGCGGCTCCATTGTCACTATCTATTTTGTTAGCCTTCTTATAGCATCTCATCACAGTCTCTAGTAGCTCGAATCTTATACTATCTTCTAGGCCAATACTATCAGCCATTTCATTGACTTCAATAAGTAGTTGTTTTAAATCACCGCTTGTCATTAGGCGTCCTTTCTAAGAGGGGCATTAGTAGAGCAGAGTATATCGTCCTCATGCAATACAATGAGTGCGCCGTTCGTTTCACCAGTCTCGAAGTCATTTATTTCACGAGCTGCATGCGTTTCAAACGCGACCAAGTCGCCCGTCGACCAGGGTCCTTGACAATCATTGCCAATTCTGCAAATAAGACCTCTTGTCTGCATCTCAACTGGAGATCCAGGAATAACGATACCACCTGCGGTGGTCTTTTCCATCTCGATCTTTTTAACCAAGAGCCTGTGGCCGCAAGGCTTAAACTTGGTTTTCACGGAAGCATTTGGCGTTTTCTTCGTTCTCTTCATGGCATTCTGTTGTAGCTTGCTCGTAGTTTTCATTGTTTGTAATTGGAGGTGTATTTATTGGAGGTGTATTTATTAGTATGGATTCTATGATAGGTATATTAAGCTGTGAGGCAATTAAAGTCTCTACGAGTACTCCATTGGAGTTGCTGCTAATCGCGCCAGGAAGGAGCACTAGAGCGTCTGCAGAGATCATGCCGATGACATCACGCTTGAGTACATTCCAGTACTTCTCTCCATAGTCTGGATCATTTACTTGATCCATTTCGAGAGGACTGATAACAACATAGCCTAAGGCTCTGAGTCGCGTGGCTTCCGCGTCGAACGCGGGCTTATTAAGGTCCTCATAGCCCGTCATAGGGCCAGAGAGATATAAAACTTCTAGGGCGTTGCCCCAGGGATCACATGTGAACATTATATTATTCGTCTGGGTCCAAGATGTAATAATCACGGACAAAGTATATAACATTCCCTCCATATAAAGATTGTATACAATGAGTCATCTTATTGAACTCCATTGCTATCTCCTGTTGCTGATCGGTAGTCAGCTCTCTAAATGGTAAGGTTTTTGTCCAGTCCATGGCTATCGATAATAAGGCTTGTAGCCTTAACTTGTTTCCGCTCTGGAACGTTCGTAACGTTTTATCGCAATAGAAGATGCAATCTTCTAGAGTACCTAGCATTTAAAAAGTCTTATAGGGTAAAAAGCTAACAAAAAAATAAAAAAGAAAGAGGGGTCAAGACTAGCCGCGAGCTTTTGAAGTGCAGAGAACTTCAAGCGCGATAGAGCTGAACAGCTCTAGAGCTTTTGACATGTTTGGAAAGTGTACCTGAAAAGAAGTCAATGATAGGCGCGACTTTTATAATAGCTTTGCTATTGCGTTCAGAATATAATTTCAGAGAAATTTTATACTACAGGATATAAAAAAAGGGGAGTCGGGCTGGGTGATTATGTTTGTTTGTGGGTATATGAAGAAGTGGAAGTTCCATTTCATGCCCACGGGTCGTTTTCTGAAAGGAAACACCATGTTTGCTCTCTTCTCGTTTCTGATCGTGGCTCTGTGTGTGTTCGTATTGGTCATCACTTGGTACAGTGATAACATCGTGAGTGTGCTGCGCTCATGTGTGGATCGCTTCGTACGGCTGTTCGTGGTCAAGGGTAGTGCGCTGTCTGGTAAGGAGATGCATGTGGCACTCATCAAGGAGAACAAGGCAAGGCAGCTCACTATTGACATGATGCGTGCACACAATAGGCATATGTCCTTCGTTGAGTGGTGTGAGGACACCGTTGAGTACGAGGCTACAATGGGATGGCAAGATGCTCAACAGGCATACTACTGGTTGGACGCATGTGGTAACTCATTGGTCAGTGAGGGTGCACATAGGATAGCTAGTAGGGAAGCGCAGAGGCAGAAGGAGATGGGTCAGTGGTAGTGGTAGGGTAGTGGCAGGGTAGTAGTACAAGGGGGCTTGTATCATACATGTGTATGGTATAGGCCCCTTTTTTAGGTATGCATGTTGCTACCTATCGTTTCTACCCATGTCTGAAAGGACATATCATGTTCAGTCGTCGTCACGAAACCAACGAGCTCCACGAAGAAGCCAAGATGAACCGTGCCGCCAAGGCGCAGCTCAAGCAGATCCACGTGGACCAGCAGATCGAGAGGACCGCGAGACGGACCCCGGAGCAGATCAAGTTCCAACGCGCTCGCAAGGCCCTCAAGATGACCGAGGTGCAGTACCAAGCGCATCTGGATCAAGCCAAGTAGTCTCTGACTGCTGAATGATTTAGGGGTGAGTACCACATGGTGCTTGCCCCTTTTTTAGAGGCATGCGCATTAAGCAATTGCCCAAGTCAATGCAACGACATGTTCAAGGAGAACATCATGAAAGCCAAGATCCTCGACGACATCCAAGTCTACGAGCAAGCTCGTCCCGCTCATCGTGTGGCTGTGGATCGCAACGCAGCGCAGTACTTCGAGACTCAGCGGTTGGCGTACAAGCAGCCCAAGGGCAGTGTTCGTCGTGATCAGTTGCTCGCGCTGGCTGAGCGTCTGATTCGGCAGCGTCAAGGCTAGTCCATAGGGACTGACAATCTAGGGGTGCATCATACATATGTGTGATGTGCCCCTTTTTTAGAGGTAACGCATTCCGTGTTATCATTGCAACAGAGATAGAGACAGCGCTATGCATATCAAACTCAAGATCGTCGTCCAAGCCAACGTCGTAGGTGTCACTGAGCACAACGACATGCCCTTCACTGATGGTGGGCTCAACGTCCAGTTCGAGAGCGACATGGACTGTACCCTGGAGGAGTACCAAGAGCTCCACACCAACACCATGGCCATCATCAACGAGGCCAAAGAGGCAGTTACTGGTGAGACCAAGGAAGAGCCCAAGAGCTGCATCTACTGTGCTGGCCAGGGCTGCAACCACTGTAGCTAGACCTTAGGGCCTAGACAACTACAAGGGGCTCGTCTATTAATTTAGGCGGGCCCCTTTTTTGATAGTGGTGTATTGATATGCATCACTTAGGTTTTACTGACACTAACAAGAAAGTATACTGATATGTCTAAGATGATTGAGAACATATGGTCTGATATGCACGAACACTTCATCGAGTGCTTCATCCTGTTGGTCATGTGGGTTGTTCCAATGACTACACCTCTTGCATTCGCAGCCACATGCTGCTGGTGCTACAACGCATGGACAAGGGACTAGTCATATGATCACTACCCAATGCTATGCATGTGACATCACTGTACTCGTGCATGATGAAGAGGAGGGTAAGCGCAACTACTGTGTTGTATGCAAGCCCCTTACTGATAGGCGCAGTGTGCATGCATGTACTCATTGTGGTGAGCCTGCCTCTATCATGACAGGTGTCAAGCAGTGTGTCCCTACTACCAAGGGCTATGTGTATACATACATGTGCCTCAGTGGTGTGTGCAAGGAGCGTGTGTATAGCCTGTTCAGTGCTAAGCCTACACATGAGGGTCGTGTGTTCAGAGTCCGTTACAAAAGGAGTAAGTGATATGTGGTTATGGATGTGTTACAGTTACTATCCGCTCAGTGAGTGGACCATCGAAGACTACCACGCATGGATGAAGTGGTAACAACAAGGAGACTGATATGAACATCAATGACGCCCCTAAGGCTACGTTCAGGCAGAACATGGTCACTATCATGGTGGTCTGTGTTGCTGCAACGAGACTCACATGGTGGATGCTTACAAGCAAAGAGTTCAGGGACATGTGGGGGAAGCGTAAGTAGTAGATAGCAGTCATACAAGGGGCTGTACTATTAAGTTAGTATGGCCCCTTTTTTAGTGGTCGCGCATTGTAGTGTGACCCAGTTTCTGTTACCTCATGTACATAGGAGTACATAGTTATGCAACTCAACATCAACATCCCCAGCTTCGCAGATGTCATCGAAGGCATCAACAAGCGCACCCGCAAGCCCATGTCAAGCAACACCTTGGAGATGAAGACCATCGTGCTCAAGTACGAGCGTCTCGATGAACTCATGTCAAGGGCCAACAAGATCGAGACCCAGATGGAGCGTGATGAGAGTGCCTACATCAAGGCTCGTGCCAAGAAAGAAGATAAGCTCCACACCATCAAGGAAGAGCTGCAGTCGTTGGCCAAGGAGCTGCCGTCTGGTTCTGAAGAGAAGTAGTCTCTAGGTAGAGTGTAATCAACAAGGGGTAGTATCATTAGCTTGGTACTGCCCCTTTTTTAGGACACGCATTTTGTGTGTTCTGTTTTACTAAACGCCTAACTCAGAAGAGGCATACTACTATGGGTATCATTCCCAACATCAACGTCACGCAAGCCACCTACAACTTCAGCATCAACACTGTCGAGTTCAAGAGTGGTGAAGGCCCTGACACTGGTGACCTGGTCCTGCACTGCCACATCATGGATGAGGGTCAGTTCAAGGGTACCAAGGTCCGTACGCTGTTCCGGTACACGGGTGAGGGTCGTGACAAGAAGACCAGTATGAAGCTCGGCGCTCTGACTACCCAAGTGGGTCTTGTAATGGAGTTGGTCTTCAAGGATGGAGAGAGTGCTGGTGATGCCTACGTCAACTGGCTCTGCGAAGCTCTGCCTGGTGCCAGCTTCATCAGTGAGGCCAAGACCTACAAGGGCGCTCCTTACGGTGAAGAGGTTGTCATGAACCTGTGCTTCATCGATCCCAACGCCAAGTAGGCTAGTGGTCTGATGTAATACTACAAGGGGTAAGTCTATTAAATTAGGCTTGCCCCTTTTTTAGGACGTACGCATTGTGCGTTCTATTCACAGTTACCTAACCACAGAAAGGACCCGCCATGGGTTCCAAGTTCACTTCAGAAGACATCAACGACATGCCCGCAACCATCGAAGACGGCACTTACCTGCTGCAGCTGAAGACGGTGAAGGACAACCCGAAGTCGTGGACGTTCATGACTCGTATCGCAGATGGTCCGCTCACTGACAAGGAGGTGTTGCTGGTCATCCCTGTGTCCAATGATCCGGTGCAGGAGAGGACCAACAAGCGCAAGGTGATTCACATGATCACTGCGTTCTCTGGTGAGCGTCCCAAGAGCAACCGTCAGGGCACTGAGAAGTACATCACGGCTTCGTGTGTCGACAAGCTCGCTGTGATGCAGATCTGGCGTCAGCGTGATCAGTACGGTCGTCCCAACGGTTACTGGGGCTTCTGGATTGACATGCCTGCGTCTGCCAACGTCTAGTCACTAAACTAGCCAGTTAACTACAAGGGGTACATCTATTAAATTAGGTGTGCCCCTTTTTTAGAGTGTAATAGTGCACTCTGTTACAAGGAAAGCTAGGCAATGAAGAAGAACGTTACTACTACACTGGTGATGGTCCTGGTCGTACTGACCATCGGCCTCGTTACATCGAACCTGCTGGGCCTCTGGCTTGGCTACAACCACGTCATCGGTCAACACGAAGGCAAGGGCTTCTGGCACAGGGTCTGCACTGAATGCCCATGCTTGGTCCACGAGGGGTGTCACCCCATGAAGGGGAACAGTAATGAGTGAATGTCAAGAGAAGGCTCTGAAGAGAGTCTTCATGAAGAACTTCGTTTGGCATCGCAAAGTGCGAGGCTTCACCCAGAAGCAGCTTGAGGAGGCAGGCCGCTCATTTGCGACCAGCTTTCTCAAGTGGCAAAGTGAATGGGCCAAGTAGGCGGGTCTAGACAATTACAAGAGGCAGGCATCAGCAATGGTGTCTGCCCCTTTTTTAGGTAGTAGCCCGAGCGAAGCGAGGGCGTTACTATTGGTTACTCTTACCTTAGGAGGTTACTCATGTTCTACTATGTGCTACTAGGTATTATTGTGCTATTCCCTATTGTTAGGGTATGGCTTGCTAATAATAAGCGGCGAGCGAAGCGAGCTGCTAGTAATGAACTACGTGATTATGTGCGTATGGTGATTAAGCGCGATCTTGGAAAGGATGCGTGATGACAAATGTGACGCTGGCTAGTATTAAAGGTGATCTTCAAGTAAGGATGGCTATTAAGCAACTTGTTGTAAATACACTTACTGAGAAGGATATCTTGCAATATATTGCTGTACTTCAAGATAATATGATTGATCTTAAGGTACGTGTACGTGACCTGGAAGACAAGCTAAAAGGAGTGACTGATGGACGATGAAAAGTGTATTTGTATGATCTGTTCTAAAGAGATATTTAAATATGATGCTTATACCAGTGATGCTAAATGGTGGTGTATTGTATGCGATGTTCGTTTGTGCGAGCTCTATGCTGAAACTCTTACTGAAGGTATTCTGAAGAAACTGGAGTTGATATGAGCAAGAAAGAGATAGTGATACGACTGTGTATGCTTACTACTAAAGTCATGAATAAGAAGTACAATTATACTGAGCCCGCAGATTGTTTCTGTGATGCTAGTGTGCTTAATAGTTCCTTTAACTTCAGCCCTGAGGTACTGAAGTTCATTGAGGAAGCTGTTGACGAGAAGCTTGAAAAGGAGACTGTCTGATGAAAGATAGAACTGATGTCGCGATTTGTGAGCAATGCGGTCAAAGCATTCTCATTTCTGAAGCTGGTTGCATCGAGTACAATTCATTGTACTGGTGCAAGACATGCTGTGGTCAGTCTCATATGAGTCCTGACTGTGACAAGAACTATGACTACGACGAGCCTGAGCTCGTCAACGTTGATGGTGAGGAGCCCATGTGTCTAGTCTGTGGCAAGCCTGGTCCTGACAGGATTTGTCCTGATTGTGAGCCCAAGTGTCGAGGTTGTGGAACAACCTACGACTTGAGTGATGGTTGGTGTCTTGCTTGTGCTAGGCGAAGCGAGGGACCTACTCACATCAGTGGACCTATTGCTGATGTGCTCGCGTCTATTACCGTTGAAAAGCCCAAGGACAATATGATTGATTGCAGTGAATGCAATACTACTGGCGTTATTCATAGGTATGTTCGTGTAACATGCTTGTGTGAGAACTGTGAAGGCCAAGGACACTTTCCTGAGCCGCCTATTACCATTGACCGACAGCCAGAAGACCCTGGTAAGTACCATGGCGTTATGAAGAGGTCATGGATGGATCATGATACGTGCTTGGCATGTAACATGAATCGGGTGGATACTAATAGTTATCCTGCTTACTGTGATGAGTGCTTGGACTACTACCGCGAGCTTGACTTGTGGTCTATGCGCATGGATATGCCTGAAGGCATTGAGTGAACGTGTTATGGCCCTTGTTGGGCCATAATACACTAGTTTGACCCTTGAGTGACTAATAAAATGTTTATTAGCGCGCTTATTACCCTGTTTAGACACTGGAGTCAACATGGAAGATAGAGACTTGATGTTACTAGTCCTTGGATGTTTGGTAGGCTGGCCCTTGGGCAAGCTAGCGTTCTACTTGTACCTTGAGTATCAAGAGCGTAAGCGTCTTAAGAGGCTGCATAAGAAGTGGAAGGAGAGTGAATAAAGCCCCCGAAGGCTATGTGCCTTCTAGGGGTCTAGAAGTGGTCTCCCACCCTAGGGGATATCGATACCACCCCTCTTTAAGATGCCTAGAACAATGGTTCTAGCGGGGGACCTTATCTCCGGGGTTCTTAGGACTATGAGTATGAGGTATATAAGATGCAATATATTGTGTAATATCTCTTGTTTTAGTGTTACATCTACATCTAAAATAATAAGTAGTGGGGGTGAGTATATGTGTGTGGGATAGCTAGTAAGTGGTTCTAAAAAAGGTTTTAGAGGGTCTCTATGTGTTTGTGAGTATCTAAATGGATATATTGGTGAGTATCTAAATGGATATAATCGTATCTAAATCAACTGTTTTGACTGAAAGGACACTGATGATTCATGAAACTGATGTTGTAGTGTGTGAGCACTGCAAAAAGAGCGTACTCAAGGGTGACACTGTACAGAACTTGGATACCTACTGGTGTACTGAGTGTAATGAGGTACTAATTGAAAATCAAGAGTGGCTCCGTAAGAGCCATCTCTATGGTACTGATGAGTCTAATTGGCCTAAGGGTGTATCTGATTGATAATTCCCGCGATTTCTAACAAGGAAGACTGATGACAATCATTCTACTGATTATCTATGGTATTGGAGCCTATCTAAGGTATGCTAGTCTTACAGAGGATAGTCGTAATAACTTGAATGACTATTATAAGTATGGGTATTCAATGTTCTGGCCTATTCATATGTTTAATATGACTAGGAAACAGGATCTATAATACTAATACCCGCGATTCTAACAAGGAGAATGACTGATGAGTAAGGTTACAGTAGACTGGATTACTTGGAGTCACACTAGGCAAATTGAATTTGCTCGTGATACTGAGCATTGTGATAGGTATCAGGAGTTCGTATATGAAGATAAGGAGATAATTGATTGCTTCCCGTGCTTGAAAGATTCAAGTATAGTCAAGACTACAGTAGATCCTGATAAAGGGGAGTATACTGTTACTTATGGTAGAAGGGTCTACACTGCTAATACCCGAGATTCTAAGGAGAACTGACTGATGGTTGAACAAAAGAGAGTTGGTAAGTTAAATACCTGGACACCTAACTCATCAAGTAAACGAATCCTCAAGAAGAAGAAGACAAGACGTAAATATGGTTCACGTCATGGTAGAAAACGTGTAGCTGATAGTACTAATCCATGTGTTGGGTGTGGATTTCCTACTGGTAATAACCCGCCCATTTGTGGTGATTGTCTAGAGAGAGGAATATGAGCGCGATTGGAAGGAGAAAGACTGATGGATAAGTGTATATACTATGTACTATGGGATACATGGAATGATGAAGAAGTAAAACGTAGTGATGAATTCATTGTTCCTGAGTCTAATGATTATGAGCTCGCATTTGAAGGTGAACAAACAGTTAGAGAGTATCAATATATTTGTGTGCCCTGCCTAGTAGGATACACTGTTACTGATGCTGCTGATGTGGGTGGTTCACTTCAAGTAAATTGTACCCGCGATTCTAAGGAGACATGATGACAAAGCATACTAAATATAAGTGCAAACAACCTTGTGAAAAATACTACTGCTATTTCTGTCAAGGTGGACTATTTATGTGCACCGTATGTCATGGAGCAGAGGGAACTTTGACTACTGATTGCCCCGAATATTATATTTGCGAGGAAATCCAAGAACTATGTTATGCAGGCAAACTTGACTACATTGATGGAATGTGGAGAAACTTGGATAAAGATAATGAAGATAATCTTAACTTCATTCGTAGTAGACTCTTATATCATTTCACGAATAATTACCGCGATTAGTGCTATTCGTTACTGTCACTTAGATGTGTTTGATTGTAAACACAAATTGGAGAAAACTGATGAACATTGAACTATGCCCTGATTGTGGAATTCGTAGAATCGCAGACAGAGGACTTTGCACTAAGTGCGAACATGAAATGGATGAAATCTGTCATGCCAGTGAAATCAAGCTAGCTACAATGACCAAAAATCAAATCCAAGCCATGTGTGATGAACAAAAACGCGAAGGCTATACCAAGCCTGCTAACTGGTCTTGGAATTCAAAAGATATAATGGAGCTCACAAATGAGATCCTCAATGATGACAGGAAGCTTACGTTGTTCGTTGGTCACTTGGTCTCCAAAGAAAGTGGATACAACTTTCACTTTGGAAGCAGTGTCTACAGGATTGGTATCATTGGTACTGAGATGATCAGACATGTGATGAAACAACACCTCATGCACATCATGATGATCACCAGGAAGACTAACACTCCTGTGGTCGTTGTAGTTGGAAGCTATGTTACTGTACTTGATAAGCGCAGTAAGGGCTTGGATGCACTCTTTGAAATGGAAATGATGCTCATGACCAAGAAAAGCAAAGAGTTCGGAACAATCTTTGAAATCTACTAGAAACTGGAGAAAACTGATGAAAACATTGATTACTTTGCTACTTATTCTTATTCTTGCATCTTGTGAAACTAGTTACACAGATACATCAAACTGTGATGCCTATTATATTGATAGCCCATCTAAAGTCCCGTGTAATGGGCTTGTAGCTGGCTATGTACTCAAGCATAAAACTTTGTTCAATGAAGAGGCAGAGCTCTTGACATTGTGTGAGAGCTGTGCTAATATTGCTCGAAATGATGTTCTTAGTCTTGGCAATCCTTATTTGACCTTCTATAGGTTTGATAGTGAAGGCAATGCTTATAGTCATGGATACTAATAGAACACAAAACAAGGAGGATAAAGTAATGCTACAACGTGGACAACATCCTTATCTTGAATGCTCTAGTCGAGGCGAAAAACGCCTCAGTGCATTCTATGCTAGACCATCATGCTTGAATGGAGCAAGCATCGAAGAAGCTTATCAAGCTATGAAAGTCTTCGAAGATGGTACAACTGGACTGACTTGGCAACAAGCCAAAGGACGAAGAGCTGTCAATGCACGGGCTTGTGCTAGTGCTTACATTGTTTGGTGGGTTGATTATATTCAAGAGAATCCTGATCTTTTGGATCTTATCTGTAAAGCCTCAGGGCTTTCAGATATGTTTGGCAAAGAGGGTAACGTATGCCAAGCTGACGTTCTTTGGGACATTCGTAATGCGCAAATTGGAGAAAACTGATGAAGATTTGTGGACAAGAAGAAGTAAGTTCTAACATTTGCTTGAACAAAGAACTCTCATCTGGAGATGTGTATAAGTTAGACAGATCAAGAAAAGAAC
>Ga0316190_10000054_pt1 | contig 61027 bp, 53 predicted proteins | sample Eddworburrow2_MG_FD_204929 | JGI IMG/M metagenome (GOLD analysis project Ga0316190, IMG submission 204929) | Coastal sediment microbial communities from Maine, United States - Eddy worm burrow 2 | ecosystem: Environmental > Aquatic > Marine > Coastal > Sediment | place: USA: Maine | collected...
CCTGGAGAAGACGACGCCACACAGTGTGACCGCCCCCGCCGCCATCAAGGCCCGAATCAGCGAAATCGGTCGTCAGGGCTACCTCTGGTTCCACCAGGAGTTCGACGAGAGCATCAACTCGGTGGCCTCACCCGTAGTCACCACCGACGGTTCAGTGGTGGCCGCGGTCCACGTCCACGGACCGGCGTTCCGCTTCCCCGGAACCAACAACGAGGCCGAAATCGGCAAGCTGATCGGCGAGACCGCTCAGCGACTCACCGGACAATTACAGTAGTCGGGGCCACGGTTTGTATCGAGCACGCGGGCCCTTTGGGTTGCAACGATGACGGGCGAATTCCTGGGCCTCGACCTCCTGGCATGGGTCGTGACCGTCGGCATCGTCATGGCCGGTTCGGTGTTGCAAGGCACCACCGGGTTCGGTATGGGTCTGGTTTCGGCTCCGGTCCTCGTTCTTGTCGACCCGACCATGGTTCCCACCGTGGTGCTGGCCATGGCCCTACCCTTGGCGTTGATCATGGTGGCCCGCGAATGGGAGCACTTCGACTTTGGGTTGGCCCGCTGGGCCTTGGGTGGGCGCTTCTTCGGCGCCCTGGTCGGCAGTTGGGTGGTGGTGGCTCTCGGCACCAAGGAGCTGTCGATCGTGTTTGCCCTGTCGCTGCTGTTGGGGGTTGGGCTCAGCCTCTCGGGTCTCCGCATCGGCAATTCGACATCGACGTCGATGGCAACGGCCGGCTTTCTGGCGGGGATCATGGGCACCGCAACCTCGGTGGGAGGCCCGCTTCTGGCTCTCACCCTGCAGCACGAGACCGGAGCCCGCATGCGAACCATGATGGCCTCGTTCATCGCCTTCGGCGGCACCATCTCACTGGTCGTACTCGCCGCCGTTGGTGAACTCCACAGCCGCGAGCTGAGCCTGGGCCTCATCCTCATGCCGGTGACGCTGTTCGGTCTCGGTGTCTCGCAGTGGACAATCGGGCTACTCAACCAGGGCCATACCCGCTACGCCGTACTCGGATTCGCCTCCGTGGCCTCCGTCGCCATCCTGATCCGAGCCCTCTAATCTTCCACACTGAGACGCCGTCTTGGAGAGCATGGATCCAGCAGCGAGAATGCGACGACAGTTCCAACTGACAGCGCTGTGCCTCGCCGGCGAGATCATCGGCGCCGAGATCGGCGAGAGGGGTCCTCAGGCGGCCGTGATCAGTCGTCGACCTGATCGACGGCCCCGCCCGGTGTGAAACGGCGACGGATCTCGGCGGCGATGGCCGGCAGCACCTGGTGCAGGTCAGCGATGACGGCATAGTCGGCCTTGGCCACCATGTTGGCCTCGGGGTCGGTATTGATGGCCAGGATCCTCTTGGACGCCATGGCCCCCACCCAATGCTGGATGGCGCCCGAGATCCCCGCTGCGATGTAGATCTCGGGGGCGATCCGGGTGCCGGTTTGGCCAACCTGATCCGAGTGCGGACGCCAACCGTTGTTGGTGACCGCACGCGAGCAGCCGACCACCCCGCTCAGGAGCCCGGCCAGGTCTTCCAGTGGGTCAAACCCGTCGGCTGAACCGACGCCGCGCCCTCCGCTGACCACGACCGCGGCGGTGGACAACGTGACCCCGGCCCCGATCACCTCACGATCACCGACCATGGTCACCGCGACCGACGGGTCGAGATCGGGCTCGAACACTGCAACCTCGGGATCTGATTCCTCAGCCGACAATAGCGTCGAGGCATCCGAAGAGCTGCGCACCGGGGATGCCGCCACGGCATGCTCGGCCACGGTCAGCAGCTTCAGATCGGCTTCGAGTTCGACCTCCTCCAGCAGGGAGCCGCCCCACTGGACCCTGACAATGCGCCACGGGTCGTCGGGCTCGACCGCAACGCCGTTGGCAACGAAGGGGGCATCAAGACGGGCCGCCACCTGAGCCATGACCTCGTTGCCACGATCGGTGCCGACGGCGAGTACAGCATCGGGATCGACGAGGTCGATCAACTGCATCAGGCTGTCGGCCCAGGCGTCGGGGCCGTAGTCGACCAGCAGTTCATGCTCGACCACATGGACCCGATCGGCACCGTGACGACCGGCCTCGGCCACCACCTGGCGGGCGCCGTGACCGATGGCCACCGCCTCGACGACGACCCCCAGGTCCTCGGCCAGGGGGCGGGCGGCCGTCAGGGCCTGCCACGAGGCATCGGCCGCCTCTCCCCGGTCGTGTTCGATCACCACCAGCAGGCTCACGACAACACCCCCAGCTCATCGAGCAGGTCGACCACCCGCACCGCCACCTCGTCGAGGTCGCTGTCGGCGGTGCCCAACACCTCGGTGTCAACCGCGGTTTCAGGCGGGGTCGAGAGCCGCAACATCAGCTGGCCTCCCGGTTCGGCATCGGGGGTCAACGTCATCAACTCCACCTTCTTCGACGCCAGTCGGCCCCGCATCGTGGGATAGCGGGGCAGGTTGATGCCCTCCTTGACCCCGACCATGGCTGGCAGTGGCAGGCGATACACCTCGTAGCCGCCATCAACCGGACGGCGAACAACGATGTTGTCACCGTCGAGGTCCAGCCCCTTGATGCCATTCACCATGGGGCGGCGCAGGTGGCGGGCGACCCTGATGCCCACCTGGTAGCCACCAGCATCGGCCGACTCGTTGCCAAACAGCACCAGATCGAACCGGCCACCGTCGGCTTCGAGCTCAGTGATGGCGACGGCCAGGGCCTCGGCGGTGCGTTGCGGGTCCCAGGGGGAACCGTCGGTGGCCACCAGCACCAGCTCGTTGGCCCCGACACTGGCGGCATAGCGCAGCTGCTCCTCGGCTTCGGGTGGGCCGAGGGTCAGCACGGTGACCGAGCCCCCAACGGCATCAACCACCTGCACCGCCTGCTCGACGGCACATTCCTCATGAGGGCTGGTGGTGAACCCGAGATGGGCCGTCTCGACCGCCAGACCGTCGTCGGTGACGTTGATACGGGCCCCAGGAGCGGGCACCCGCTTGGCGCACACCAGAACCCTCATCGCAGAACCCCTTGGCCAACCGCGACCGGCCCCGAGACACTCAGCGTGCTCACGACTTCATCCGAGCATCGTCGGGATCGAACAACGGCCGCGAACCGACCCGGGCTACGGTGACACCGAACAGTTCGTTCATGTACATCATCTGCAACCCGGTGCCTTCCACTGCGTGCTCCGGTGGCAGGTAGGCCAGCAGCAGGTAGGCGTCGAGGGAGGGGGCCCGGCCGGCAGTGGTCACCCGCGACACCCGGCCCTTCCGGTCGACGATGCGTTCCCCCTCCAGGGTGAGGATGGGTTCGTTGCCGCCCATCGGGTAGCGCTGGCGCCCCTGGGCGTCGGTCTGGTTGTCCATGGTGAGGGTGCACAACACCGCGGCGGGGTCTTCGGCCCGTGCCGCCAGGTAGGCCTGCTTGCCCACAAAGTCGGCGGCCTTGACCCGGGGACGGGCCAACCCGGCCTCGACCGGGCTGTACTCGCTCTCCAGCTCGGCGCCCATGAGCCGGTAGCCTTTCTCGATCCGGCCGCTGGTGCCGTAGACCCCGATGCCAACCGGGACCACACCATGGCTCTGGCCCGCTTCCCAAAGGGCGTCCCACACGGTGGGGCCGTCGTCCCAGTCGATGTAGATCTCCCACCCGGCGTCGCCAACATAGGAGATGCGCAGCAGACGGCAGGTCACCCCGGCCAGGGTCACCTCGGTCGTGGTTCCGTAGGGGAAACCCTCGATGGAGAGGTCGGCGTCGGTCAGCGCGGCAACAACGGCGGGAGCGTTTGGGCCCCACAGCCCGATGGTGCAGACCTCCTGGGTGCGGTCGGTGAAGGTGACCGCATCCGACCCCGTACCGGCACCCGCCAGGTGGGTTCGGATCCAGGCCTGGTCCCGACCTCCGTCGAAGGCACCGGTAACGACCCGGAAGTGATCGGAACCGAGCCGCATGATGGTGAGATCGCTATGGAAACCACCCCCCGGGGTCAGGAACGGGGTGTAGATCGAACCACCGACGGCCACGTCACACTGATTCACCGCCAGATACTGCACGGCGTCAAGCGCTCCTGAGCCTTCCAGGTCGAACAATTGGAACGCCGAGAGGTCGACCATGCCAACCCCCGAGCGCAGGGCCAGGTGTTCGGCCTCCTGGATGGGCGACCACCAGCGGTTGTCCCACTCCACCTCGCGTTCGGACAGCCCGTAGTGCTCAACCAGCGGGGCGTTGTGTTCGTAGTACTGGGGACGCTCCCAGCCCCGGGCCTCGAAGAACACCGCGCCCAAAGCCTTTTCACGGTCGTGGAACGGGCTGGTGTACTGGCCCCGCTCGCTCCCCCACTGTTCGCGTGGATGCACGATGCCGTAGGTCTTGTTGAAGTGCTCCGCCGCCCGGGCCTCGATGTGTTCGACTGTGCGCTCGTGGGGGTAGAGGCGGGCGATGTCGGAGCTCTCGGGATCGCAGATGTGGGGGTAGCCGTACGTCATCCACTCGGCCACGAGTTGGGCAATGGCCGGGCCTTCCTTGACCCACACCGCGGCCGCCGACCACAGGTTTGCCACCTCGGTGCGACCCAGTACCGGCATGGCGTCGGGGGTCAACGAGAGCAGCCCGTTGATGGCGTAACGGATCTCGGCGTCGTCGAGGATGTCGCCCATCAACTCCAGGGCCTGTTCGAGCTGGAGGTCGAAGTCCTCAGGGGTGAAGGGCATCTCGGTTGGCGACAGGGCGGCTTCGGCATTGGAGGGGATCTCGTCGGGTCGGTGCAGGATCGGACGGTGGCCGTAGGAGCCGACCTCCATCGAACCCGAACTCTGGCGTTCGTAGCAGAAGGTGTCCATGTCCCGGACGATGGGATAGCCGATCTCGTTGCCGGTGGCGGCCAGCACATCAATGGGGCCGACATCGGCCATCTGGTGCACGGCAGGGGTCAAGGGGATGGTGGCCCCGGCCATCTCGGCGATGCGGGGGCTCCACACCCCGCAGGCCACCACTACCTGGCGACACTCGATGCGACCCTTGTCGGTGACGACGGCGGTTACCTCGCCGTCGGTCGTCTCCAGATCGACGACCTCGGTGTTGGCCAACACCTGGAGCACACCCTTGTCCTGGGCCCGGGCCCGCATCACGGTGCCCGTCTCCAGTGAATCGACGACGGAAACGCTCGGGGTGTAGAAGCCCCCAAGCAGCACGTCGGTATTGACGAAGGGCACCTTCTCCTTGATCTCGGCCGGGGTCAGCAGTTCGGACTCGATGCCCCAGGTCTTGGCTGAGGTCATGCGCCGCCGCAACTCCTCCATGCGCTCCTCGGTGCGGGCCACCTCAATACCACCCGAGGTGGTGTTGAGGCCCAGGGCCTCATACTGCCGTTGGCTCTCCAGGGTGAGGAAGGCCATCTCCTTGTTGTGATCCACAGGAAAGATGAAGTTCGAGGCGTGCCCGGTTGACCCTCCCGGATTGGGCAGCGGCCCCTTGTCGACGAGCACGATGTCACTCCAGCCGAGTTCGGCCAGGTGACCAACCAGGCAACTGCCGACGATGCCCGCTCCGATCACCACCACCTCGGCCCGCTCCGGCACCTCCGCCTTCACCAGTGTGTCACTCATCTCGGCTCCTCACTTGCTCGTCTCCTGCTTCTCCGACCCGTCACCAACCGTGCTGCCCGGGACCACCCAACACCTCGACTCAACACCATGACGCACCCCAGCGACAATTGCTCGGACCGGCCGACGGGTTGTTGATTCTGGCTGGATCTGTCCTGATCGATTGCCGACGTTACTGTTCTGTATATTGGAATCGTTCTACGATGCGGAACAACTTTCAACGTCAAACCGTATATTCAACAGCCAAACCGTATGTTCAGAGCCGCCGTGTGGATCACTCCACTCCGGGAGTGTCGTGTGGGTGGATCCACACGAGTAGTAGAGAGAAGTTCGCCCGTGCCCTTTCCCAGTGACCTCGACATCGCAACCTCGGCGACGTTACGCCCCTTGGGTGAGGTGGCAGCCGATGCCACCATTCCTGCGGAATTCCTGGAACCGTACGGCTCGGGGGCAGCCAAGATCTCCCTCGATGCCATCGAAGCCATGGCCGATCGACCCCGGGCCCGCTACGTGGTGGTTACCGCCATCACCCCCACCCCGTTGGGCGAGGGCAAGACGACGACCACGGTCGGGCTGGGTCAGGGGTTCAGCCACATCGACAAGCGGGCCACGATCGCCATCCGCCAGCCATCGATGGGGCCGACGTTCGGCATCAAGGGCGGGGCGGCCGGTGGCGGCTACAGCCAGGTCGTTCCCATGGAGCTGCTCAATCTGCACCTGACCGGTGACATGCACGCCGTGACGGCGGCCCACAACCTGTGCTCGGCCATGCTCGACGCCCACCTGCACCACGGCAACGCCAGCGGTCTCGATCTGCACAACATCACCTGGCGCCGGGTACTCGACGTCAACGACCGGGCCCTGCGCAACATCGTGCTCGGACTCGGAGGCCGAACCGACGGCATACCCCGCGAGAGCGGCTTCGACATCACCGCCGCCTCGGAGGTCATGGCCGCTCTGGCCCTGGCCACCTCCCTCCAGGATCTGCGCCAACGCATGGGGCGCATCGTGCTCGGCTACACCGACAAGGGACACCCGGTAACAGCGGAGGAGATCGGAGCGGCAGGGGCCATGACCGTGATCCTGCGAGAAGCGGTCAAACCCAACCTGATGCAGACCCTGGAAGGCACCCCGGCACTGGTTCACACCGGGCCATTCGGCAACATCGCCACCGGCAACTCCTCCATCGTGGCCGACCTGATCGGGATCGGCACCGGCGACTATCTCATCACCGAGGCCGGATTCGGGGCCGATATGGGGGCCGAACGTTTCTTCAACATCAAGTGCCGTAACTCGGGCCTCGATCCCGACGCCGCGGTGTTGGTGGCAACGGTTCGCGGCCTCAAGGCCCACTCAGGCCGCTACAAGATCTCCGCCGGTCGCCCCCTGCCCGAGGCCCTGCTCCTCGAGAACCCCGACGAGGTACACGAGGGCGGCGACAACCTGCGCAAGCAGCTGGAGAACATGCAGATCCACGGGGTCAGTCCGGTGGTGGCCATCAACGTCTTCCCCGGTGACCACGATGGTGACATCGCCGCCATCGCCGAGATCGCCGAGGAGTACGGCGCCCGCTGGGCGGCAACCACCCACTTCGTCGATGGTGGACGGGGGGCCACCGAGCTGGCCGAAGCAGTAGCCGACGCAGCGGAGGAACCCAGCGACTTCAACGTACTCTACCCCGATGATCTCAGCCTGGCCGACAAGATCGAGACCGTGGCCACCAAGGTCTATGGCGCCGCCGACGTCAACTATTCACCGAAGGCCCGAACCCAGCTCGCAACCTACGAGGCGGCCGGGTTCGGTGATCTCCCGGTCTGCATTGCCAAGACCCATCTGTCGTTGTCGTCCGACCCCTCGCTCAAGGGCGCGCCGACCGGCTGGACCCTGCCGGTGCGTGAGGTGCGGGCCTCCGTTGGCGCCGGCTTCATCTATCCCATCTGTGGCGAGATACGAACCATGCCCGGCCTCGGTTCGTCTCCCGCCGCCCTCGGGATCGATATCGACGAAGACGGCAACATCGTCGGGCTGAGCTGATGAGCACCAGTTTCTCCTCAGCCGAGACACCCCGCGAGCAGCACTACCGCCGGGGTCTGATCACTGAACTCAGCTACGAGCTGGTGCCCCTGGGTTCCCTGCCGGGCGCCGTTTCCGCCCTGCCCGGGTCATCGACGGTTTCTATCACCTGCTCCCCGGTGAAGGGCATCGGGGAGACCATGCGCATCACCGACCAGGTCCGGGCATTGGGCCATCGGGTCACCCCGCACCTGTCAGCCCGCCTCGTTGAGAGCCCCGAACACGTCGTCGCCATCGCCCGCTGGCTGCGCTCGGAGGCCATCGACGGTGTTTTCATCGTCGGTGGCGACGCTGAACAGCCAAGAGGCCCCCACCACGACGCCTTTGGCTTCCTCCAGGCCCTGCTCGACGCCGGCCCCGGGCTCACCACGGTTGGGGTCACCTCCTATCCCGATGGCCACCCCGTCATCGGCGCTGAAGTTCTGCAGCAGGCGCTGGCGGCCAAACAGGCCCTACTGGCCGAAGCCGGGTTACATGGCTACGCCGTGACCCAGTTGTGTTTCGACCCGGCCAAGATCAGCAACTGGTTGCACGATGAACGCCAGGCCGGTCTAACCCTGCCCGTACACCTCGGCATTGCCGGGGCGGTCGATCCCGCCAAGTTGATGGCAACCGGGATGCGTCTCGGGGTTGGGGCCTCGCTGCGCTACCTACGCAAGAACCGGGCCGCCGTCGGCAAACTGCTTACCACCCGGCATTACAACCCGGATGAGTTGTTGGGGGCCCTCACCCCCGTGCTCGAGCCCTACGGCATCACCGGCCTGCACAGTTTCACCTTCAATCAGGTCGAGGCCACGGCCCGCTGGCAGCACGAGGCCGGCTGACACCACGCCCACCACCACCGTTGGTTCCCTGGCGGTCCCGCGGCCGGTAGCCAGTGGCATCCCCGTACCCGATGCGCCAACCAACACCGCGCCGACCACCTGGGCCACGCTCGCAGGCCGGGCGACGGCGAGGATCGGACGAAGCAGGGCGGGTCGGCCGTCGAACCAACGGTTCCCCGAATGGACGCCGCCGCCGGTTCTATACTCTGCTCATCCAGCAACAAACACCACGCGCCCTTCGACCGCTGGCCCGGTGCCACCAGATCCACGACAGACCAAAAACACCAAACTCGAATCGAGACTGCGATGGCTGAAAAATCGACGGAATCAGCGCTCGGGCCCCGACCTCGGGCCTGGCTCGCCCCGACCGTCCTTGTTTTGGCCATGGCCGGAATCACGGCTCTGGCCATCGCCGTGATCGTGGCCGACGAGGGCAATGCCCCCAACGTGTTCAACGTGCTGATACCGGTGATCGCCTCCTGGGTAGGGACGGTGTTGGCGTTCCACTTCGGTCGGGAAAGCCATGAGAGTGCCAGCCGTGAAGTTCGACAGCTCGTGAGGGATCTGACACCGACCGAGCGGGCCAACGAGCCGGTGACCTCGGTCATGCGGCTGGCGGCGAACACGATCATCCTGACGCTTACCGAAGAGACCACAGCCGACTCCATATCGCTGGCCAGGGTCAAGGAACGCTTCGTCGGCCAGGCCAGCAGGCTTCCGGTTCTGACGGCCGATCGTGCTCCCCAGTACATGATCCACGAAAGCAGTGTCGACCAGTACCTGGCGGCCTCGGGCACGCCGACCACCACGCTGGCAGACTTTGTGGCCGACCGGGCCTCCGAGCCCAAACCCGTGCGATTCGACCCCGATCACGGGTTTCTGACCGTTGGCCCAACCGCCACCCTCTCACAGGTAAGCGAGGAAATGGAGCAGATCAACTCGGTGCAGGACATCTTCGTCACCGCCGACGGGTCATCCAACAGTGAACTTCTGGGGTGGGTGTCGAACATCCGACTGGGTCGCTACCTCCGTGGTTGATCGTCGACCAATCGGTCATGCTCCGCCGCCGCCGGGGTCCATCAGTTCGTCGGTGATGGCCGGAGGGCGGATGGGGGCCACCTCGACATCGACGTTGGGAGCAAGGCCGAGGCCGTCGTCGGAGTCGGCACCGTCGTGGCGTAGCCAGACCGTGCGTTGGGGGAACGGGATCTCGATCCCAGCCTCGTCGAAGGCCTCCTTGATCCTCAGGCGCAGTTCCCGGGCCACCACCCATTGCTCGGCCGGGTCGGTCTTGACCACCAGGCGCAGGGCGATGCCGTCGGCCCCCAGGTTCTGGACCCCCCACACCTCAGGGGGATCGATGATGTCCCCCCGGGTGAAGCTCTCGTCGTGCCAGAGATTGTCAGCCACCCGCTGCATCACCCCCTCGGCCAGGCGCAGGTCGGTGTCGTAGGCCACCTCGATGTCAAGCACGGCGCGGGACCACAGTTGCGACAAATTTCCAACCCGGTGGATCTCGGAGTTCGGCATGTGCCACACGGTGCCGTTTACGTCGCGGACCGTCGTGACCCGCAGGGACACCTTCTCCACCGTGCCGTTGATCTCGCCGACGTCGATCACGTCGCCCACTCCGAACTGGTCCTCAAGCAGCATGAAGATGCCGGCCAGGAAGTCGGCAACCACACTCTGGGCCCCGAAGCCCAGCATGATGCCGAGCACACCGGCCCCGGCCACCACCGGGGCCAGGCTGATCCCCACCTGACCCAGGATCATCAGGGCCGCCACCGTCCACACCACGGCCGTCACCAACGACGACAGCACCGAGGTCAGGGTTTTGGCCCGTTGCTCGGCCCGACCATTGATCACCGGGGCGGCTTGGCCGCGTTCGCGGCGCCGCTCCTGCTGCACCCGTTCACGTTCGCTGCGGGTGGCCGCCTGCTCTCCGAATCGAGTCACCGATCGGCGCAGCAGGCGCGAGGCCACATAGGCCACGACGACAATGAGCAGAATCCGCAGGGGCCGCTCGACGACCCAGTCGGCGATGGCGGCCCAGGCCTCGGAGTCGGTTTTGTTGAACACCCAACGGCAGAGCCCGCCCGGTTCCTCGCCGCAGGCCTCGATCAGGCTGGGAGCACCGCTTTGGGCCCCGAGGGCCAGATCGGATGGGACCGGCAGAGACGACAACCACGGACGTGCCCAAGAACGTGTCCAAGGACCGGCCACTGGGCTCAGCCCCAGGATCGACTCCGGAACCGACCGCAGGGTCGAGACCACCACCAATGCATCAACGAGAGCCGCCACCCCGCCCTATCTAGCAGGCGATGGACCAAATTCCGAACACGCCCGCCCGGCACCCACCTCAGGCCGGGCCGTCAACCACCGGCCGGGCCGATCACCAAAGGGCGGCTTCACAGGCCCGGGCGGCCGACAACGCCGATGACCTGACGAGCCCATCGGCCTCATCGGGTTGCTCGGCCGACGTGGCCTTGGCCGGACCCATCAAGTCAAAGACCTGGAGGCGGGCACCGACTGCCTCATCGAGCCACGACCCGATACGTTCAAGTTCAGCTCCATCGGCTCCGTCGTCGATGCAGACCAGACGAACCTCCGATGGGGCCGCTCCCCGACGGGTCTCCGCCTCGCCCACCGCTTGGCGAACCCGGTGTTCGAGAGGCAGGATGCTATGACCCTGACTCTCGACCGCGAAGGTGTCGTCAATCGTGCGACCAACCACCACCGCGGCGTAGTTGCCACGGGGCAGGGCATCGATTCCTAGAACGTAACGACCACCAAACCTCATGGTTGCAGCTTCGGCACGCGACCCCGAGCCCATGAGGCGGACATGCCAAGGGTCGGCTCAGGCTGGCATCCAAGCCGCGGCCAAAACGATTCCGTGATACGGTTTCGTTCCACAATGCGGGACACCTGGATGCCCTGTTCACCCGTACCGTCAGCAAAGTCCTGACCCAGCAGACCGCTTCGGAGACAAAACCATGTCCGACGACCATTCGAACGAGCCCGTTGACGACGACGAGATCGATCTCGCCACCTTGAGCGACGAGGACCTCGCGGCCCAGATGCACGACGACCTCTATGACGGTCTGGCCGAGGAGATCGCCCAGGGCACCAACATTCTGCTCAGCCGGGGTTGGGGGCCGGATCGGGTTCTCAACGATGCCCTGGTTGAGGGCATGCGCATCGTCGGCATCGACTTCCGCGACGGCATCCTGTTCGTTCCCGAAGTACTGCTGTCGGCCAACGCCATGAAGGCGGGTATGGCCATCCTGCGGCCCCTGTTGGCCGAGACCGGGGCCGAGCCGGTGGGCAAGGTCGTCATCGGCACCGTCAAGGGAGACATCCACGACATCGGCAAGAACCTGGTGGCCATGATGTTGGAGGGCGCAGGTTTCGAGGTGATCGACCTTGGCATCAACACCGACGTCGACGAGTACCTTGCCGCCCTGGCCGAACACGAGCCCGACATCCTCGGCCTCTCCGCCCTCCTGACGACGACCATGCCCTACATGAAGGTTGTCATCGACACCCTCAACGACAAGGGCATGCGCGACGACTACATCGTGCTCGTCGGGGGCGCCCCCCTCAACGAGGAGTTCGGGTTGGCCATCGGGGCCGACGGCTACTGCCGCGACGCGGCGGTGGCCTCGGAGACCGCAACCAAGCTGGTGGCAGCCCGACGAGCGGCCGCTTCGTGAGTACTATCGGCGTGGCGGCGCCAGACCCGGAGCGGGTGCTCGTTCTCGCCTGCGGAGCCCTGGCCCGGGAGTTGGCTGCCATCGTGAGCGCCAACGACCTCACGTCGACCACCATCGAATGCCTTCCCGCCTCGCTACACAACGACCCCGACGCCATCCCCGCCGCCGTTGAGGCCCGCCTCGATCGGGCCGAGGGTGTCTACGAGCGAGTGCTCCTCGGCTACGCCGATTGTGGCACCGGCGGGCGGCTCGACGAGGTTTGTCGACGTCGAGGTGTGACCCGCCTGCCCGGAGCCCACTGCTATGAGTTCTTCGCCGGTTCGCAGGCCTTCGCCGAGTTGCACGATGAGGAGCCGGGCACGTTCTATCTCACCGACTACCTGGCCCGACACTTCGACCGGCTGGTCATCCAGATGCTGGGGATCGACCGCCACCCCGAACTGGAGGAGCTGTACTTCGCCAACTACCAGCGGGTGGTACTGCTTTCACAGACCGAGGACCCGGCGGTGTTGGCCAGGGCCCGGGCCGCCGCCGAACGCCTCGGGTTGCGGTTTGAGCACCACCCGACCGGCTATGGCCGCCTACGGCCACAAATGGTCGAGTTCGCCGTCGGAGCAGCACGGTGAGCAGGCGCCGACGGGGCAACGACGACGCCGTGGTCACCATCTACTGGCGCGACATCCCGGCCCAGGTCACCGCTGGTCCACGGACCGAGGGGGAGAAGGTCCTGCTCCATCCCCGGTTCCAGAACGCCATCGATCGGGCCGCGGCGGTGGCCGGAACGACTGACGCCACCAGCTACGTCGCCCAGTGGCGACGGGTTGCCGAACCGTTGGACGGTGTCGATCCAGCCGGGGCGGCCAGGGCCAAGGCGTCGAAACTGGAGGCCGACCACCCCCCGTCGGTGCTGCAACAGCTGGTCCGCTCCGGGGGATGGTGCCGGTCCGCAGCGAACGACCCGGACACCGCAAACGGCCCGGACGCCGCGAAGTTCCAGGCCGCGGCGAACGACCCGGAACCGGCAAACAACCAGACCACAGAAGAAGGAAGCGTGAGGCCATGACCGACACCGTGATCAGTTCGGCCACCAGGGAGGTCGTGATCGGCTTCGACCGGCCCTTCGTGATGATTGGTGAACGCATCAACCCGACGGGGCGCAAGCTGCTGTCGGCCGAGATGGTCAGCGGCGACTTCAGCCGGGTGGAGGCCGACGCCATCGCCCAGGTGGCGGCGGGCGCCACCATGCTCGACGTCAACGCCGGTATCCCCTTGGCCAACGAGCCTGCACTGCTGGCCGAGGCGGTCAAGCTGGTGCAATCGGTGACCGACGTGCCCCTCTCGCTCGACTCCTCCATCGTCGATGCCCTGGAGGCGGCCATTGCCGTCTACCAGGGCAAACCGCTGGTGAACTCCGTGACTGGGGAGGAGGAGGTCATGGAGCGGGTGCTCCCCTTCGTCGCCCGCTACGGGGCGGCGGTGGTTGCGGTGTCCAACGACGACAGCGGCATCTCCGAGGACCCCGACGTGCGGTTCGAGGTGGCCCGGACCATCGTCAACCGGGCCGCCGACCATGGCATTGCTGCCTGCGATGTGGTGGTTGATCCCCTGGTCATGCCCATCGGGGCCATGGCCACCGCAGGCAATCAGGTCTTCCACCTGGTCGGCAGGCTGCATCGCGAGTTGGGGGTGAATACCACCTGTGGGGCCAGCAATGTCAGTTTTGGCCTGCCGAACCGCCAGACCATCACCGGCGGCTTTCTGGCCATGGCCATGTCGCACGGTTTGACCTCGGCCATCATGAACCCCCTGCACACCGAGGCCCGAGCGGCGGTGATGGCGGCCGATGTGTTGTTGGGCAAGGACCCCAACTGCGCCGAATGGATCGCCCGCCACCGGGCCGAGGACAACCCGACTACCGGCAGCAAACCCCGCCGTCGTGGTGGCCGACGGGCCAGGACGGCGGCGGCCGGTGCCGGTGCCGGTGCCGGTGATGCCGCTGGTAATGGCTCCGTTGGGCCCGAAACCGGGGGTGGGACCGGCGGCACCGGGACCGGGGGCACGCCACCGGGGACCGACGATGCCGGCGGTGGCACCACGCCCCCGACGGCCTGAGCCCACGATTACCGTGTCGGAACCCGATAACGATCATCAGGTCGTCTTCACCCCCTCGGGCCTCTCCGGTGCCGTCGCCGAGGGTGCGAGCGTGCTCGACGCCGCCCGGGCTCTCGGCGTCGATCTCGATTCGGTGTGCGGGGGACGTGGCCTGTGTGGGCGCTGCCAGGTGGTGCCTGCTTTCGGCGAAATGGCCAAGTGGGGCATCAACGTCGGCCCCGACCATCTGAGCCCGCCCGGTGGAACCGAAACGGCGTACAACACCAAACGACCGATGCCCGCAGGGCAACGCCTGGGTTGTCGAGCCGAGATCAGGGGCGACGTTGTCATCGACGTGCCTGCCGCGAGCCAGGTCCACAAACAGGTTATTGCCAAAGATGTCGACGTCGGGCGGCTCGATGTCGATCCCGTGGTACGCCTGCACTACATCGAACTTCCCGCGTTCGCCGCCAGTGTCGACGAACCGGCAAGCGTCAGCGATCGCATCAAGGCGGCCCTGGCCGAGCAGTGGGGGCTCGGCCCACTGACCGTTGCCCCCACCGTGCTCCCCCGGCTCCACCAGGCCGCCACCACCGGGCACCTCACCGTGGCCGTCCGCCGGAGCCGAAGCGTCGCCGCTCGCCCCTCCGACGCTGCAACCTCCGGGGCTTGCCGGACCGCCGACGAAGCGGGAGGTCGTGACATCGTCGGCGCCGGTACCGGCGGTGAAATAGTGGCCGTCTGGCCGGGCCTGGTCGAGCGGGTGGTCGGGGTGGCGATCGACATCGGTTCGACGACGGTGGCCTGCCACCTGTGCGACCTGACCACCGGGGAGGTCCTGGCCGCCGCCGGTCGGATGAACCCGCAGATCCGCTTCGGCGAGGACCTCATGAGCCGGGCCTCCTACGCCATGATGAACAACGGCGGCGCTGAGGCGCTGACCGCTGCCATCCACGGCGCCCTCGACGATCTCGTCGGCGAGCTGCTGGCCTCGACAAGCGCCTCGGCCAACCCTCCGGGTGGGGGCAACGGCAAAGACCCGGCGGCGGGCGTCGGCGTCGGCGTCGGCGTCGGCGTCGGCGTCGGCCGTGAGCATGTGCTGGAGATCGTCGCCGTCGGCAACCCAATCATGCACCACCTGGCCCTCGGCATCGACCCGACACCACTGGGCCAGGCCCCGTTCCCCCTGGCCACCGCCGACGCCGTTGAGGGCCCGGCCTCCCTGCTCGGCATCGAGGCACCCTCGGCCCGGGCCTACCTGGCCCCTTGCATCGCCGGTCATGTCGGGGCCGATACGGCGGCCGCCATCTTGTCGCAGGGTCCACATCGCAGCGAACGCACCCAACTCCTGGTTGACGTTGGCACCAACGCCGAGATCGTGCTCGGCAACCGTGATGGTCTGCTGGCCGCCTCCAGCCCGACGGGGCCAGCGTTTGAGGGGGCCGAGATCGAGGCCGGCCAGCGGGCAACCGCCGGTGCCATCGAACGGGTCCGGATCGACCGTCAGACCCTCGAGCCACGGTTCAAGGTCATCGGTATCGAGCCGTGGTCGGATGAGGCGGGATTCGCCGCCGCCACCAAAGCGACCCCGGTGACCGGCATCTGCGGTTCCGGCATCATCGAGGTGATCAGCGAGCTGTTCCTCAGCGGCATCATCGACAGCCAGGGCGTGATCAAGGGTGAAGCAGCCGCCCGCTCGACGCGGGTGGTGGCCAACGAGCGCACCCATGCCTACATCCTGGCCGAGGGGGTTCGTATCACCCAGGCCGATGTGCGGGCCATCCAGTTGGCCAAGGCTGCCCTGCGGGCTGGGATCGAACTGTTGATGGAAGCGGCCGGGTTGAACGAGGTCGACGAGATCCGCTTGGCCGGGGCGTTCGGGGCCCACATCGACCCCCTGCACGCCATGGTGTTGGGTCTGATCCCCGACACCAGGCTTGAGCAGGTTCGCAGCGTGGGTAACGCCGCCGGATCGGGGGCCCTACAGGCACTGCTGTCGGGCCAGAAGCGGGCCGAGATGGAGCGGGCGGTGGCCATGGTCACCAAGATCGAGACCGCAACCGAGCCCCGCTTCCAGGAGCAATTCGTCGCCGCCCTGGCCTTTCCCCACCTCACCGCCCCGACGCCGCACCTGGCGTCGGTAGTGGATCTACCCGCCAAACCAGCGGCCACCGGGCCACGACGACGCCGACAACGACGAGGACGATCATGACCAACATTCGCCCATCCCGCCGCTCCGGAGGCCGACAGGGCCGCCAGGCCACCCGTCAGGCAGCCAGACAGGCCGCTTCGATGAACTCCGACCCGTTCCTGACCAGGGCGCTGAAACCGGTGGAGATCGTCAGCGACGAGGGTCTGGCCCTGTTGGAGGAGAACGCCGACACGATCCTCGAACAGGTGGGGGTCGATTTCAAGGACTACCCGTCGGCGCTCGAATTACTGAGCGGGGCGGGAGCCGACATCGACGGGGAGCGGGTGCGTTTCCCCCGGGGCCTGTGCCGCAAGATCGTGTCCGAAGGGGCACCGTCGGTGTTCACCCAACATGCCCGCAACGGGGCCCGATCGGTGCAGATCGGGGGCGACGCCACCGTCTTCGCCCCCAACTATGGCTCCCCCTTTGTCCACGATCTCGACAAGGGTCGCCGCTACGCCACGCTGGAGGACTTCCAGAATTTCGTGAAGCTGGCCTATGTATCGGGGCCGATGCACCACTCGGGAGGCACGGTGTGCGAGCCGGTCGACGTACCGGTGGACAAACGCCACCTCGACATGGTCTACGCCCACCTCCGCTACAGCGACAAGCCGTTCATGGGCTCAGTGACCGCTGGTGAGCGGGCGGCCGACTCGGTGGAGCTGGCCCGCATAGGTTTTGGCGGCGATCTGGCCGACCGCACCGTGCTGACGAGTTTGATCAACGCCTCGTCTCCCTTGACGTGGGACGCCACCATGTTGGCGGCGACCGAGACCTACGCCCGGGCCAATCAGGCGTGCATCATCGCCCCGTTCATCCTGGCCGGAGCCATGGCCCCTGCCACCGCCGCCGGAGTTGCAGCCCAAACCCTGGCCGAGGCTCTGGCCGGCATGACCTATGTGCAGTTGGTGCGGCCGGGGGCGCCGGTGGTGATGGGCTCGTTCGCCAGTTCGATGTCGATGCAGACCGGAGCGCCCACCTTCGGCACCCCCGAGCCGACGATCGTGCTCTACACCGTGGCCGCTTTGGCCCGGCGTCTCGGGGTGCCGTTTCGTTCCGGGGGTGCGCTGTCGGCGTCGAAGATCCCCGACGCCCAGGCGGCCTATGAGAGCGCGGCCACGATGCTGCCAACCGTCATGGCCGGGGTGAACTTCGTGCTCCACGCCGCCGGGTGGTTGGAGGGTGGTCTGGCCGTTGGCTATGAGAAGTTCGTGATGGACGTCGACCAGTTGGGGATGATGGAGGTGCTGGCCAAGGGCCTCGACCTGTCGGAGAACGGCCAGGCTGTCGACGCCATCATCGCCAACGGCCCCGGCCAACACTTCCTGGGCACCGAGCACACCCTGGCCAACTTCGAAACGGCGTTCTACCGCTCGCCCGTGGCCGACAACGCCAGCTTCGAGCAGTGGGAGGAAGAGGGCAGCCTGGACGCCGCCCAGCGGGCCAACGCCCTCTGGAAGAAGCAACTGGCCGACTACGAGCCACCCCCGCTGGATGACGCCATCGACGCCGAACTATTGGCCTTCATCGCCGAGCGTAAGACGTCGCTGTCCGACGAATCGTCGTAGGCCCTGGCTGGGCGCCGACCGCGGGCTGGGTGCCGGCCTGGGCCAGTGGCGGGAGCGGCCACTTCGGCGCTGACCATTGGGGCCACCCCAGGGCTCTTTGGGGGATTTGCGGGGGGCACCGCACCCGCAATCCATGGCTGAATAGAACCTACAAACACCCGCCGCAAGCAGGGAATATGGAGAAGGGCCACCGCAGGCCACCTTCCGTGAGGTCCGATCCCCTACCGGTCGAGCACATCCGCTTCGCCCCCACACAGCGGTGGGTGCGAACGCTCGGCCAACACAAGTTCGGACCACGGCAGGGGTTCGCCACCTATCTGGTGGCGAACCCCAAGTTCGGGCCGCAACGAGATACCAACACCGCGCTTGTCGTACTAGGCTGGCCCGTCATTGCAGGTTGTCCATGACCATACGGCCCGACACCCAGCTACGACAACAGCGAACCCGCATCCGGAATCAGCAGCAGGCGAGACCGATTCGGAGAAATGCGGCTAGCGACCTCAGCGAACGAAAAGGCGTATGCAGGCGAGCGGAACGCGGTGGGCCAACCTGACGGTAACGCTTGTAGCTGCTTCCATCATGGCCGGCATTGGGTACCACCACCTAGCCGCCAATTCGACCGAAAGCGTTACCGCCAGCCTGGACTCGGCCGGCGCCGGTCCGGCCGTTGGCGACCGACTTGGCGACGAAGGACCAATCACCAGGCCAACCATCGGCCACCAGGCAACGGAAGATACTGCCTCCCGGCCGACGCTCGACCACCAGCCGGTCCGCCAAGGCGAGACCCCACCCGCCACCATCGGCCACGAACTGGCCAAGCCCGACACAGTCGGCGGCCACGAACCCCGACCCGACAGCAACCCGCCCGCCGACGAACTCCTCTCCAGCCACCCCTCCGGCGGCGACACTTCCAACGACGGCACCGCTGACGGCTTCGCTGCTGACGACCCCCTGGCCGGGTCCCTCACGGGAGGCCTGGTCGATGTCGTAACCGAGCGGAACGTAGCCGGCCAAGGAGCGAGCACCTCCGTCCGGACGGTGCCGGCGGGTGTGATGCGCTTCGTGTACTTCGTCGAGAGCGACCAGACCTTCGACCCCGCCGACATCGAGCTCATCGAGCAACAGTCGGTTGCGCTGCAACAGTTCTGGTTTGATCAGTTCGGCGGCACGTTCTTCCTTCCCACAGGCGGCGTCGAAGTGGTGTTCGGCGACAATCCGGCGGCGTGGTACGACGAGCAGGAGATCGGCGACGATTCCCGCTGGTACCGCCTGATGAACATCCAGGCCGAGGTCCAATCCAAACTCGGCATCGATTGGGCCGACGAGGTCCGCCTGGTGACCTACCCCCGGGCCCGCATCGACGGAAGGGTGGGAGCGAACCGTTACAGCGGAGCCTGGATGGACGGCGACGATCTCAGCTGCATCAGCGGGCGGGTTTCCACCGTTCCCTACTCGATCGACTTCCCCGCCAACTGCCTGGCCACCGTCGCCCACGAGATGGGCCACGTCTACGGCCTGGGCCACGTCGGCGCCGAAACCGACTGCATGCAGTTCGGCTTCTATACCTACCTCAGCCAGGCCGACGACAACGCGGTGTGCCGCTTCTCCCCCGAGAACCGCCGCTTGATCATCGACGACGAACGCAACATCGGCTGGCTCGACGCCATCCCCGGCGACCGCCGCTGACCCCTCCACAGCGGGACCGGTGGCCGTATCCCCACCAACATTTAGGCTTCAAACTAGTTGACGTCAGTTGGGATGAGTTAGCTTTACAACGTAGCGCGTCGCTTCGCGATCCACACCGGGTTCGCCAGATCGCCTACGCAAGGAGAAGGCAATGAACCTGGGCAGCCTCGGGCAGGCCGCAGCCGGACCAGAGGGATGGACCAAGGCCAAAGACTCTACAGGAGGAGGCTGTTGCGTCCTGGTCAAGGCAGTGAGTGACCAGATCATTGTTCTAGCCGATTCAAAGAACCGCCAACGACCGGAATACATCGCACACTTCGAGCCGGTCATCGCCCTCACCAAGGCGGGGTGGGAGAGTCTTCGGCGACAGCTGGAAGACACGGAGGCCCCCGACTGGGTGGAGCACGCTGAGGTAAGGCTCGAGGCCCGAGCCGATGACACCCTCGCCCTCATCTCCGTCGCCGATGGCACAGCGTTGACCTTCAAGCCCGACGAGTGGCTAACTTTCATCGAAGCAATCCGACTCGGAGAGACCTTCGCGCCTCAGCCACCAAGCTCCTTGGCGACCCCCAGTCCCTGAAAGCCCTTAGCTGGTCGATCGACTCATGCGAGCGGTCAACAATAATGGGTGGCAACTTGCGCAAGCGCAGCTAGTGTGCCCTTGGGGTGCGGTTGCTAATCACCGTAGTACTGTCCACCGGAGCGCGCATGAACCTCGGAAACTTAGGCCTGACTGCATGCAGGTCGCAAGGATGGATAAAGGCCGAGGCTTCAGGGGGTTCGACTTGTTGTGTTTTGGTCAAGCTAGTGAGCGACCGAATCGTTGCTTTGGCTGATTCAAAGAACCGTCGACACCCCGGCTATGTCGCACACTTCGAACCAATAATCACACTCACCAAATCCGGGTGGGACGATCTTCGTCGTCAATTGACGACGGCCGAACCACTCGATTTGGTATCACATGTGGAGATAGACGTTGAGCACTGGGCCGACGGCACTGTTGCCTTGACTTCCAACGCAGATGGCACCACATTGACATACCTCCCCGAAGAGTGGCGAGTTTTTGTCGAAGCAATCCGTTCCGGCGAAACCCTCATACTGGAATCCACGGCCACACCTGCCCTGACTTAAGCCCTACTGGATCAGCTCTTTATCCAACTCGACAAGCCTACGCCGGACCAGGTCGAGCGATTCGACCTCGTCAAGGCAGGACACCAGAAGTCGCTCATAGCTCACCATAATCATTTCGACCTCGGCACGAGCTTCGACCAACTCAACACTCAAATCAGAGCCCTCCATCCACACGACCCTCGGTTGATGGACGCTGTCGAACTCCAAAATGACAACTGTCGAGGACATCGTCATTCCGAGAGGAGTGATATGGAAGGGTTGCACCCTAAGCTTCACCAAGCCCAAGTCAACCCCTTCCAGCAGTCTCTGCAGTTGGGACCGCAGAATATCTGGACCTCCAAACTGTTGCATCAGAACGGCCTCACTGAGCACCAGTTCGACGGCTAGTGGATCTGGACCAGCCAATCTTCGCTGCCGATGCAGTCTTACATCTACGAGCTGACGGGCCTTAGTCGGACTGACATCCGGGGCCGAATCCACCACCACTGTCGCGTATTCTCGAGTCTGCAAAAGACCAGTCATCACTCGGCTTTCGAAGATCTGGACCCTTTTTGCACCATGTTCCAGTCCGATGAATTCAACAAAAGAAGCGGGCAATATTTTGGCGTACGGATCCCACCAGCCGGGCTCGCGTGACGCCTTGAGGAGGACCGTCAACTCTTCGGCTTCCTCCTGATCAAAGCCGAGAACGTCGAACAGATCAGGAAGCCGCGACCTAGACAGCGATGCCCGGTTGTTCTCAATCGCGGAAAGATACACACGCGAGAAACCCAACTGCTGGGCGACGGCGGCGGCCTTCAGCCCGAGTTCACGGCGGCGGCTGCTGATCCGCAGGCTGAACTCTCGTCCGGCCGTGGTCGGTGATGAAGGTGGCATTCCACTCCCCGTGAAGCTGGCAGCCCCGCCTGATTGGGAGGCTACCCCGTGAGTGCCGACGTAGCCACTGGACGTCATTGGTTTGCGTAAACAATCAACGTTGATCTAGCGTACCAGGAACGGAACCAGCCTCTGGTCAGTGTCAGCGCCGACCGCTCAGAGCTTGCCTAAAGCTGGAGGGGTCGGAATGTGCGAGAACCACCAACACGCCAGACCAACCGAGATCGAAGCCAGGGACCTGCTGGAAGTGGCCCGGCTCGGCGCAAGAGCGGCGGGTGCCAAGCGCAACGACGTCGAGGATGTCGCCCAGATCACTGCCGAGAAGTTGACCAGAAAGTGGGGGGCGAACCATGTGGCGAGGGCTCGAGCCCGCGGCCCCGACGCATGGCACGCCTACATCGCCGTTACAGCCCGCTACGCACTTCTTGATCTCTACCGAGGTAGGTCGAGAGCAACCCACCGAGAACAACAAGCGGCCGGCCCTGCACACACGCGACACCAGCCACCACGTCCGGGCGTTGTTCGGCCTCAGCCTGACAGGCCAAGCGACGTCGAGCGCTATCTCAGCCGGCGAGTCATCGTCGACCTGATCGACGAGTGCATTCCGAACCGCCGGGAACGTGATGTCGCCGCTTTGACCTTCATCGACGGTCTCACAACCTATGAGATCGCCACCGAGCTTCACCTTTCGACCGGCGCCGTCAACCGGTACAAGCGAGCAGCCATTGCCAAACTCGAAGCAAGCGTGTTGAGCCAGCGTCAACCCCAAAAGCGAGGCATCAGTTCTCAGCTCCGAGGCAACCAATCAGGAGGACGGCGAGCGACCATGCGCACAATCGAGTGAGATCTCATGATCCATCGCCTCGACCAGTTCAGCCACCGCACGGCCTCGCAGCTGCCGGAGCGACCCGACGCTACAGGCGTCACCACTCCCGGCGAGCAGGAGCTGCCGCAGAGCGCCCTGCCAAACTTGTTCCTGTGATGCAGCCCCCGATTGAGACACGATCACTCTCCTTAGACGTAACCAGGTTGCTTACGCCCTCCACCAACGCTGGGATCACAGGACGACCTATTACATCGACAGGCTACCGTAACCAACACCGTTACTCAAGATCAGAATCCGTGCAGCCCGACTCCCTTCGGCCAGTCGAGCCGATCACCAACATACGCCAATCCAATCATCGTGCCGGTTCTGGGCCGACGTATCTGGCCTTGGGGCGCATGATCTTGTTGTTGGCCGCCTGTTCGAGCAGGTGCGCGGCCCAGCCCACCACTCGACTGGTGGTGAACGTCGGGGTGAACATGGTTTGAGGCAGTCCGGCGAGGTGCAGCACCACTGCGGCGTAGAACTCGACGTTGGTCACCAACTTGGCCTCGGGCTTCCACTCGGCCAACACCGCCAGCATGCGGCTCTCAATCTCCACGGAGCGACCGACCAACTCTCCGCCCAGGCCCTCAGCCACCTCTCGCAGCAGGATCCCCCTCGGGTCTTCGGCCCGGTAGACGGCGTGGCCGAAGCCCATGATCGGCTTGCCTTCGGCCAGAGCATTGCGGGCCCAGGCCTCGGTGTTGGCTGGATCGCCGATGGCCTCGATCATGTCGAGCACCCGACTGGGGGCGCCACCGTGCAGTGGGCCCGACAGCGCCCCGACGGCGCTGGACAAGATGGCGGCCACCCCGGCTCCAGTGCTGGTAACCACCCTGGTGGTGAAGGTCGAGGCGTTGAACCCGTGATCAGCGGTGAGCAACAGGTAGACCTCAACCGCCCGGGCCAGGCGGGGCGTCGGGGTCGACCCGGTCACCATGCGCAGGTAGTCGGCGCTGTGACCCAGCCCGGGGTCGGCATCCAGCGGTTCCTCGCCCCGGCCGACCCGGTGGATGGCGGCCAGCACGGTGGGCACGGCGGCCGCCACCCTCACGGCCCGTTGACGGCGCTCAACCGGATCGAGATCGATCGTCGGGGTGTCGTCGACCAGCAAGGGGATGGCGGCGCGAAGCGCGGCCAACGGAGAGTCGATCTTGGCCGCCAACTCGGCCACGATCAGCATGATTGCGTGATCAACGTGGCGGCCCGACGCCAGTTCAGCCCTAAACAGAGCCTCGTCGGCGGCCGAGGGCAGGGCGCCATCGATCAGCAGGGCTGCGGCCGCCTCGAAGGTCTGATGGCGGGCGATCTCGACGGCGTTGTACTGGCGGTAGTGGAAGAAGCCTTCCTCGCCGCGGACCGAGCCGATTGTGGTGTCGGCCACCACGAGACCCTTCAAGCCGGGGGGAGCGATCAGTTCATTGGTCATGGTTCAACCTTGTGACCAATGATCAAGGTTGACAATGTTGATCAAGTCAACGTTGACTGGATCAATGTCCTCACCATTACGACCCGACGGCATGACCGCCGGCGAGGCTGCGACCCGTCTCGGGGTGAAGCGCCAGACGTTGTACGCCTACGTGAGCCGGGGCCTGATCGAACGCACGGTTGCCGCCGACGGACGCACCAGCCTGTTTGATCCTGCCGCCGTCGAACGGCTGCGCCAGGGCCGCAAACCCGATGCCGACGGTGAGCTGCAAACCCTCATCGCCACCCAGTTGACCCGCATCGATGACGGCACGCTGTCGATACGGGGTCAGAACCTGATCGAGCGGGTGGCCGGCGGCTTCTCCTTCACCGACGCCGCCGACCTGTTGTGGGACGCCCCGTCAACAGAAAGCTGGGCCGCTCCCCCATCACCGCAAACCTGGGTCACCCCACGGCCAGAAACCGACACGCCCCAGCGGCCCGGAACCGACGACCAGTCGCCGGGCCTGCTCGATGAGCTGCGGGTGCTGGTGGCGCGCTGCTCGGCTGCGGACCCCCTGCGTCATGATCTCTCGCCCCGGAGTGTGCGGGCCGCCGGCCGTCATGTCATCTGGACCCTGGCCCGGGGGCTGCCGCCACGGTCAGCGGGCACCGACGACACCATCGCCCGGAGCATGTGGCGGCGTCTGAGCCCCGTGGCCAATGACACCGCCGACGGCGACCGCTCCCACGAACGGGTGCGTGCCCTCGACGCCGCCATGGCCCTGCTGATCGATCACGGGCTGGCCAGCTCGACCTTCGCCGCCCGCATCGCCGCCTCGGTTCGGGCCGACCCTTACTCGGTGATCGGAGCGGGTCTGGGGGCCCTCGGAGGCCCACTCCACGGTGCCGCCAGCTCCGGGGTGCATGAGCTCCTGTGTGAGCTGGAGGGATCGAACAACCCGGCCCAGGTGGTGGGGGAAACCCGACGCCGTCTGGGCCGGTTCCCCGGTTTCGGCCACATGGTCTACCGCACCCAGGACCCGCGCTATGGGGCGTTGATGGCCATCATCGTGAGGGCCTGGGGTGACGACCCTCGTCTCGTGAACGTGTACCGGGTCCGAGATCTGGTGAGCGAACGCAGTGACGCCATCGCCAACGTCGACCTCGGCCTGGGGGCCCTGACCTACCTGGCCAGGATGCCCTTGGACGCCGGTGAGATGATCTTCGCCGCAGCCCGCACCGCGGGCTGGTTGGCCCACGCCATGGAGGAGTACAACGAGGAACCCCTGCGTTTCCGGCCCAAGGCCCGCTACACCGGCATCTGACCGGCTCCGCCAATGGACTCAGCCCGGGCGAGCGGGCCAACCTTGGCTCAAGTCTGGGTCGGAGACTCCGACGCGACCAACAGGGAATCGAGTGCCTTGGTCAGGACGCCAACGCGGCGAACGGCGATGATCAGCAGCTGGCCGTCGGCATCGTGTACACCAATCAGTGGTTGCAGGTCCCCGGCTCCCCAGGCCTTGGACCAACCGGTGTTCACCAGGCGAACGGTCCGACCATCGACCTCCAGGGATCCGGTGATCGGAATCTTGTTCCTGAGCAAATCGACGGGCTTGGACGGTAGATCCCTCTCCTCCAGTAGCGGGCGCCGGAGTTCCGACACCGCCAGCGTCTCGCGCCCGACCCGAAGCGACGACGGGGTCAGCACGATGCTCTGAAACGTACGGGCCGAAAGCAGCATCGGACCAAGAGCCAACGACAGCAGGGCAATCAGCAACCACTCGGCCCCTCCGCCGATGCGCTCCATGAACTGGAGCACAACCCCTAGCACGCCGACAACGCCGCTGACGATGATTCCCCATCCGACCCATCTGAGCCACCGACCAGTCATCTCCTAGAACAACACCCGCTCTGCCACCCCGACGACACTAGAGACCTATCAACCTTCTGTCATGGCGGGACGTCGCCGTTGCAACGGCAGGACCGGCCCGCTGCTTCGGCCGTTCAGGCTGCGGCTTTGGCCCGCAGCGGGGTCAGGGCCTGCACCGCGCTGTGTACGACCAGGGCCATCAGGAAGATGGTCACGGCAACCAGGGCCATGGTGGCGCTGGGTGCGGTCTCATAGTGCCAGCCGATGAGCAGGCCAATCACCACCGCCACCGACCCCAGGGCAACCGCCACGGCCATGATCAGCGGAACCCGATTGACCATCAAGGTGGCCGTGGCCGCCGGGGCAACGAGGAAAGCGAACACCAGCAAACTGCCGACCGCTTCGAACGACGTCACAATGGTAACCGCCAACAACGACAACAAAACCGTGTTGGCCAGGCGGGGATGCAGCCCCAGCAGCCGGGCCTGGGTCTCGTCGAACGTCATCACCAACAACGGCCGGTAGAACACCACCACGGCCACGATCGACAACGCGGCGGCAACAGCCTGACGGCGAATGTCAGCCCCGTCAATCCCGCTGATCGAGCCGAACAGCAGGGGATCCAAGCCCCCTACCGGCCACACGGACGTAATGACCCTGGCCAGGGCCAGGAAGCCGACAAAGAGTATCCCGATCGAGGTGTCCTCGGGCAGGGGTGAGCGGGCCCCGATCACGTTGATCCCGCCAACCATGAACAGCGCCGCCACCAAGGCCCCCACAGTGGTGTTGCCCCCCAGAACCAGGGCGATGGCGATGCCGGGCAGCACCCCGTGGGCGAGGGCGTCACCGAGGAAGCTCATACCCCGCAGCACGACCCACGTGCCAACCACCGAGGTGGCGACCACGGCCAGCAGCCCGGCCCACAAGGCATTCTGCATCCCCTGGGAGCTGACGAAGGGCTCGATGAACCAAGCATCGAGCGTGTTCACCGTCTCCGCCGCCGGTCGATCGTGTTCAGCAAGCTGTCACCGTATTGGCAATGGTGCCCAACTCACAAGGCGCCCAAGTGTGGTGGCCACCCCGGCGACCAAACCGTCAGCGGCGACACTGCCAACGACCACACCGCCGCTGGCCACACCGTCGGGGCCCCGCTCAGGTGTGGGCGCTCCATGAGGCGAACATCGAGGCGTAGTGACCTTCGTCGGCCACCAGGTCGTCATGGCTGCCGATCTCGACCAGGTGGCCGTCGCGGATCACCGCGATCCGGTCGGCCCGCATGGCGGTGGCCAATCGGTGGGCGATGACGATTGAGGTGCGCCCCTCCAGCACGGCATCGAGTGCGTGCTCGATCTTGGTCTCCGAGGCCAGGTCGAGGTTCGACGTTGCCTCATCGAGGATCAGCACCCGAGGTCGGGCCAGGAAGGCACGGGCCAAGGCCAGCAGCTGCCGCTCCCCCGACGACAACGACGAGCCCCGCTCGTGCACAAACGAATCGAGCCCGTTGTCGAGGCAGTCGATGAGATCGTCGATCCCGACGGCCCGGCAGGCTGCCCATATCTCATCGTCGTCGGCGTCGGGGCGGGCGAAGGCGATATTGTCCCTGACCGAACGGTTGAACAGGAACGGCTCCTGGGGCACGACCCCCAGCTGACTGCGCAGCGAGTGCAGGCTCACGTCCCGCAAGTCGTGGCCGTCGATCCGCACCGCCCCCTGATTGGGGTCGTAGAAGCGGGTGACCAGCTTGGCCACCGTCGACTTGCCCGCCCCGGTGGGTCCGACAACGGCCAGCATCTCCCCCGGCTCCACCACCAGGCTGAGGTCGCGCAATACCGGAACATCGGGGCTGTAGCCAAAGGTGACGTCGTCGAGCTCGATCCGGCCCTCGATCGGGGGTAGCTCCACCGCATCGGGAGCTTCGGCCACCGACGGATCGGTGGCCAACAGATCCCGCAACTTGTGGATGGCGGCCTGACCGGCCTGGTAGGCGTTGTACAACTGCACCAGTTGCTGAATGGGGGCAAAGAAGGCGGTCAGATAGAGCAGAAAGGCGAACAGCTCACCAACCGTGAGCTGACCATTGAGCACCATGCGGCCACCGATGAGCAGCAGCACGGCCTGGCCGATGACACCAACCGCTTCGTTGGCCGGGCCGTAGATGGCTCCCACCGTCGAGGCCGCCACGTTGGCGTCGCGGTGCTCCCCCACCACGTTGGCGTGGTGGATGACGTTGTGCCGACGCCGGTTGTGGGCGGCGATGATCCGCATCCCGGCCAGACTCTCCGACAGATCCGACAGCACCAGGGCGATCTTGTCCCGCACGTCACCGTAGGTCCGTTCCGAGGCGCGGCGGAACCATACGGTCAGGGCCAGCATGGGGGGCACCACGGTCAGCAACGTGATGGCGGCCAACGTCGGATTCAGGATCACCAGCACCACGGTGATCACCACCAGGGTGAGCAACTGCACGGCCAGGTTGACCAGTCCGTCCTGGAACAGCGCCGAGAGGGCGTCGACGTCGCTCGTCATCCGGGTCATCAACACCCCGGACTTGGCCTCGGTGTAGAACTCGAGCGACTGGCGCTGGAGGTGGGAGAACACCTTCACCCGCAACTCGTACATGAGGCGCTCACCGAGGCGTCCGCTGAACAGAATCCGGGCCCGGGAAGCCAGGGCGTTGATCACGATGGCCCCGAGATAGGCCACGGTGACCCAGATGAGCACCTCGGCCCGTCGGGGCACGATGGCCTGGTCGAGCCCGATCTGGATGAGCAGCGGACCGGCCTGGAACGCGATCGTCTCGATGATCACCAGCCCGATGGCCATCGCCAACTTGGTTCGGTGCGGGCCGAGGAAGCTGCGCAGCGTGAACCGGTCGCTCGCCGGTTGGTGTTGATGGAACTCGACGTCGGGGGTGGGATGATCAGGCTCGGAGGCCAGGATCACCTCGGCCCGCTCCGCCAACTCCGAGGGCATGCCGGCAAAGGGCAGCCCGGCAGCGGCACTGGTCTGAGTGGCCGACGGCCCGCTGAAGGGCGACCCCGCTGGTGGACCAAAACTCATGCGCCACTCCGATTGCCGGCGCTACCGCCAGCGGAATCGACGGCGTTGCGACCGTCGACGGCAGTGCTGCCGTTGGCGGTAGTGCTGCCATTGGCCGCCTTGATGGCGGGCGTGTCGTCGACCATGGGAGAGTTGCCGTCGACGGGGGTCGGGTCGGTCGGGTCGTCGTCGAAGTTGGCCAGGATCTCGGCGTAGCGGGGCTCGGTGGCCAACAATTCACGGTGGGTTCCCGATGCTGCCACCCGACCGTTTTCCAGCAGCACGACACGGTCGGCGAGGGCGATGGTCGATAGCCGGTGGGCGATGATGATGGTGGTCCGGTTGACCATGCGTTCCCGCAGGGCCTGGTGGATCAGTTCCTCCACGTGTACGTCGATGGCGCTGGTGGCGTCGTCGAGGATCAGGATCCTCGGGTTGGCCAACAACGTGCGGGCCAGCGCCACCCGCTGACGTTGACCGCCGGAGAGGGTGTAGCCCCGCTCCCCCACCACCGAGTCGTAGCCGTCAGGTAGCTCCATGATGAAGTCATGGGCCTGGGCCGCGGTTGCCGCCTCCATCACATCGGCTAGTTCGGCGTTGGGTCGGGCGTAGGCGACGTTGTCGGCCAGGCTGATCGAGAACAGGAATGGATCGTCGGCCACGATGCCAACCGCGGCCCGCAGACTGACCTGGGTGACGTCACGAACATCGTGCCCGTCGACGCTGACCGCGCCCGAGTCGACGTCGTAGAAGCGGGCCAGCAGACGAGCCACCGTCGACTTACCGCACCCGGTGCGACCAACGATGGCAACGGTCTCACCCGGCTCGACCTTGAGACTGAAACCGTCCAGCACCGGACCAGCCTCGTGTCCCGAGCCGTTGTCATTGGCCATGACAACCACCTCGTCAGCGTCAGCGTCATCCGATGACGGGGCCGACGGTGAGTGGTAGGCAAAGGTCACGTCGTCGAAGACCACGGCCCCCAGCGGCGGCGGCAGGTGTTCGGCCCCCGGCCGATCGACGATCTCCGCCGTTTCGTCGAGCACCTCGTAGATGCGGGCGGCCGAGGCCCGGGCCCGTTGGGAGAAGATGAGGAACAGGCCGAGGGTGCGGAACGGCACCTGCAACATCAATACGTAGGCCGAGAAGGCGAACAGGGTGCCTTCGGTGATGCGGCCGTCGATCACCAGCAGGCCGCCGTAGACCAGCACCAGCAGGGTGCCGATCCGGGGCAGGTTCTCGATGAGAGGGTTGAACTGGCCCCGGGCCTCGATGGTGCGCACCCCGGCCCAGCGCAGTCTGCTCGCCTCCCGGGCCAGGTCGTTGATCTGGGCCCGCTCGGCACCGAAGGAGCGCACGACGCGCACTCCGTTGATGTTCTCATCAACGAGGGTGGCCACGTCGGCCACCCTGCTCTGCACGATCCACGACAGGGGGAACACGTCGCGGCGTAGCTTGGCCCCCAGGATGTAGACCCCGGGCAGGGGCAACACTGCAACCGCTGTCAACCAGACATGGATCGAGAGCATGAAGGCCAGGGCGGCGACGAACATGACGGCGGTCATTGACAGGATCGGGGCGAAGACGAGGAACATCTGCACCGAACGGATGTCGGAGTTGGCCCGGGAGATGACCTGCCCGGACTGGGTCCGATCATAGAACGAGAACGACAGACTGTTCAGATGGTCATACAGCATGACCCGCAGGTCGGTGTCGATCTCAAACGCCATGCGGTAGAGGCCGTAGCGGTAGGAGAAGGTGAACAGGGCCCGGGTCAGGCCCAACACCAGCAGCAGCACCACAAACCGGTTGAGGCCAGCCGACTGCTCGCTCAGGGCCTGGTCGATGGCGGAGCGGATCACGGCCGGGATCGACACCTGGAGCAGCATTGAGATCAGGGCCAGGGCCAGCGAACCGAAGAACAGCAACTTGTGGGCGAACACGATGGGCAGCACCCGTCGTAGCCATCCGAGGGACTGGTCGGGGTTGATCCTCGCCCGGGGTGGCGGGTAGCGCCGCTCAACCGCCACTGGTTCATAGATCGTCGCCGCCCCGCGGTTGGAGGCCTGGGCGGTGGGGCCCAGGCTTGGATCGGTGGCGGCCACCGGCCCAAGTCTACGCACCGGCCCCACCAACGCGAGAAGTCACGACGGGCACCGACGCTCCAACCAACACTAGGTTTCGGTCCATGAGCGACTCCTCGCGCCGGCCGATCCAACCCACCGATCTCTACCGTCTGCGGGCGGTGGGTGGGGTCGCGCTGCATCCCGCTGACGGGTCGGTCGTCCACGCCATCACCTGGCCCGACGAGCAGTCTGACGCCAACCGCTCCCAACTCCACGTGCAGCACCGCGACCTTCCCGGTCCATCGTCGCACCAGATCACCTACGGCCACCACGACAGCGGGGCCCGCTTCTCACCCAGCGGTGAGCGCCTGGCCTTCGTGCGACGGACCCCCAAGGAACCAGCCAGGCTCATGCTGCTCGACTGGGCCGACCGCCAAATCACCGAGGTCGCCACCTTCGCCGACGGCATGGCCGACCTGGCCTGGATCGACAACCGGCGCCTGGCGGTACTGGTTCCCCGCCGCCCCGACGACCAGGTCGATGTCGACGCCGAGGAACTGGGGCGCCGACCGCGGATCATGACCCGGCTCAACTACCGGTTCAACGGCCGGGACTGGACCCACGATCGACCCCGCCAACCAGCCGTCGTCGACCTCGCCGCCAACCCGGCAACGACCACCTACCTGGCCGATGGGTCCGAGGCGCCCGGCTATGACCTGGTGTCGGTCGATCACGGAGCCATTGCCGTCTCACCCGACGGGTTGATGCTGGCTGTTACCGCCGCCTCCGACGACGACGCCGACCTCACCGGCACCAACCACGTGTGGGTCCACCAACTCAACGGCACGGGCCCAGCCCGGCGGCTGACCGATCCCGGCGGGATCTGGCGGGCGCTGGCCTGGCACCCTGAGGGCCCCATCGTGGCCGTGGGCACGACCGACGCCTCGACCCACGGCTTCTCCCGCCCCCACCTGCTCGATCCACAGCGGGGCGGGAGCCGACCGAGTGACGGGGCGGCCAACACCGCCGCCCGGGTACTCGGCCCCCACGATGTCAACGCCAACCCCATCATTGCGGTGACGGGCGGGCTGGTAACCGTCAACGGCGCCGTGCTGCTCAGCGGACCCCGCCAGGGAGCGGTAACCATCGACCGCTACCACCTCGACGACGGCACCATCACCACCCTCGGTCGTCCCGATCAGCAGATCCTGGCCTTCGATGCCTCCCCCGACGGGTCCCGGATCGTGGCCTCGGTCACCTCCATCGACCGTCCGGCGGAGCTGTGGGAACTCACTCCCGACGGGCAAACCAAACTGGTGAGCCTCAACAACGACATCCTGGCCGAACTCGACCTCGCCACCACCGAGACGGTTTCGGTGACCGGAGCCGATGGCACCAACGTCGAGGCCTTCATCACCAGACCCCCGGCCTCGGTGGTGGCAGCCACCCCGGCCACCGGGTGGCCAGGCCTGGTCTACGTACACGGCGGGCCCATGTCGCAGTACGGCTACAGCTTCTTCGATGAGTTCCAGATGGCAGCGGCCGAGGGCTTCGTCGTTATCGCAGGCAACCCTCGGGGCTCCGATGGCTACGGCGAGGCCTGGGCCCAGAGCCTCGTCGGCCGCCTCGGCACCATCGACTGGGACGACGTCACCGCTCTCACCGATCACCTGGCCGCCCTACCCGAGGTGGACGGGACCCGCCTTGGGATCGGAGGTGGGAGCTACGGCGGGTTCATGGCCTCGTGGGCCATTGGCCACACCGACCGCTACCGGGCGGCCCTGGTGGAACGGGCCGTGACGTCGTGGCCGTCGATGTCCGGCACCAGCGACGTCGGGCCTCCGTTTGTCCCCGCACTGACGGGAGCTTCGGTGGAGTCCGATCTCGACCTCCTGGTTCGCCAGTCGCCCCTGACCTACGCCGCCGCCATCACCACCCCCACCCTCATCATCCACTCCGAACACGATTGGCGCTGCCCCATCGAGCAGGCCGAGCAGTTGTTCGCCGCCATACGCCGCAACGGGGGCGATGCCACCCTCGTGCGGTTCCCGGGCGAGAACCACGAACTCAGCCGGGGCGGCTCACCGCGACACCGGATCGAACGCCTCGACATCGTGCACGAGTTCTTCCACCGTCATCTCGACTGAGCACGGGGTCGACCGAGCAGGTCTCAGTTGGGCACGGTCTCAGTTGGGCACGGCCTCGGCTGACCGCTTTCCCGGGTCGTGGTCAGTGGCTATGGGGCGGGACCGCGTTGCCCTCAGAGGGCTGGATGATGACGATGCCGTGACCCTGAAAGGCCAATTGGGCCACCTCGCCCGAACCGCGGCCGACCAGAGCCTTGGCCTTGATGGTCCGGTTCAACGTGGTGGTCAGGGTTGAGCTCCAGGCCACGGCGGCGTCGGTATCGGCAAAGGTCGGCTGATCGGTCTGCAACACCACGGGGTCGCCGTCGGTCGTGATGGCTACCCAGCCGTGACCCTCGATCCTGGTGTTGAACAAGCCACCGGCCGCAATCCCGACCCCCTTCACCCGTTCGATGTTCCACGTCAACGATGGCTCGAAGGCCAACACGTTCTTCCCGTTGATGGTGATACCGGCCCCGTCGAGATGGATGATGTGAACCTGGTAGGCGTTCTCGGCCAGAAACACCTCGCCTCGGCCGCTGCACCGCATCAGGGGAACGCCCTCACCGGTCACGGCCTTCTTCAGGAACTTGCCGGCCCCGGAGCCCTCGTAGTCGAAATCCACGGCGCCCTGGAAGGCGACCATCGAGCCCTGGCGGGCCAGGACGTCATCGCCCAACACCACCTTGAGCAGGCGACTGTTCTGGCGCACCACCCGCTGACCGGAATCAATCTCGGCGTAGCGGTTGTCGGTGAGCAGTTCGGTGCGGATCCCGCCTACGCCCATCGATGGGGACGGGGCCGGGCCGGAGCGGCCGACCGCTGCGGAACCGTCGACCGCGGAAGAGCCCGGACCAGCCGGTCCGTCAACCATCGCCGCGGGATCGGGAGCGGCGCGGGCCACGGTTGGGCGGACCTGTTCGGTCCACTGCACCCCGTCCCAATAGCGCTCGGCTACGCCGGGGTTGCTCGGATCGTCGAACCAGGCTGCGGGAGGATTGGCCATGACCAAGAGACTAGCGGCACGCCCGAGCCGTCAAGAGGCAAGCTCTCCGGCCCGCATTTCGGCCAGATCGATGGTGGCCAACATGCGTTCCTTCAACTCGGGAACGTCGATCCCTTCGGTACTTTTTTTACCCTGCAGGTAGCGAGCGTAGACGCCATGGAGGATGCACGCCGTCTTGAAATAGTTGAATGCCCGGTAGTAGGCCAGATTCGACAGGTCGGCCCCGGTGATCCCGGCGTAGTACTCCGCCAGTTCGTGGCGACGGGCAAAACCAGGGGCCATGGTTGCACTCTCGTGCGACACCCGAACCTCATCGTCGACATCGCTCCAGGCGTTGAGGGCGTAGGCGAAATCGGCCAGCGGATCGCCCAGGGTGGCGATCTCCCAGTCAAGTACCGCCGTGATCTTCCCCTGCTGGTCAAGCATGCAGTTGTGCAGCCCGTAGTCGCCGTGCACGACACGGCCCGGACCCTGCTCGGGGATCCGCGACGACAGCAGATCGTGCATCTGGTGGATGCGTTCATCGTCGAGAGCCGCCCCCTCCTTGGATGCGTTCCACGAGCCGTACCAGGTCTTCAGTTGGCGGGCCACGTAGCCATCGTGTCGGGCCAGGTTCCCGAGGCCCACATCGGCGGGGTCGATCGAGTGGAGGGCGGCCAGGGTTTCCATGAACGAGTGGCCGACCATGGCCCGGGCCTCCATCGACAGCCACTCCTCCACCGCCTCGGCGGTGTACATGGCCCTCCCCGGGACCTCGCTCATGACGTAGAACACCGCCCCCGTAACTGACAGGTCCTCGACCAGGGCGTAGGCCTTGGCCACCGGTACCGCCGTTGGTCCCAGCCCACTGATGATGGCGAACTCGCGGGCCATGTCGTGGGCCTTGGGCAACAGCTCCCCCATGGGGGGACGCCGTATCACCGCCCGCTCACCGTTCACATCGCTCAGCAGGAAGGTGAGGTTGGAGTGACCCCCTTCGAGCTTCTCCCAGGTGAAGGGAGGAGTCAGGGCATCAATATTGGCCCCGATCCAGGCCTCGACCGAGGGCCGGTCGTAGCCGGGGGTAGCAGTTTCGCTCGTGTCGATCTCAGCCATGGCAAACCTTCCCACACCGGCGCCCGGTGTGTCTCAAATCCGGGCCAGGGCGACGGCCACTCCGGCAACCTCGGCCCTGGTGCGGAAGATGGTGCCCGCCCGTTCAGGGTTGTCGGTATTGTCGGCGGTGACGATGTAGAGGTCCCGGCGATCGGCTCCTCCAAAACAGACGCTGGTCACCGCGTTCGACGGCACCTCGATCCGCTCCACCTCATTGCCGACGGGATCGAGCCCCCGCACACAGCCCGACTGGTAGTCGGCCACCCAGATCGTGCCGCCCTCATCCACGGCCAGACCGTCGGGGAAGAAGTCGCGCCGCTGGCCAAGGGGGCGGCGGTTGAGGTAGCGGTCACCGTCGACATCGTGGCAGATGACGTGGTTGCTGCCGGTGTCAGAGTGGTAGATGTTCGACCCGTCGGGTGAGAAGCCGATGCCGTTGGTGAGCAGCACGCCGCCGTACATCTCCTCCACCTCACCGTCGAGGCCGATCCGGTAGGCCTCTCCGGGGGTGCGACCGGAGCCCTCAGCGAAGGGGTCGCTGCGCAGCACCCCGCACACCACGCGCCCGGCGGCGTCGGTGAACAGATCGTTGAATCCGGGGGCGCCGTTGTCGAATACGATCCTGGTCTCGCCGCCGACCACGTGGCAGATGTTGCGACCGCTGACCACCAGCCCCCCGTTGGTGTGCAGGGCGATCCCCCCGACTCCACGCCGTTTGGGGATGACCACCGAGATCTCCCCCGAGGGGTCTCGGCGGTAGACGCCACCGTTTGGCACATCGCTGAAGTAGAGATTGTCCTCGGCATCGACCCGGGGCCCTTCGATCAGCCCGTAGCCGGATGCCAGCACCTCAAGATCGAAGCTCATGCCAACCGAAGCTATCCATGGACCCGAGCCACGACAAGATCACCAATGCCACGACCGACGACGATCTGATGGTTCCGCTGGCTGCGCTGAGCGGGCGGACCTAAGTTCGACCCATGAGGCTCAGCACAACCATTGGTTTCAACGGCGACCCGGCAAAACTCGGCAGCCAGGCCCGGGATCTGGAGTCAGCGGGCATTGACCTGCTGTGGAGCGGCGAGGTGTACGGCTTTGATCTCACCTCGACCCTGGCCTTCCTGGCCGGCCAGACCGAGCGGGTACAGCTGATGACCGGTATCGTTCCGGTCTATTCCCGCAGCCCGACCCTGATCGCCCAGACCGCGGCCACCATCGATGCGCTATCGGGGGGTCGGTTCATTCTTGGGCTCGGTACCTCGGGGCCCCAGGTCATTGAGGGTTGGCACGGGGTGCCCTTCGACAAGCCGATCGCCCGCACCAGGGACACGATCGACATCTGCCGCAAGGTGTGGTCGGGCAACAAGGTCACACACGAAGGCAAGGCCTACTCCCTCCCCCTACCCGAGGGCCAAGGCACCGGGCTGGGCAAGCCGCTCAAGTTCATGAACAAGCTGCACCGCCCCGACATCCCCATCGTCGTGGCCTCAATCGGCCCCAAGAATGTGGAACTGACAGCCGAACTGGCCAACGGCTGGCAACCAATCCATTTCGTTCCCGACCGCTTTGAGCAGGTCTGGGGCGAATCGCTGGCCGCGGGCAAGGCCAAGCGCTCACCTGATCTTCCCCCGCTGGAGATCATCGCCGGCGGTCCGGTGGCCCTGGGCGACGGTCCGGTGGTGGCCGAGGCCCGTGATGCGGCCCGGGCCAACATCGCGTTCTATGTCGGGGGTATGGGGGCCAAGTCAAAGAACTTCTACAACGACCTGTTCCGGCGCTACGGCTGGGAGGCAGAGGCGGAGAAGATCCAGGACCTCTTCCTCAGCGGCCATCGGGCCGAGGCCACCGCCGCCGTGCCGGAGGAGTACCTCGATCTCGCCACCCTGTGCGGACCAGAGGGACAGGTGCGGGAACGGTTGGAGATCTACAAAGAGGTCGGGGTCACCTACCTCAACGTCACTCCCCAGGGCGACGACCCCCTGGGCACAATCGAAAAGGTCAAGGCCTGGACCGAGTAACTCACAACTCGGCCGCTTCGGCAAAGGTTCGGAGCTCACGGTCAATGTCGCCCATGGGCTGGAACGCCACCTCGGTGATGCCCTGCTGCGCAAGGCGTTCCAACCGATCGGGCAGGGCCTGGGCCTCGCAGATGAGGGGGGCGGCTGCCATGGACTCGCCGACCAGGACCGGACGGTCGATGTCGTTGAGTTTGGTCAAGTGTCCGGCGTGCAGGCTGAGATGGCGCTGGTTCTTGGGCCCCGCCTCGGCCAGTTCGGTGAACAGGGCGGCATTGGGGAGCTGCTGCAACCTCTCGTCGCCCTGTTCCCAAAAGGCGTGGTAGGCAACGGCCACCCCGGGGCCCGCGGTCTCCAACACCCGGATCGAGTCGAGCGTCTCGCCGTCGTCGAGCACGGTGCCGAAACCGAGCAGGATGACGTCGTCGATGTTGTCGTACACCGTGCCGGCCGCTGGGCGTGAGGTGAACACACCGGTGCCCAGGGCGGCCGCCGTTTCCAGACCCTTGGGCCCGTTAACCCCCAATACCCAGGGCACCTCGATGGGGCGATCCGGGGCCTGGCCGGTGCCGTGCAGCATGCGGGTTGCCTTGCCGTCGATCTCGACGATGTCCCCGGCCAGCAGTTGCTGGATCTGTGTCACCAGATCGGGCATGTCCTTCCACCGCAAGGGCTTCTGGCCCATGGCCCGGCGGCCGGTGAACCCGGTTCCGGCCCCAACCACCACCCGCTCGCTCCCGGCCAACGACACCAGGGTGGCAATGGCCGAAGCGGTGACCATGGGATGGCGCAACGATGGGATCAGCACCCCAGGGCCAAGCCTGATGCGCTCGGTGCGCACCGCGGCCAGGGCCATCGTCATCCAGCAGTCGAGTTGCAGGGCGGGGGTGTCGTAGACCCAGGCCGTGTGGTAGCCCAACTCCTCGGCCAAAACGATGTGATCCGGGGTTTGGGGCACGGGCGGAAAGGCGACGGAAACCTTGATCGAGACCATGCCCCACTCTGTCACGCCTGGGCTCACCGTTCGACGATCACCACTCGACCAGCTCCAATCAGGTGACCCAGCGGGGGCGGAACATGATGACGATGCGGGGTCCGGCTCTTGCCACCTTGGGCACGGCGTGGTCCCACGTGCGCTGACAGGTGCCGCCCATCACCACCACGTCGCCGTGGCCCAGCGACCACGAACGCCCGGGGCCACCATTCTTGGGACGGAGCCGGAACGGGCGGGGCTCGCCAACCGACACCGTCGCCACCACGGCCCGGGTGCGGTCCCGGGCCACCTGGTCGCCGTGCCAGGCCACACTGTCGTTGCCGTCGCGGTAGAGGGCGACCCCGATCTGCTCAAAATCGCAGCCGTAGCGGGCGCCCAGGGCCCTGGCCATAGCGTTGATGACGCTCAACCCCCTCCCACCCTCGACCAGGGTTGGAGAAGGGTCACGGCGCGGGTCCGGATATGAGGACGGGGCCGGGCGTGAGATCCGAGGCCTATCATCGGCGGGCCTCAGCGATGCCGTCAGCCGGGGGACTTCGACCAGACGTTCATACATGGGCCGCTGATGCTGTTCCCACTGCACACCCTTGATGAGTCGATCGAAGATCGTCTGATGTCCATCCAGCCAGCCGGGCTGATGGTCGATCCAGGCCCCCCGACCAAGTTCATGCCGTTGCAGCGTTGAAAACCCGGCATCAAATGATGGTTCGTCGCGCCCGAACAATGATGGCTGGGCGGTGAGCGTCGGTGACAGACAGGCCGTGGTCGACATCAACCACGAACCCTAGCAAATCGAACACCTGTTCGTCAACAGTCAACAGCCCTCGTGCGGCCAACGAGAGAGCAGCCACCGCCGGGTTCAGCGGGTTCAGAGCGACTCCAGCGCCAGCTCCGGATCAAGATAGGGCAGGCCAAGGGCATCGGCCACGGCCCGCTCGGTCACCGAACCCCGAAGGACATTCAGCCCGTTACGGAGATGCCCATCGGCCAGCAGCGCCTGCTTGATGCCCCGGTCGGCCAGGGCCAGCACGAAGGGCAGGGTGGCGTTGTTGAGGGCGTGGGTTGAGGTTCGGGGCACCCCGCCTGGCATGTTGGCCACGGCGTAGTGGACAACCCCGTCGACGACGTAGGTCGGCTCGGAGTGGGTGGTGGGGTGCGAGGTCTCCATCGAGCCCCCCTGATCTATGGCAACGTCGACCAGAACCGAACCGGTTCGCATCTGCTTCACCATCTCCGCCGTCACCAGCTTAGGGGCCCGAGCCCCCTTCACCAGGACCGCCCCGATGACGACGTCGGCGTCGACCACCAGTTCCTCGAGGGCCGCCGCGGTGGAATAGCGGGTGGCAATGGCAGGGCCGAAACGAGCCGACAGATCATCCAGCACCGGGAGGCTGCGATCGAGAACCGTCACGTTGGCCCCCATGCCGACGGCGATCTCGGTTGCGTTCTCACCAACAACGCCACCGCCGATGATCACCACCTTGGCCGGGGCAACGCCGGGCACACCACCGATCAACAGCCCGGCACCGGCCTGGGGTGCCTCCAGGGAGTGGGCCGCGGCCTGGACCGCCATACGGCCGGCCACCTTCGACATCGGCGCCAACAACGGGAGCTGACCCCGATCGTCGGTCACGGTCTCATAGGCAATGCAGACCGCACCGCTGTTGATCAGGTCGGCGGCCTGGTCGGGGTCGGGAGCCAGGTGGAGATAGGTGAACAGAGTGTGCTCGGACCGCAGCATCTTCCGCTCGGGTTCCTGGGGTTCCTTGACCTTGACGATCAGCTCACCCTGTTCGAACACCGACTCGGCGTCGGGGGCGATGGTGGCCCCGACGGCGACGTAGTCTTCGTCGTTGGCCCCGATGCCTGCGCCCGCCATGCTCTGGACGATCACCTCGTGACCACGGTCGACCACCTCACGGACACTGGCCGGTGTGAGCCCAACCCGGCGCTCACTCTCCTTCACCTCCATCGGTACACCGACCCGCATGCTGATTCTCCTTGATCTGTTGTGGCGACTGGTTACCAGGCCAATCTATGGCATCTGTCACGCCAGGCTCTTGCAAATCACCGCACATCCAGGGTCTTGGGCCGCATTTTCTGTTGCCAAAGCCCGCTACGACCACAGATAATTGCTTGCGTGGAGCTTGACAACACTGATCTCACCATCATCGACATCCTCCAACACGATGGCCGCATCACCAACGCCAACCTGAGTGAGCGGGTCGGGTTGTCACCCTCGGCCTGTCTGCGTCGGGTGAGGTCGTTGGAGCAGCAGGGGGTGATCGATCGCTACGTTGCCGTTGTCGACCCCAAGGCCATTGGCCGCTCAACCTCAGTCTTTGTCGAGATCTCGCTCACCAGTCAGCAGGAGAGCCAACTCGACCAGTTCGAGGCCGCCATCGTCGAGTACCCGGAGGTCATGAGCTGCCACCTCATGAGTGGGGAGGCCGACTACCTGATCCACCTGGCATGCGCCGATGTGAGCGACTACGAGCGCATCCACCGCACGAAGCTGTCGATCCTGCCCGGAGTAGCCCGGCTGCGCTCCAGTTTTGCCATTCGCCAGGTATGCGACCGCACCCACATTCCACCCCCCTCGTAGGTTTACCGGTAGCGAGTTGAGGTCACCAACAGAACCTAGGATGTCACGGTGGAAACCGAACTGGCCTACCTGCACGACGCCTACCAGACCTCCATCGAGGCAACGGTGGTGGCCCGACGCGACGATGCCGTCGCCCTCGATCGCACCGTTTTCTACCCCACCGGAGGTGGCCAACCCCACGACACCGGCACCCTGACCGTCGATGGGGAGACCATGGCCATCACCTCGGTGAAGAAGGAGGGCCAGGTGGTGTGGCACCACCTCGACGGCACCGCTCCCTCCGAGCAGGCAACGGTGACCGCCACCCTCGACTGGGACCGGCGCCATCAACTCATGAGGACCCATACCGCCATGCACCTACTGTGCGGGGTGATCTGGAACGAGTACGGCCGGGCGGTCACCGGCGGCAACATGGAGCCCCTGAGCGGGAGGATGGACTTCGAGTTCGATCCCCTACCAGACGGTTTCGCCGAGCACGTCACCCAGGCCGTCCAAGCTGAGATCGACGCCGACCGGACCATTGAGGTCTCGTTCCTTGATCGATCCACGGCCATGGCCGATGCCGAACTGATCCGCACCAAGGTCAACCTGATTCCCGAGGTGGTGCAGACCATCCGCGTGGTCGACATCGTCGGCCTCGACAAACAGGCCGATGGGGGCACCCACGTCGGCTCGACGTCGGAGGTCGGCAAGTTCGAGATCACCAAGACCGAATCGAAGGGCAAGGGGAACAAGCGGGTCCGTATCCGCCTGAGCTGACCGTCGGGGCCTGGAGTGTCACAGGCCCCGACTAACTTGACCGGTGCAAGTCCTCGCGGCCCCGTGCCTGCCTTCCACCATCACTTCCCGGTCAGGAGTCAGGCCATGAGTGCCACCCAAAGCCCAACCAACCACGAACTCTATTCCGACGATTGCACCACCGCCCCACCACGCCGGTTCGTCACCTTCCGCGATGCGGTCGGTCTCGCCCTGGAGCTGTGCGAACCGCACGAGACGGCTACCGCGACCTACCTTTTCCACCCCGACGGCACCATCGATCGCTTTGCCCTTCTGCACTCGGCCGACGCCATGGCCGCGCTGTCCAGCCTCTCTTGGACGCTGACCGCGGGGCGCCGCTCCCCGGCGCCGCGACGGAGCCTGCTGATCACCATCGATCGCCACCGCCCGCCACCCCCCGACCCTGAAGACGCTTGCCTTTTCCGGTGGGCCGTGCCGAACCTCGACCGGGCCGGCGCGCCGTTGAGCGACTGGATCCATACCGACGGCGACCTCTTCCGCTCCGCCGCCTACACCTGGCAACCCCACGCCGCATGGCTCCGGGACCCGCCCCACGATCGCTTGATCGACCTCGCAATGATGACGTCGACCCCTATCTGTCCCTTCTTCGACACACACCTCTCGATTTGCCATTTGTCGGTACATGTACCCTCAGGTTGAGGGAGCACCATTGAGTTGGCCCTACATATAGGACTTGACAAAGCTGCTTCAACGTTGTTTTCTTCTATCTAGATGTTCTCAATGCTTCCGGGGCAGCTTGAGTATTCGCCCCATTGTGCAATTGAGACGAACGTGATCTGCCGCTGGCAGCATGTTCGTGCGTCTCCTCGGGCATTGCTGCGGCGGGAACCTAGCGGTGCCTGAGGAGAGCGCTACCTCTATCACTGGGGGCAACCATGACGGCGACCTGGTTATCTCTCGCTTGGAAGGTGCACGAGGTTCACTCGGTGGAGACCGGTGGCGACGCCAGAGCAGCCTCGATACGGCGGTTCTTGAGCTCGCTGAAGACAATGGCACCGACCAGTAGTAGGGCGATGACGCCCAGTGACACCCAGACGTTGAGATGCCAGCGGAACGACGCTGCCATCTTCAAACCCACAAAGACCAGGATCCCGCCGAGGGCGTGATTCAAATAGTGGAACCGCTGGCGGGCATCGGCCAACAAGAAGTACATGGCTCGAAGCCCCAGAATGGCGAAGGCATTCGAGGAGAAGATCAGAAACTCCTCATCTGACAGAGCCAGAATGGCAGGTACCGAATCAACGGCGAAGACCAAATCGGTAACCTCGACCACGACCAGCGCCGCCAGGAGTGGGGTCGCCACCCGACGAGTATCAACCCGAGTGAAGAACTTCTGGCCATCGAGTTCGTCGGACACGGGAGTGAATCGTTTCAGCAGGCCGAGACCGGCCGTGGATCCCTTTTCGCCTTCATCCTCACGGTGCCGGATCAGCCGGAACCCGGTGAACACGAGGAAGAACCCGAACACGATCAACAAGAACTTGAACTGCCTCAGCAGCGCCGCACCGGCGAAGATGAACACCGCACGAAGGGCGAGCGCACCAAAGATCCCCCAGAACAGCACCCGGTGCTGGTAGGCCACGGGTATGGCCATGGAAGAAAACAGGATCGACCACACAAAAACGTTGTCGACGCTCAGCGCTTTCTCGGTCAGGTAGCCACTGAGGTACTCACCGAACGCTCCGGAATCGAAGGCAACCAGGACCACGATCGAAAACGCCAGGCCGCAAGCCACCCAGAACGCCGACTCAAGCATCGCCTCCCTGGTCGATGGCACCTTTGCCTCGCGATGTCGAAACAGGTCGATCCCGAGCAGCAGGGCGATCAGAACCAGCAGGCCAACCCAGGCGCCGGCAGGAACGTCAAGATCAACAAAGTTTCCTCTTGCCGCCTCGGTGGCCACGAGAACCGGTGTCATCACAGTAAGCGCAGACCGTCCTTTCAGCGCTCGTCCCACCCAGAGGGGGGCACGGGACGGCGTCGGGCCACTCTACCGGGTGGCCCCAACGACGGTAGTGAGTGGTTCGACAGGCTCTGCCCGGGGGCAAACTTGAGGGCCGCGGCCTCTGCGGACCTAAAGTCTGTCCGAGTCGGAGTCCTTTCAAGCACTCCCCCGCATCCCCCACGACCAAAGGAAACAGACCCATGCCACGAATGAACCTCCAGGGAGCCAGCGCCATCGTCACCGGCGGGGCCTCGGGAATCGGCGAGGCCTCTGCTCGCCAATTGAGCGAACTCGGCGCCAGGGTGATCATCGCCGACCTTAATGAGGAGCGGGGTCAATCAGTGGCCTCAGAACTCGGTGGCCTGTTCGTCCGCTGTGATGTCAGCAGCGAGGAGGACGGATCGGCGGCCGTTGCCGCCGCGTCGGAGATGGGCCCGCTGAGGGCGCTGGTGAACTCCGCCGGCCTCGGCAATGCCGGCCGCACCGTGGACCGCAACAACGAGCCGATGCCACAGAAGAGCTTCGACTTCGTCATCAAGGTCAACCTGCTTGGATCGTTCAACATGTTGCGTCTCTCGGCCGCAGCCATGGCCAAGACCGACCCCGTCGATGCCGACGGCGCCCGCGGGGCCATTGTCAACATGGCCTCGGTGGCGGCGTTCGACGGCCAGATTGGCCAGGCGGCCTACTCGGCGTCCAAGGGCGGCATCGTCGGCATGACCCTGCCGATCGCCCGTGACCTGTCGGCGGTCGGGGTGCGGGTCAACACCATTGCCCCCGGGCTCATCGACACACCGATCTACGGCGAAGGTGAGCAGTCCGAGCAGTTCAAGACTCACCTTGGTCAATCGGTGCTTTTTCCCAAACGTCTCGGTTCAGGCGAGGAGCTGGCCTTCATGGTCGTCGACCTCATCACCAATCCCTACATGAACGGTGAAACCGTGCGCGTCGACGGCGGTATTCGCCTGCCGCCCCGGTAACAACCACAGCCGCCGATGGAACATCCCTCCGGCGGTTACCATCCAACGACCTCCCCCTCTGCCGGCATGGGCCCGCACGGCGGTATCCCCCCGGCGGGGTCAGTACGGCGACGGTGCTGGCTGGGAGGCCGTTGGGCGGTGTGCTCGACCGGGAATGGACTAGGAAGCCGGTGGGCTGGTCGAGGCCGCTTCGTCGGCGCCAACCTGGCTGATCAAGAGCTTGGTCCACGCTCCGACGTACAGCTCAGCCCGTGATCCGATCTCAAGCGGGTCACCGGCGCTGATCGGTGGCGACTCGAACGACCCAACGAAGGTGCCGTTGGTGGAGCCGATGTCGGTAACCGTCACCTCATCGTTGACCCCAACCCGGATCACGGCGTGTCGACTGGAAACGGCGGGGTCGCCGGTCAGGTCGGCGACATCGATGTCGGGATGGATGGCTCGACTCTCGCTGGTGCGCCCGATGTGCAGTTCGTTGCTCATGAGCGTGAGCCGCACCTTCTCCGGTGTTGGCTGCGGGAACTCAAGCTCTCCCTCGGACACCACGGCCTCGAAGTAGTCGCTGTCGGCCACGACCTCGATGCTGAACTCGATCGCCGACCCCAGGGTCAGTATCCCCGCCGGTCGGGACGACCCGATCGCGGCCGAATCGGGACCGAGGGTCTCCTCGGGACTGGCCGTGGAAGCGGCGTCGGGCTCCTGAGGAGCGGAGGCGGGTTCGGGAGCGGGAGCAGCGCCACCGTCGGCCGCGACGTCGACCCCGGAGGCAGCCATCGACCCGGAACCAGACGATGCCTCGACGTTCGGCGACGGCGAAAGACCGGGAACAAAAGGCGTCGGGGCCTCGGCCTCCGGCAACGGGATGGGGGTCGGAGGGACCGGAACCTCCGGGGGTGAAGAAGGAGGGGTCGGTGGGGCCGGTGGCTCGGCCACTGTTGCTGCCGGAGGGGTCGGAGCGACATCGGGAGACGCCGCGACGGACTCGTCGGGGGCGGGCGGGGTGAAGCCATCTGGCACCGCCGGTTTCGGGGCGACACCGGGCGGTGCCGCCAACGGGCTCGCAGTCTCACCGGCCCCTGGCAACGACCCGGTTATGAAGTCGTAGCCACAGTTCTCACAAAATATGTCGTCCGGGCCATGATCGGCCGCACAGTTCCCACACGACATCTCGCTGGCACTCATTGTCCTCCCACTCGCACCGTGCGTGTCGAACGCACGTCAAGAGCCATCTCATCAGTTCGCTCAACATCTCGTCTTAGGCGAACGGTACCGCTCTCGGCGTCGTCCACCTCAACGACCTTGGCCAGTAGCCGAACGGTGTCCTCGTTGCCTGCTGCGTTGGCGATCTGCACCGCTCGCCCAAGTTTCACGGTGGCGGTCGCCTGGTCACCTCGATCACGGGCGGCAAGCCCATCATGGATGACGTCGGCCAACTCGGCCTGCCCGGTGTAGTGAGCCACCTCGCGGTTGATGCGGGTAGACAGTCCGTCGTCGTCGGTCCAGATCGCCCTGACCAGCGCCGCTGGTTGATCGGCACCATCGACCATCAGCATCACCCTGGCGGCCAGGCGCTCATCACCAACGGCCCCCACCGGGATCTTGATCCGCAGGTGGTAGTCGCGCTCCTCGTTACCCGACCAGGCGCCAAGGGGGACGTCACGGGTCAGCTCGTTGACCGCCTTGGCCGTTGTCGTCAGATCCTCCAGGTTGGGCGCCACTTGTTTGACGAACTCGACGTGGGAACCCTTGGGGGTCCAGAGTCGCAGCTCAACCGAGCCGACATTGCGGCCCATGGCTGCCTCGGTGAGACGGGTGAACTCAGCCTCAAGGTCTTCGGAGCGGGGAATGATGTCGACCGTACCCAGCAACCCCGATGCCACCCGTCGCAACTCCTCGATGTTCCAGTCGGCGCCAAGGCCGCGGGCGTCACACTGGAACAAGCCGTTGCAGGCGGCGATGGTCTTGTCCAGCACCCACTGTTCTTCGTGCTGGTTCTTGCCGTCGGTCAACAGCACGGCGTGGGCGATGGCCTGGGGCTGCAACCCGGCCAGGTAGGCGGCCGCCTGCAGCCAGGTGCCAATGGCGGTGCCCCCCTGGGCCTCAACCCGGCCGATGCGCTCCTTGGCCTCGCCCCGCGTCTGGGGACTGGCCACGGCGAGACCCTGGTGGGGGTAGATCATGTAGGCCTCGCTGTGTCCTCCAACCACCGCGAAGTAGGCGCCGTCGCGAATGGTGTCGACCGCGGCCTGGGTCGCCGCCCTGGCGGCGCGTATCTTGCGCCCACCCTCCTCGGTCATCGAGCCGGAGGTATCGATGACCATCATCTGCAGCATGTCGGTTGCCGGACCGGCCGCCGTGCCCGACTCACCCGAACGCACGGTGACGATGGCATCAACGGTCTCCGCCCCTGAAGGCAGGAACTCGTTCTGGAACACCTCCGCTTGGAAGTCACTCATCACTCGACTCACTTTCTACGTCGCCTGAATTGCCTGTACCTGATTTGTCTGGATCCGAGTTGTCTGAATCCGAATTGCCAGTCCCCGCGTTGGGGTCTGCCGGGCCGGGCCCTGTCTCCGCTGCCGCCACCGGGAGCGGAGCGGGAGTTGGCCACAGGGCCACTGAGATATTGTCATGCCCACCCCCATCGATGGCGTGCGCCACCAACGCGGCTGCCAATCCGGCGGTGTCCGGGGGGTCGGTTTGCAAGCGATCGACGAGGGCCTTGAGCTCCGGCGGCGGGTCGGCGTAGCGCCACAGACCATCGCTGCAGACCACGACAAGGCCTGGTCCGGCAACTTCGAAGTGGGCGATGTCGGCCACGACGCCAATGGCGTCGGCCCCCAACCACCGGGTCAGACTGCCTTGGAGTTCGTGGTCAGTGGTGAGCTGCGTGGCCCCGTCAGCGTCGATCCAGTAGGCCCGGCTGTCGCCGACCCAGGCCACTCCGAGTCGCACACCGTCGCCCCCGGGGCGGGCGTAGACGGCCACGAAGGTGGTGGAAGGAGCGTTGGCCGTGATCACGCCACCCTCGACCGTACCAACGGCGGCCGTCGCCGCCTGGGCCGCCTGGGTGGCAGCCGCCAGCGCCTGGTCGACCTCGGTGCGATCCTGATCCCGATCAGAGGCGGACTCAGACTCGGGGTCGGGGTCGGGGTCGGGGTCGGGGTCAGGGTCGGGGTCTGACTTGGAGTGGGACCCGGGGTCGGAGATGAACTCGGGCTGGGACCCGGCTTCGGACCCGGGCTGGGAACCCAGACGCTCAACCAGAAGGTCGCGGGCGGCCTCGGCGGCGGCAATCGAGGCGTCGGCCGAGCCGGGGGTCGTCGACACACCGTCGCACACCAGCAGCAGGGCACCCCCGCCAACAAGTTCGGCCATGGCCACCGCGTCCTCGTTGTGATGGTGTCGCAGGCCACGGTCGCTGATGGCAACCACCGCGGCCCCAGCCGCCTCGACCCGGTCCCGTTCGGCTGGCTGCTTGTGGCCACACACTAGACAGTAGCCATCGTCGGAAATGGGCTTACCCCCACACGATACGCAACTCGGAGCCGGTGACGCTCCGAGGTCGCTCCCGCACGCCTCACACCAGTTGGCCCCGTCGGGGGCCTGCTCGTCACACATCGGACACTGCATCAGCGAAGTCTCCTCAACCCGAACCGCTCCTCGGCAGAACAACCCGCCCCCGACCAGATAGCCGCCATCAGCGGAAGCTCCGGGGCCGGATGAGGTTGGCCTTGTCGACCAGAAGGATCTGCTCGGCCCGGTCGTCACTCACACGGGCCAGGACCCGGTAGGTCTGCTCCAAACCCTCCCGCAACGACCGCTCATTGAGGTCCCGTCCCAGGAGACGGTCCGAGTCGGCCGGGATCACTCCCCGACGGATTCCGGCCAGTGCCCGCTCGTACACCTCGACGGCCAACTCGGCCCGTTCACCGACATCGAGCTGGAGTCGCTCGATGGTCGCCGCTGCCGCCCGCAGATCCGCTGGGGTCGGCTCGCCCTTGGGTCCTCCCGACACCAGCGCCCGGGCCGTCGCCACCTGGGCGTCGTAGTGGGCGGCCGAGCTTGGCGACACCCGACCCAATGCTTCCACCACACCCGCGGCGTCGCCCTGGTGGTTCTGACAGCGGGCCAGCCCGAACGCCGCCGACACGAACGATGAGTTGGCCGAGATAACCAGGTCGTAGATCTCCGCCGCCCGCTGGTACTTCCCGGCCATCTCCGCCGCCAGGGCCACGGCCAACTTCGGTGCACTCTCCCCCGGCAGTTCGGTCCAGACCCGGCTGAATCCCTCGGCTGCATCCTCCGGCCGGCCCATGCGCAGCAGATGGATCGACCGGTACCAGCCAGCCCGCCATTCCCAGGGGTTGGAGCGCTCGACGGCAGCCAGAACCGCCGTCGGGTCACCGTAGGAGCTGACCAGCTCCCGGGCCCGGTGCAGGATGACCTCGGGTGACGCCTCAACCACGCCGGCGGCGACACCGGCGTCGAGTAGGGCCACCGAGCGGATCGGGTCCTGTTCGGGCAGGCCGAGCAGGAAGGGCGCTGCCGGGTCGTCCTCGTTCACCCGCGAGCTGGGCAGGACCCGCCAGTCGGCGACGTTCACGTCGTAGCTGTCGGCCGATGCCATCAGCAGGTTGGCCAACTGGTCGCCCTCGAACAACGTGGAGGTCACCGAGCGCGGGCGACCCTCGCTCAGCGCCACCATCTCCCGCAACACCCCGGTCAGCTGTTGGGCCATCTCCGATGCGCTCTGGAAGCGGTCGTCGGGGTGGTAGGCCACGGCTCGGAGCAGGAACCGGTGCAACGACTCGTGCAGGGCGAACAACGGTTCCTCACTGCGTCCCGGCAGGGCGTAGAGGTACGGCCCATCGTGGAATACGAACCGGATCATCAGCACTGCCAGGGTGCGTCCAACGGTGTAGAGATCCGAAGCGATCGAGGGCCCGGCCGATGCCACTTCGGGGGCCTGGAAGCCCTGGGTTCCAAAAATGGCGGCATCACGATCATCGGCGTTCATCACCGCACCGACGTCGATCAGCTTGACCTCGTCGCCGACGGCCATCATGTTTGCCGGTTTCAGGTCGTTGTAGACCAGACCGAGCTCGTGCAGGTACTCGAAGGCGGGCAACACTCCCAGTATGTAGGCAATGGCCTCGGTCGGCGGGAGGGGGTCGACCACGCCACCGTTCTCGGCCCTCCGTTTCTTCAGTTTGGTGTTCAACGACTCGCCACCGATCATCTCCATCACCGTGTACCCGGCGCCCCGATGGGTCACGAAGTTGTAGATGTTGACGATGTTCGCGTGATCAATCCTGGCCAGGAACTGGCGTTCGGCCACCGCTGAAATGATGGCATCGGGGTCGGACTCGTTGAGCAGGCCCTTCAACACGACCCAGCGGTTCGAGACCGCCTTGTCCCGGCCGAGGTAGATCCAACCCATGCCGCCGTGGGCCAGTGGACCCAGGATCTGGTACTGGCCGGCCACCAACTCGCCGGGCCGCAACACCGGCTCGTTGGTCACAAAGTCAAACGGGGTCCGGCAGCTCCCGCAGAAGCCCTTGACCCGGCCTGACTTGTCGTCCACGGCGCGGCCGACGGGACGGCCACAACTGGCGCAGTTGCGTTCCTCCTCGGGCACCTCACCCAGCACCAACAGGACCTGATCCTCGCTCATGACCGCCTGCATCGGATCACCGACGGGGGTCGGGGGCACCCGGACCAGGCCGCGGCCGATACCGGTTCGCGACGACCCGGTTCCGATGGTCGAGACGGTGCGACGGCTGTGCACCGTCTCGGCCCTGCCCCCATCGGCCCCGAGACGGGACGAGATGTCGGGGGGTTGGGGGGCGGCGATGGAGGGCCGAAGGTCGGTCGCCCCACCCGAGCGCCCGGCGTCGACGGTGCGGTCACTGGCGCCAGGGCTCGAGTGGCCGACGCTGGCGGCGGCCAATCCGCAGGTATCGCAGTAACCGTCGGCGGCGATGGCCCCATCACAACCGTCGCGGCCACAGACCCGGCCGACCTCGTGGCCGCCGGCCGGGGCGGCGGGGACCGACTGGCTTGGCGAAGCAATGCCGGGGACCGGGGGCGAGCCGGGGTCGACGCCGTCGGCTGTGCTCGCCTGGTCGCCGCTGGGTGATCCCGGCGGGGGGACGCCCTGACCGGGTCCCCCTTGGCGGGAAGCCCGCAGCCCGGACCCGGTCTGACCAGGGATGCCACCAGCGGCCGTTGCGGGACCGGGGGCGCCGCCAGGCGCCGGACCGGGCGTCGACGGGATCGACGGCGTGGCCACCGTGAATGCGGGAGCGGGTTTGGCCCCGCAAGTGTCGCAGTAGCCGTCGGCGGCCACCGCTCCCCCACATCCCGCCTCAGTACAGCTCGTCATGACCGCAACCTCTCCGCTAACTCATCAATTGTGGCACCCGCCCGGTCGAGGTCGGCCGGGGCGGTGTAGAGCTCAGTCCGGGCTTCATCGGTCAGCTCGGTCAGCTCGGGGTCCTCGGCCCGGCCAACGGCGGCGATCTTGGCCCGGTAGGCCCCGAGCCGACCCCGCAGCTCCTCGCGAAGTCGCAGGGGTTCGGTGTTGGCCCGCTTGGCCCGGGTGAGCTGGGCCTCAAGCCTGGCGGCAGTGGCCAACCAGGCATCGAGCAGGTTTCGCCGCTTGCGCCAGGCGGCATCGTCGCCGATATCAAAAAGGGTGTCGAGTTGGGAACCGAGTCCGGTGGCGGCGTCGAACACCCCAGCCGTCGGCACCGCAACCAGGCCCTCGGCATTTGCCACCTTGGCCCGGGATTGACGACCCGCCGCCTCGGCTTCGGCCCGCAGCACCCGCAGCGCGGCCAGGACCTGCTCGGTTCGGGCCAGGTCATCATCGAGCTCGTCGTGACCGGCCCGGGTGGCGCTGACCCTGCGGGTGGCCTCGCGCACCGCGGTGTTGAGTTTGTCGCCGTCGGCCACGGTCACATCGAGCGGATCGCCGACCAGGCGCTTCTCGAGATCGGCTAGCAGCGACTCGGCCCGACCGATGAGGGGCTCGGGCACACCGAGAGCCTCGACCTCAGCGGTCAGCCGGATCAGGGTGGCCTTCGCCGCGTCAATGCGGGGCAGCGTGGCCAGCCACAACTCGTCGACGGCCGCCACAAAGGGTCGAATACCGTCGTAGGTTTGGCGCACCGCATCAAGCAGCTGGGTAATGGTGAGACGGTCGGGGCCGACCGACCTCCCTGGGGGCAACGCCGGATCGGCCAACGAGGCACTGGCCACGGGCCAGCGCTCCTCCAGCAGAACCATAACCCTGGCCCGGTGGCGACCCCTGACCCCTTCGCGGTCGATGTACTCCCTGATCTGGGCCAACGCCGCGTCGGCCGCGTGCAACCGGGCCCAGTGTTCCCCAAGTCCGACCACCGCGGCCTCGATCTTGGCCTTGGTAACGGGGCCAACGTCGGCGCTGGCGAGGATCAGGTACGAGGGTGACGCCTCCAGGTCGACCAGGGCCACCCGGAGGCCATTGACGGCCCGTTCGTGTCGTTCGAGAACGACCTGGGGATCATCCATCAAATCGCCATGGGATCGGCCACCGCAGGGGAGGTGGCGCCAGTATGGAGTCTTCGTTCGCCACCGTCGCTGATTGTACCCTCCCAAACCGAACCGGAGCCGTCACCGCTTTTCTAGCCCAACTTGCCTCAATCACGCGGAACACCAGGTCACAAGGGGCTCGAAGGGAACTAGCCTTAGGTGGGAATGTCAATCCCCACCTCCTCCTATCCACCACCCATTCCCGTAGGCCACCGACTCGCCTCCCCACCTCCCGATGCTGAGGAGGGAGAAGCCCGAACCGCAGCGCGCCGCCGCAGGAGCAAGGCAGCCTGGAGCGTCAGGAACACGCCGGGCTGGTACCGGGTCATGGCCGCGGTTTCGCTGATTCTGATGGCGACCTTCGCCGCCATTGCCACCGTTGCCACCGCGGTAACCCGAACCTCCTCGGCCACTATTGCCTCCAACACCGCACCATCGCTGATCGCCGTTCAGGGGCTTTCGGCCAGCCTGGCCGAAGCGAATGCGGCGGCAACGGCAACGTTCCTCTCGGGTACGACCGGCACCGAGGACCGGGGCCGTCGGGTGCAGTACCTCGAAGCACTGGCCCGAGCGGCCGAACAGGCCGAGACGGTGGCCGGGCTGGTTGGCGACGATGAAGTAGCACATCAATCGCTACAGACCATCGCCGTAGCTCTGACCTCCTACAGCGGGAAAATGGAGGCGGCCCGGACGGCAAATCAAGCGAACCAGCCCGACGCCAACGACACCCTGGGTGAAGCCCTGGATCTGACCCGCGGTGACATCGCCGATGCGGTGGCCACCCTGACCGAGGCCAACCAACAACGCTTCGATGACGAGTCGGGCCGGGGGCTGTGGTTCATCGCCGGAGCCCTGGGTCTTGGCGTCCTCACGGTGGCGCTACTGATCCGCCTGCAGTTCAGCATCTACCGGCGAAGCAATCGGCTCTTCAATCTCCCACTGGTCGGAGCCACCCTGGTAATGATGGCAATGATCGCCATCGTGGCCAACGGTACCCTCACCAGGGTCAGTGCACTGTCCAACGCCGATCAGGGCGGCTATGACGCCATTGTGGCCACCTCGCGACTCCAGTCGTCGGCCAACAATCTGCAGTCGGAACTCGCCCTGGTACTGCTGGGCTCCGACACCCAGGACATCCGCTCGGTGAGCGAGGTCAGCGACAGGGTCGCCGCCCTCGCCGACGGTGTCGAATCGACCCGTGAACTGGCCGCAGTCGAAAACCTCGACGTCCGTTGGGACCGCTACCGAAACACGCTTTCGGACCTCGTAAATTTGATCGGCGAAGGCGAAACCGGTCGGGCCATTGCCGAGTTCCAGGGTCCGGGGTTGTCAACGTTCAATGGCTTGAACACCAGCATCGAAAGCGTGTTAACCGACAACCAGACCCAGTTCAACGACGGCGTCGACGTTGCCGCCTCGGCCATGAACCTGCTGCCGCTGTTGACCCTCGTCGGTTCAGCCCTGGCTGCCCTCGGCGTTCTGCTCGGTGTACAACAACGCCTCAAGGACTACCAATGATCCCGGCCCGTTCGGGCGCTGCCGCCCGCTCCCTCAGTCGACGCCATTTCCTGCTCGGGCTCGGCGCCGCCGGACTGGCCGCGTGCAGCGACGCCGGATCGGCCCGCGAGTTCGACCTCGGGGGTGACCAGCAATTGACGATGTTGACCTGGAGCGAATACATCGATCCCACCGACGGTTCGACCCTCGGCACCGTCGACCGGGTGTCGCAGGACCTCAACATTGCCATCGACTACCTGGAGGGCTACGACAACAATTACAGCGGCTTCGGGCTGATCGAGGACAACGTCTCCCAGTCGTCCTCTTCCTATGACATTGTCGTGCCCACCAACTGGCGGGCCGCCCAGATGATCAATCAGGGATGGGCTGCACCCCTGCCCATCGAGGTCATCCCCAATCACGTCAACCTCGACCCCCTCTACATGACCAACAGCTGGGATCGGGGCTCACGTTTCCAGCTGCCGTGGCAAGCCGGTATCACCGGCATTGCCTACGATCCAGCTTTGACCGGCCGAGAGGTCAACTCGATCGACGATCTGTTCGACCCCGAGTTCGCCGGACGGATCGGCATCATCGACGAGATGCGCGAAGCCGTTGGCCTGGCCATGCTGGCCAACGGCGACGACCCCTCCCGCCCCACCGTCACCGCCACCGAAAACGGGCTGCTCCGTATCGAACAGGCCCTGGCCGATGGGCAGGGCAAGGTTGTATCAGCCGATTTCAGCGACCAGCTCAGAAGCGGTGAGCTGGTGGCAACCATGGCCTGGTCGGGGGATGTGGCCCTGCTGCGCAACGAACGGCCCGACATCGAGTTCGTGATCCCCGAGCAGGGGGCCATCCAGTGGTTCGACACCATGGTCATACCGCAACACGCGGCGAACGCGAGAGCAGCCGGCCGGTTCATGAACTATGTCTATGACCCGGTCAACGCCGCCAGGATCACGGCCTGGGTCGGCTACATCTCCCCGGTCATGGGGGTACAGGACGTCCTGGCCGACGGGGGTGACCTGGCCCTGGCCGAGGACGCGGTGCTGTTCCCCGACGACGCCACCCGCAGCCGGCTCTTCACCTGGGGAGGGCTCGACCCGGCCGACGAGTCCCGGATCGACAACGCCTTCCAAAAACTGGTCGGCTGATGCCCGAGTCGATGCACACCCACGGGCCCGACACCGAGGCCCTGGCGGCCGAACTGGTGGCCTTCGCCCGGAGCAGGATTGAGACCGACCCCGACCGGCTCGGTCACCCGCTGACCGTCGAGCAGTTCCGAACCCGTTGTGGTCCGACCATCACCCCCGATGGCATCGGCGGCAGCAAGGCCCTGGGAGTATTCGCCGAGGTGCTGGCCCCGGCCTGCCTCTCGGTTGATCACCCCCGCTACCTCTCGTTCGTACCGGCGGCGCCCACCGAGGAAGCGGTGCTGTTCGATCTTGTCGTCGGGGCGTTTTCCATCTATGGGGGCTCGTGGATGGAAGGAGCAGGGGCGGTGTACGCCGAGAACGAGGCCCTCGGCTGGCTGAGCGAACTCTGTGGTCTGGGCCCGGCCGCCGGAGGGGTGTTCGTCTCGGGCGGCACCGTCGGCAACCTGTCGGCCCTGGTCGGTGCCCGCGACGCAGCCGAGGCCCGGTTGGCCGCGGCCGGGCGGCCCCGGCCCGACCGTTGGGCCTTCGTCATCTCCGCCACCGCCCATTCGTCGATTCCCTCGGCGGCCAAAATCATGGACGCCGAGGTGATCGCGGTTGACACCGGCCCCGATCGGCGTCTCACGGGAGCGGCCGTCGCCGCTGTCCTCGACGAGCACGGCGACCGGGTGGCGGCGGTGGTGGCCACGGCCGGAACCACCAATCTCGGCGTCGTCGATGATCTGGCCTCCATCGGGTCGGTGTGCAACGAGCGCAACGTGTTCTTCCATGTGGATGGGGCCTACGGCGCGGCGGCGCTGGCCGTCGAGTCCGTCCGCCCCCTGTTCGCCGGCATCGAACTGGCCGACTCGGTCATCATCGACCCCCACAAGTGGCTGTTCGCTCCCTATGACTGTTGCGCCCTGCTGTGGCGCGACCCCGACCAGGGGCGGGCCGCACACGCCCAGCACGCCGACTACCTCGCCTTTCTCGATACCCACGGCGACTGGAACCCCAGCGATTTCGCCATCCACCTGACCCGACGATCGCGGGGTCTGCCGTTCTGGTTCTCCCTCGCCACCCACGGCACCGACGCCTACGCCGCCGCCATTGCCGTCACCCTCGACCTGGCAACGACTGCGGCCCGCCGCATCGAGGCCGCCGAGCACCTCGAACTGATGTGGGAGCCCGAACTCAGCGTCGTGGTGTTCGCCCGCCGGGGCTGGACCGAAGCCGACTACCAGCAGTGGACCGAGATGATGCTGGAGCAGGGTGAGGCCTTCGTCGTCCCCAGCCGCCACGACGGCGAACCGGTCCTGCGGTTCTGTTTCGTCAACCCCCGCACCACCGTGGCCGACATCGACACCATCCTCGAATCGCTGCGCTGAACGGGCCCGGGCCCTGGGCCACTTGGCCTTGGGGGCACGGCGCGGGCCAGACTCTGTTTCATGACCGTGTTCGTTGCGTCGACCAAGCCCGCCCACGAGACCCACCGGGTGGCCGTCGACGGCGCGGTCGATGCCGACGGCCACATCCTCGAACCTCCCGACCTGTGGGAGACCTACATCGACCCGGCCTACCGCCACCGGGCGCTGAAAATCGTGGTCGACGAGAACGGTCTGGAGGAGCTCGAGATCGACGGTCGCCGCTCGACGATGTCCCGCCGTGGTTTCCCCTCGACCCTGGGAGCGATGGGCTACCCCGACCTGGCCCAACTGCAGAAGGACCCCGCCCGCACCTACCTGGCCGAGTCACCGTACGGGGCGATGCACGCCGGGGAACGTATCAACCTGCTCGACGCCGAGAACATCGACATCGCCCTGCTCTACACCACGGTCGGCCTGTTGTGGGAAGCCGAGGTGGAAGACCCGGCCCTGGCCCAGGCCTACACCCGGGCCTACAACCGCTGGATCTGCGAGTTCTGCGCCGACGAGGAGCGCCTGGTCCCAACGGCGCATATCTCCCTCAGTGACCCGGTGGCGGCGGCGGCGGAGATGGAACGTGCCGTTGGCGAGGGAGCCAAGGGGGCCTACGTCGCCCCCTTCACCCACGACGCCAAACCGCTCGGTCACCCCGACCACGACCCGGTGTTCGCCGCCGCCCAGGACCTCGGCATCCCCTTCGCCATCCATCCCACCTTCGAGCCCCAGTGGACCAAGGGCACCCGCATGGGTGACTGGCAGAACGTCAAGCAGCTGCGCTTGCTCGCCTCGGTGCAGGCCTCGGACGGGGTCCGCCACCAGTTCACCTCCCTGTTCGACTATGGGGTGTTCGACAAGTTCCCGACCCTCAAGGTGCTGGTGCTCGAATCGGGTGGCGGTTGGATCGGCTACTGGCTCGACCGCATTGACGCCGTCTACTCCCACACCTTCATCGGTGGACGGGTACCGCTGGAACACAAACCGAGTGACTACTTCCGACGCCAGATCTGGATCAGCTGCGACCCCGACGAGCGCACCATCCCGTCCCTGGCCGAGCGTTTCGGCGTTGAGCGTTTCCTCTGGGCGTCGGACTTCCCCCACGCCGACCACACCCCCGAGTACGTGCACGATCTGAACGAGCTCGTCTCGATGTTCGCCCCCGAGGACCGTCAAGCTTTCCTCGGCGACAACGCCCGCGCCCTGTTCGACCTCCCCGGTCGGGGCTGAACCCGTGACGACACCGACGGCCGGCACCGACGCCCCAGCACCGGGCCCGTTGCACAGCGTGCGGGTTCTGGATCTCACCTCGGTGGTCATGGGCCCACTTTCGACCCAGGTCCTCGGTGACCTGGGGGCCGACGTGACTGCGGTTGAGGACCAGACCGGCGACACCAACCGGTCCATGGGCCCCGGCCCCGTTCCGGGGCTGTCCGGCAACTCGATGAACCTGATGCGCAACAAGCGCAGTATCGGCCTCGATCTGAAACACCCCGACGGGCGGGCCGCCTTCCTGCGCCTGGCTGCGGAGTCCGACGTGGTGGTCACCAACCTTCGGCCCGGTCCGCTCGGTCGGTTGGGGCTCACCTATGACGATGTGGTGGCCGTACGCCCCGACGTGGTGTTCTGCCAGGCCCACGGTTACCCCTCAGACAGCGAGGCGGCCAACGCTCCCGCCTACGACGACATCATCCAGTCGGCCAGCGGTATCGGCGAACTGTTCGAGCGCCAGGGCCACGAGCCGAGCCTGCTACCAACCCTGGTGGCCGACAAGGTGTCGGGGCTGACCATTGCCTCGTCCATCCTGGCCGCCCTGTTCCACCGGGCAAACACCGGGCAGGGTCAGTACATCGAGGTGCCCATGATCGATGTGATGCGGGCCTTCGTGCTGGTCGAGCACGGGGCGGGCGCCATCCCCGAGCCTCCACTCGACACCGCCGGTTACCGCCGCATCCTCACCCCCCAACGCCGCCCACAGCCAACCGTCGATGGCTGGATCAACGTGCTGCCCTACACCGCCGAGCACTACCACTCGCTGTTCAAAGCGGGCGATCGTGCCGACCTGCTCGACGATCCCCGCATCGCCACCCGCCAGGCCCGGGTGGCCAACGCCGACGGTCTGTACGCCGAAGTGGCCGCCATCCTCGCCACCCGCCGCACCGATGAGTGGCTGGTCTTCTGCGCCCAGGAGGGCATCCCCGCCACCGGGGCCGCATCCCTCAACGATCTGGTCGAGAACTTGCCCCTGGCCGATCACCCCACCGGCGGCCGCTACCGGGTGATCCCTCCCCCGGTGCGGTTCTCGGCCACACCGGCCTCGGTCCGCAGCCCCGCTCCGATGTCGGGCCAGGACGGGCGGGAGGTGCTGGGGGCCATCGGCTACGACGAGGCCGAACTCGATGCCCTGGAGGAAGCCGGGGTGCTGTTCGGGACCGATCGGGGCACCCCGGGACCAGCCGGAGCGGTCGAGGACTGACCACGGCCGAACGGTCGGCGTCGAGGCCGATGGAGCGCTGACCCTATTCGATGAGCAGGCGGGCCCCGTAGACCGATACCTGGTTGTCGACCACAGCCAGACCACCGGCCGCCAACCGGGCCAAGGCCGCCTCGGGGCGGTCGGCCCGCAGGACCAGAGCGTAGATACCTTCGCCCTTCTCGGCCACAAATCCGGCGATGTCGCGGGCGAAGGCCTGATCGCCGTCGAGGGCCGACACCAACTCGATCACACCGCCCTTGGGGGGATGAACGCGGGCAACGAGCACGCCCCGCGCCTCGTCCTCGACCACATCGTCGACAGCAAGACCCAGGCCCTCACCGTAGGCCTTGGCCGCCAGGGTGGCGTCGCCGGTGGCCACGATCACCCGGGTGATACCCGACAACGCCGCTCCATCCTCGGTCCCGCCCGGTGAGCGGTCGGAGTAATCGGGTTGACGCACCGAGTTGTCGGGGTAGACCCGGATCAGCACCCCATGGGTCGAGCGGGGGTGGATGTCGCGGCCGCCGGCCCCGGCCATCAGCGGCAACACCTCCATACCCCGGGACCGCAGCTCCTCGGCCTCGGCATCGGGATCGGCGGCTTCGAGCATGAGGGCATAGAAACCCTCACCACGCCGATCAAGGAACTTCTGCAGCGTCTGGCTCAGGGGTAGGTCGGGATTGGCGGGGGCCATCAGCTCGATATTGCTTCCACCCGGGGGCTGAGCCATCCCGACGTGGGAGCCGAGCGAGGGGACGGTCTCGCCGGAGAGGTCGGTCACCGGCATGGCGAACACGTCACCGAACAGGGCAACGGCGTTGGCAAAATCGTCGACGGCAAGGGCAACTCTCGCCATGGCGCTGATCATGGTGCCTCTCCTTCATACCGGGGCTGGTACCACGCGACCCTAATCTCTCCCGGGCCGCGGTTCCCCATGAGGAGCCAGGCTCGGGGGTGCAGCGCCGACCAGGTGTGAACCAGCGGGTCCCTATTGCCGAAGGAAGCACCGACTCCCAGCCACTGGGCAAGTCCACCTCTATCCGCTGCGTCAACACGGGCCGATATTGTGACTCGCCGCCGAGTACATCTGTTCGTTCGAATCGGGAACCTGGAGGTTGCCTGTGCCCGAGATCGCCTTCTCCCCCCGGGCGCGCAAGTCGCCCTACTTCGGCGCCACCATCGAAGCCGGGGCCACCGCCTTCTCGATCTACAACCACACGTACTTTCCAATGTCGTACGGGTCGATGGAGCAGGAGTACTGGCATTTGCTGAACAAGGTCGCCGTGTGGGACGTGGCCTGCCAGATCCAGATCGAGCTACGAGGACCCCAGGCCGGGGAGCTGGCCCAGCTGCTCAGCGCTCGCAACCTGGCAGGCACCGAGGTCGGCCAGGGCCGATACGTTCCCATGTGCGATCACGAGGGACGCCTGCTCAACGACCCCCTGGTCCTCCGGGTGGCTGAGGATCAATGGTGGTTCTCCATCGCCGACAGTGACATGTTGGCCTGGTGCCGAGCCATCGGCGCCGAGCGTCGACTCGAGGTCGACATCAACGAACTCGACGTCGCCCCCTTGGCCGTTCAGGGCCCGTTGGCGGCCGACGTGGTGGCTGACTTGATGGGAGAATGGACCCGCGACCTGGGGTTCTTCCGCTACGCCCCGGCCGAGGTGGATGGCATCGCCCTGCTGATCGGGCGGGCCGGTTACTCGACCAAGGGCGGGTTCGAGCTGTACCTCCAGGACACCAACCGGGGTCACGACCTGTGGACCAGGATCATGGCCGCGGGCGAACCCTACGGCATTGCACCGGGCACGCCGAACCACATGGAACGCATCGAGAGCGCCTTCATTTCAATCCGCACCGACACCGACGACAACACCGACCCCTTCGAGGCCCGCCTCGGCCGCTATGTCAGCTTTGACCCCGGGCTCGACTACATCGGCCGCCCAGCCCTGGAGGCCAAACAACGGGCCGGACTGCAACGCGAACTGGTGGGGTTGGTAATCGACGGCGAACGCCAGATCCCCAACACCGAACCGCTACCGGTTCACCAGGACACAACCGCAGTTGGTCAGATCCGTTCCATGGTGTGGTCGCCGCGGCTGGAGACGATGATCGCCCTCGCCATCATTGACGCTCCCCACAACCAACTGGGCACCAAGCTGGCGGCCGCCACCACCGCAGGTGAGCGGGTCGCCCTCGTCACCGAACTGCCGTTCATCTGACTGCCGTTCATCTGACTGCCGTTCATCTGAGGAAGGCGGCTCGGCGCTAGAGCAACTCGATGGCCCCGGTTTCGACGATGGCCCGGCAGGAGCGCTCCAACAACGTGCGGAACAGTTCAATGGCCCGATCAT